>ENA-UOYA01001851-UOYA01001851.1-activated-sludge-metagenome-genome-assembly--contig:-NODE-1851-length-21362-cov-7.220773_pt1 | contig 21362 bp, 12 predicted proteins | sample MGYA00238163_ERZ764804 | MGnify/ENA primary metagenome ERZ764804 (study PRJEB28919, sample SAMN05720223) | activated sludge metagenome | isolation source: Anaerobic digester | place: Hong Kong... | reverse complement strand
CCTAGAATGCCCATTTGATAAGTAACATCAGAAGCTATCCCACCATATATGCCAGCATCAGGATTTTGTACTAGCCCTCCAGAGGAAATAACTCCTCCAAGACGTAACAATTGTTTAAGCCACAATTGTCCTGAAGAGTCTGTTCTCATTACAGTATTTCCGTCAGACCCCTGAATAATTAAGCCATATGAAGCATCAGAAAGTTTCCCTAATTGAATTCTTTTGACTTGATTACTATCCGTTACTTTTAGTCCATCTTCTCCTGTAATGGTAACTGCGCCGCTTTGTGCTGAAATAGATAGTCCAGTCCATCCTAAATTTACTGAAGAAATTTCTATCCCAGAATCGTTTTTATCGATAAACTGTAATCCATCATAGCTAAATTTTACATATTTATTATAGTTTATGGCAGTAACAGGGTTGGGGCTCCCCGATTGTGAAGTTGGGCTTTGCGTATTTCCATAAGCGAAAATCCCTTTTTCATTCCATACAAACCTTATCTGCCCCTCAGAAGCATTCCAAATGTTGATATTTTTCGTATCAATGTTGCCGCTGGTTATCGCACTGGCATTAATTCCTTCTCCTGTAATACCAGAAGTCCATAAAGGATTTTCGACATTAATGTTTGAGGTTAGAAAAATTCCATTCCCAATTAATTTTACTGCACTTCCATTGTCAATGTCTGTAAGAGTAATTCCAGAATTTTTATCTATGGTAATATCATTATTGACTCCCATAGTAATTTTATAAGTATTATTATCAAGAGTACTTTGGAAAACATTACCTGAAAGAGTGGTCCCTCCGTTAGAGAACGATTCGGCTGCATTGAGTATTTCATTTTCATTGAAAGAGACTGTAGTTGCTGCAGCCGTTATTTTCTGGAAAAGATCTTCAAATTTGGTTTTGAATGAAGAGATCGTAATTTGAGTTTCTTGAGGTCTTTGTAAACTATAGCTTACCTCTGTAATGAACCCCAAAATTCCATTAAAATACATTTCTGCATCATAAATAGGAACTTTTTGCCCCACTTCTGGCTCGTAATCTTTGAAATCAACTAATCCAGAAAGATTTACAACTCCAATTTCATAAGTGACTTGAGGAATGGAATATTTTGCAAGAGTAGCCATTGCATCATTGAAAAAATATTGCAAAGTAGTTTCTTCCATGAAACTTACTTCCCAAGAAGAAAAAGTAATGTTCGTTTTATTTGTTACTTTTATTCTAATTTTAAGAATATAGTCATAGATAAGGTCTTCGTTGTAAGACTCTTGTAAGTCTAGGTTTACTTCTTGTCCAAAATTATTATACCCGATAGTATCAAAAACATAAGTGTAGTCAGTGTTTACTTCTAAAACATTTTTTGCCGCTCCAATATATCCCGAGACTACTAACGAACTAGTAATGATATTGTCATTGGTGATATACAAATAGCGATTAATTACAATGGGATCGTTTTCCCCCTCGACCATTGTAATTTGACTCCAATTAGCTTCAACTGTGTGACTATTTCCTAATTTATCTTTATAAGTAATTGTACTAGCAAACGATTTCGGATGAAGAGGCGCAGGAGTCATAGAGTTAAAAGTCACATAGGAATCTATGAGCTCTGGGCTAATCCCAATTATTATTTTTTTAGTGCTAGAACTTTCAAAAGGTAATCGCCCGATGAATAAGCTATAATCGCTATATTGATTACGAGGAATGATATTTACTTCCTCTCCACTATATTCGGTAGTAACCATCGAAATAGAATCAATATCAATATCACTAGCAAGCCCTAAAATGTAATAATAGGAATAATTATGCAAAGAATCATTCATATTCAATCCAGATAGGCGCTCCAGCACTTCTCTATATAATTTATAGTCAAAAGTGGAATTGAGAGTTACAGAAAATGAATTGCTAGGGTAATCGTTTGGTTCCCAATATCCTTCTCTAATATAAGGATAGTAAAGTCGTTCGAATTGATGAATGGCATTCGTTTTAACAAATAATTCTTTAGATAGACTCAATTCCAGCTCATTTATTTTAGTATTCAAAACTGTCAATTGGGCATTTGTATTAGCAATTTCATTTTGTAAAGAAGTAATCTTAGTCCAATAATTTTGAATTTGTTTATAATAGTAAATTAAAGGGGCATATTTAAACCGAATGCGCCCATAAGTTTTATTGTTAATAACGCTAGGATCTAAAATCTTTATCCCTTTTATGAACTTCCCCATTCCTGGCTCTGTAGAAAAAATAGGCTGGAATGTTGCTCCGTTATTGAAAACAGCAAAATTAGTCGTAGCCCCTTCATCTATTGCAATATTTTTATCCCAGCTAGAATTCAAATACATTCGAGGTACATAGCCACTAACATTGGTCGTATTTCCCGTTACTATGTTCCCATTAGAATCTAGAGTCATTTTAGTGTAACTTACTGTTTCACTATATAAAACATCTTCTCGTCCAAAGTCTATTGTAGCGGTATTAGTTGCTGTATTATATACGATAGTTTTCAGCTCTCCAACATGATTATTATCTTGAGGAGAAAGCGCCCAGCTTCTTATCACTTGATCAGTAGTAGGAATGGCATCTATTTTGTCTTGAATATCTTGAATATTCTCTTGTAAAGCTTGTAATGAAGCTTTTTGGATATCCAATTGTGATTCGACTACATTCCTTCTATCATATAAGGGCACAAGTAATTGCTGATAACGGGTAATATGCTCATTGTTTTTCTTAATGGCAATAAGATGTTGCATAATAGCATATTCATCACTATTTATCCCTTTGTCAGAGTAACGGCTAAGTATCCCCTTCTCATAAAAATAGTCAAAATTATAAATGTACCCTTCACCTGTTGGATTAGCGCCTGCTTGCTTGATGGATAATACATTTCCCTCTATAAGCTCACTATCTACATCAGGCACGTATAGTTTTGTAATTAAATCCTCTGAATTAATAGTTCGAGTACAGGATTGTAAATTTTTGCCATATGAAAAGTCAAATTTTATCTTGTCATTGACAGCTTCAGTTTGCAATAAGATTTTTCGGTCAATAATTCGCCCTAAAGAATCATAAGAATAAGTAAAATAAGCCCAAACTTCAAAAGATTCACAAAGCGTTTGTATAATAGAAAAGATATTACTTCTTTCACATTTTATAATTCTTTTCTTTACATCAGTTACATAAGTCCAAGTTGCCATTTCCGAGCTGGGAATAGGATGTGGGCGTAAAATTTTAGTGTTATCTTCACTCCCGATAAGCTTTTGATAAGAAAAAGGTTGATAATAACCTGGAGTAGCCTCAATGTATTTATTTACAGTAGGTTTCTCATAAAGTATTGAACCAATTTTATTCGGATCATTTTCAAAATGACTCTTAATTTCCCAATGCCAACCAGTTGGATGATAATATTCTTGTTTTTCAGTGTCAGTTAGTGAAGCATAAGTAGGTTCAGAAATTACGTTTCCACCATAATCAATAGGATATCCTTCACTATTCCGCAATTGCTGTCCTTGCAGAAAATAGTTATATTCTTCCTCAGTGTCCACTCTTCCTAGCTTATTATTGAAGTAGAAAATTTTTCGCATCCAATAGTCTATAGTTAGCAAATCGTTAGACGATTGTTCCATTTCATAAGTACTAATAGAAGTTTCGTCAAAAGTAATGCCCCAACCTACTTTTCCTAATTCATAAACGGCTAACGATTCGCATTCACATTGAGCAATTTTTTCTTCATTATTTCGGCTTTCTACAAATTGTTTTAACACAAATTCTTCAATTTGAGTTTCCCCAGTGTCATAAATAAAGGTAAGCCGCACTTTATTTTCATTATAAATAAGTTGCCAACGCTCATTAACTTCTATTACCCCTAATTCTTTATTGAAAATATACATAGGTATAGAAAAAGTTAAAGTTTTCTCGCCATTAATATTTTTAGAATAGTATTCGTTGAAAGTTTCCCCTTCAAAATGACTATTAGGAGCTTTTAGAAGAGTAATGAAATTATCTCTTTGGTCCCAAACTGATAAACTATAACTTTTAATTTGATTTAGTTCAACTTCATTGTCAGGGGGATCCTGAGATTGTTGAAATATGGTATTTTGCAATATAAGCTCCTTTCTTTAAATATAGGTGTAAGTATAAATAGGAGTGAAACTTCCCAAATTTCTATTTGAAATAAAACGGTTTGGGCGGACGAAATAACTAACTGTTCCATTAGGTAGAGGAAGGGGGAATTCTTCTTCCATTTCTATAAACAATTGTGCAGGGTTAATTAATGAATTTATCTGCCGAGCATAGTGCCTAGTACAAATGATATAGTCAGAATGGGTTTGTAAAAATCCTTGAAAAAGTTTTTCATTTTCGGGGTAACAAGTAGATGGAAAAAGATCTTCGGGGTTATATAAAAATGGGAAAATAATAGGTTCGGCGAAAGTGTCCTCTCCTTCTTGATGTACTGTTTGACCAATAATTACAATTTCAGTTGGTTTTACAGAAACAATTTTCGGATAATAGTGATTGAAAGCAGACCCGATATTTGTTTTTTCAGTAATTCGCACTCCTTCAGAATTTACTCCATACGCCCAGGCTTCTTTTTTATTTCCCTCTATGTATATTTCCCATTGACTTATTTCTTCTATGTTATGCCCGTCTGACATAATAAATAAATTATCTAAACTGCTAATTTGAAGCTCTTCTCCCGCATCCATGTTCAAAATACTTAGAATTCCCGTAGAAAAAGGAGCGACAAAGAAGTGGAAGGTGGCATAAGAAATCCCATTCCCCGCATTATAGATATGAAACTGTGTATCCGCAATTATTTCTGCTGTTTCATTAGGGAAAAAAATATTAGTATGAGTATAAGAAGCGGGCAATATTCCACTTTCTATTTTCCAGTCCCCAACTTTTGGATTAGTAATTGAGAGACTATCTTCTTCTTCATATTTAAAATCCTCATTTAATATTGCAAATTCTTCAAGGCAAACAAAACCAATAGAAGTAGTCCCTTTAAGAATATCTGAAGTATAAGTAAAATTATTTTTTTCTTTACGACTGCCGAATGGAACGAAATCAAGCTGCGGAACTTCGCTTATCTTCACAAGATACTTTTTATAAGGGGTTTCATCAAAAACTAGCCATCCAATCCGATTAGGATAAAGCCATTTCTGCATTTCATTGCGCAAAAATGTGCTTAAATTATCATAAGCAACGTTGAATATAAATTCTCGAGTGCCTATGTCGGTTCCAAAATAGTAGGAACCAGATTTGCCAGGAACACTTAGTAAATTATCAGAAAAATTATTGAACAAAGGTTGGTGGTAGCGACTTCCATCGCTAACCACCAACAAATTGAATTCACTAGAGTGTCTACCAGCAAAAGTAAAGCCTAAGTAGCTTTCTTTCATCCTTAATAAATTCCTTTCATAACCGAAACATTACCTTTTATTTTTACTACATCCGCAATTTCTTGCATTACTAACTTAGCCATTTGGCGAACATCCATTTGGTCTGATAAAGATTGAACTTCTATAGGAACTGAGATGCTACCTATTGTGACTGAGGTATCGTTAGATTCTGTAGTAGAAAAGGTCTTGGCTGAAGATAGCTTTTCAAGAGAAGAAACTAAATTATCAAAAAGCTTAGTTTGCGTTGGAGAAAGAACTCTTTCAGGTTCTTGCTTTGTACCATCAAGCCAGGCTGGTCCTGTAAAATCGGCTAAGCCTCCTTTACTAAAGGCAATACCTGCATAGCGTTTAGCTTCTTCAAGGCTTTTCACTAACCCAGAACCTGCTCGCAAAGTGCTAGGCTTCCAAGCGTTCAATGCTGCTATCGCTTCAGCTTGAGTAGCAAACGGTCCGCCAACTTGCTTGCTTCCATCCACTCCTACTCCATACCAGAACCATTGGGTGCCCGTAGTAGTTCCTCCTCCAGGAGTAGTTCCTCCAGGAGTGGTTCCTCCAGTAGTCGTTCCTCCTGTAGTAGTCCCTCCTGTAGTAGCTGTTGAACCACTTCCGCTAATTTTACTTGCTGCGCTATTGATAGCCGCAATGACGTTATTGAAAGCGTCAACTATTCCATTTTTTATTTCTGCTAAAGCACTCTCAAATGTTTGAATTGCATTATTTTTTTCTTGAATGATAGCTTGATAAGCTTCCTGTGTAGCTTGAGCAATATTGGCTCCAAATTGAATTATACCATTAGAAGTAGTATCTGTCAATTCTTGCAAATTTTGTTTCGTATTTTGTTTCAAAATTTCCATTGTTTCGGACCACGTATCAGCATATCCAGTTAGCAGAGAGGTTCTGGAATTCCATTCGTTCATATACGTGTCCATAATCGTGTTGAAAATCGCTACTTTATTCGTAATACTATCGTTTGCTTGCCCAATGGTAGAACTATTAGCCTGGATGATCACAGCAGAATCGGTAAATACTTGATTATAATTATTCAAAGCTGTTTCTATTTCGGGATAGGTGTCAATCACTGAAGTTCGAGCAGCTTCTGCCAATTGCCCAAGAACGTCTATCATGTCATAAGAAACTCCCTCAATAGCTAAAGCGATGTTTTGTTCCCATGCTTGTCTTTGTTGTTCTTTCAAAAGTTCATTTTGAGCAAGATAGGCATTAGTATTCTCTAGCAAAGCCATAACGGTAGAAGCCCCTTGTGCAAATATTGCATCGACTTGGTCCCATAGTAAAATAGCATTTTCTTGATAAAAAGCTAAACGATCTTGTAACGCTTTAACTTCTTTATCATATAATTCTGCTCTTTTATTAACTTCTTTCTCTAAGTTACTCAATTGCTCATCTATCAATTGGTCATAGCGTTCTGTTTGAGCCTGCTCAATTTCTTTTTGTAAAGAAGCTAACTCTCCTGCATAAGCTCCACTAGTGTCCATTTGGAGCAGTTGAGCTCGCTGAACTTTTTGCTGGTATTCTCGTTCACTACTAGCTTTAGTACGAGCATCTCTTTCAGCTTGAATAGTCTGCCGAACACTTTCCAAATATTCTTGGTCAAGTTGTTTCAGCATCTCATATTCTTTTTGCTTTGCGTCAATTTCTTTTTGATAAGATTCTACAATAGCATCATAAATTTGTTGCTGTACGGTAGCGGCGTTTTGTATTAGAGAATTTTGCATTTCTAGCAATTGGCTAGCATTTAGCTGTTGATCTTGAACAGTTGCTACTAATTCTGAATAATAATTAGAGTATTCTTCTACCAGACTTTCCATATCATTGACATAATCTTCCAATTGCTGTTTCAATTTCTCTTGCAATTGTAGGTCAATGTCTCTGTTAGCTATCTCTTCATTTAACTTGTCTATTTCAGTTTTTAAAGTATCTATAGCATTCTTTTTAGCTTGAATTTGAGCCTGGAGCGCCGTTTGCTGAGCAACAAGGTCAGAAACATCAGCAATGTCTTGTAAGCTGTTTATTTCGCTTTCTACTGTACTTAAAGCTGTTTGCAATTGTGATAATGCTTCCTCTTGAGCGCTAAGCACTCCTTGTTTTAGCGCTAAATTATTAGCCGCTTCATTCTGTAATTTATTCAAGTTATAAATTTTCTCAATTTGAGCGTCCAGAGTATTATTTATCTCATTCAAATTCCCTGTATTTTCATATATCTGCAAAGTAGTTTCATCTATCTGATAATATTGTCCATATAATTTCTTCAATTCTAAAGCGGCTTCGCTCATAGAATTTTTCAATAGGGTAATATAGCTATTAGAAGCGCTCATCTCGCTAATGAGATTGCCCACTTTAGCTTTATAAGCTTTTACCATGTCTTCGCCTGATGTGGAAGTATTATCTATAATATTTTGAATATAAGTTGCTTCCTCACTAATTCGTGACATCAATCGTTTTATATTATAAAATTCTTCCCATTGATGTTCCCAGGCGTCCATGGTTTCTAGGAAAGGTTCAAAATTTATTGTCGAATGCTTTATATCCCGCAAATAGTCGTCTAAGGCAGTTCCTAATTCAAGAACAGCTTTAGCGGCGTCTAATGCGGCCTTTGCAAAGTCTTCTGTTTTATCTGCCGCTTCCCCAGAACTTGCCCCAACATTATCTATACTACTTGCTACTTTTTCCATAGCTAGAGGGTCAAGATTCTCTAAATAAGAAATAGATTGGCGCAAAGAATCAGCTTGAGCTCGTAATATTTTTGCTTGATCTCGCCATTGGTCACTTAAACCCTTTGTTTCAGTAACAGCGGCGTTAACTAAATCAGTACCAGCTTGACCCGTTATCTTTCCAATTTGGTTGATAGTCCCTGAAAGTGCAATAACTTCTTGCACATTGCCTTCGAAAGCTGCAGCTAAGAGTTCCGCAATTTGTTTAGCTGCTATTGCTATGTTAGTAACGATAGCTTCATTTCCCTTTTGATTATTTAGGACTCGAATATCTTCATTTTCGTTAAGGGTATTAGTTAAAGCACTTTCAATAGTGGCCCGATTTTGCGCAGAATCTTTGGTAATAGTAATTTTCCCAGACTCTAATTGATCATAAACGGTAGCTGCCGCTTCGTACATAGCCGCTTCAGCGTCAAGAACAGTTGCTTTAGCTTCAGTTTCTTTAATGAGAGCCTGAATTTTTTGTTCGTAAGTCTGCTTCTCGATATCTAGAATAGCATTAGCTCCACCTTCTTCTAACTTCACTTTCCCGTCTACAAATTGTACATAAGCCGAATAAGTATCATTCAAAGCAAGTAATTGTTGAGCTTTAGAATAGTCTATAATTTCTCCATACTTATCCATTTGGCTATTCAGTTCATTAACTAAGTCTACATTATTCTTATAAGCAGAAGCTAAATTTAAGGTGGTGTTTGCCGCTTTTTGAGCTGCATTCGCTTGTGCACTGACTTGGGAGACAATTGCCTTTTGAATGTTCAGTTGGGCTTCATAAGCTCGCAATTGGCTCTCTTCTTCAGCAGTAAAACTACTTTCAGTAAGTAAAGCCGCCTGTCTTTTTCCTTGTAAATCGGCAACTAAGCGTTCAATCTGAGCCAATTTGTCTCTTTCTCTATCATATTCAGCAGTAATTTGCGCAGCTAAAGAAAGATAAGCTTTTCCTGATTCAGAATTGAAAGTAATATCCGACATTGTCATCGAAGTCTTGCCTTGAACTTCATAAGTAGCAAGCTTTTGTAAATTTTCAGCATTCAATTCAGCAGATAAATCTAATCCTTCAATAGCAGAAACAACCCCTTTTTCTATTGAATTTGCTACTGTATATTCGGCTTGTTGTTGTAAATCAGAGAATAAAGCATTGATAATAGCATCAGCTACTGCAGGTTGATCGCCGAACTGAGTTTGTAAAGTTTCAGCTATTTCATTAATTTTTTGGAAAACCCTAGCTGGACTATCTGCGACTTCTTTCATCAACTGTTCTTCCAATTGGCGATATTGTTCAGTTTCGCTCATCATATATTGAACAAAAGGACCTCGTTCGTTCTCATTAAGACTAGTTAATTGAGCGTTGAAAGTTGCTCGCTGTTTAGTAGTTAATCCCTGTACATAGCCAGCAGGACTAATTTGGGTTTGATTGTTCACATATGGAGTAATTTTACTAACTAATTTATCTACTTCAGTTTGGGTAGTCCGAGATTCTCTTTCTAATCCTTCTCTTACTACTTGAGGAATTTGAGCAAAATCATCACCTAATGCTTTTCTAAGAATACCTACAAAATCGACGGCAGAAATACTTCCTTCCATCCACTCACTAAAACCTTTTGTCAATGCTAATTGATTATCTTGAGATAGTCGGTCTAAAGCTTCTTTTAGCCCCATCATTTCTTCTTCGGTGATTTTATCAGGATCAAATCCATATTCTTTAGGATTAGAAATAATTTCTGAGAAGATACTGGCATTTTTCCCTAATAAGGCAGATAAATTTTCTCCAGTCATTTTAATGATAGCATCTTGTTCTGCCTGATTAAAACTTTCTACCACATCATAATATTCTTTGATATATTGCTTAGTTTCTTCGGCAAGCGCCTTATAATATTCGGGATTGTTGAAATACTCCTCAGTTTTAGTAGTAAATTCTTCTCGCAGTTTCGCTAGTGTTTCATCGGGCAAAAGCTGTTCCATATTCGTTTTTGCCTGAAGAGCTACAATTCTTCCAAGTTGATTAGTTATAGCGGCGGCTTCAATATCAGCGATTTCTTGCTGAGCAGGTTCTAATAATCCTGAAACTCCAGGGAATATTTTAGAGAAAAATGTATCCTGATCTTCGGGTACTCCATATGCTTTCCTAGCTTTAAAAAGCGTAACGATATTAGCAGGAGCCCCAAGATTCGCCAGTTGCTCCTCTGTCATATTCCTAAATTCTGTATTTCTAAGATACTCAATAGTTTTTTCATTAGCAGCAACTTTGGCGGCTTTAGAAGCTTCTTTTTGGGCTTCAATTTCGCTTTTAATAGCTTCAGCATTGCGTAAATGGGAATTCCCCATTTCGTCAATGTATATAATAGCATCGGGGTAAATTTCTTTTATTTGGTTGATAATATCGTTTAAACTACGTTGCTCTTGAGTAGTTAATGAAAGTTTATCTGCCAATTCAGTGTAAGAGGCTAATAAGCCTGTTAAAGCAGAAGCTTGAGTAGCTTTTTCTTCAGCTACCTTTTTCAATTCTGAAATTTGAGCGGAAAGAGCTTCAGCTTGTTTTTTACCTTTTGTAGCGGCATTTGCAATAGCAACAATAGCAACGGTGACTGCGGCTAAAGCTGCCACCAAACTTAATGATTTCACCAGCCCTAGTGTAGTAAAGAACCCTTTTACAGACTTTGCCGCTACTCCTGCTTTAGTTCCTAAATCTTTAAAAGTATCTCCCATTGAAAATAATTGCTTATTGAAATAAAGCAATCTGTTAGGAGCTTTAAAAAATGCCTCGGAAGTCAAAATTCCTAAAACTTTATTAGCAGTAAGAGCCGCAAAAACAGCTCCTAACGCTGTAATTGACGGAGGTAACTTATTGACAACATCTAATAGATGAGTTAGATCGTTTATAATTTTTATAATAGCGTCTGAGCTGATAATTGTAGTATAAGTTTTTTCCCAAGCCGCACTCATTCTATTGAAAGCGGCTTCTACACCACTTTGATAAATACTATATTGTTTCATAGCAGCTCCAGAAGAATTCTGAGCGGCGTTCACTAATTCTAGTGTTCTATCATAGTCATTCATTAAGGCAAGAAACCGAGATTGTTGACGAGAACCAGCGGCGATTGTCGCTATATAAGCTTGTGTATTGCGGTCTAAAGTTTTCCAAATTCGGCCAAGATCATCAATAACTTCTCCTAATGCTCGAAATTGCCCCGATTCGTCCAATAAACTTACTCCAACTGACGCTAAGGCTTTTTGCACCTTATTCATATCAGTCCCGTCTTCCAATGCTTGTAAAGGATTAACCTTTAAGTCTTGGAAACGAGCAATGATAGTTTTCAAAGAAGTACCTAGGTTTTCAGGAGATTCACGAGTGACTTCAATCATTTTGCCCAAGTAAGCTAGTAAGTGGTCGAAATCAATACCAGCAGTATAAGCTGAGGAAGCCACTTTTTCCATAGAATAAGAAAGTTCATTGAAGTCTGCCGCTGAAGAAGCTCCAACCACTGCTATTTTATCAGTAAAGTTTAAGGCTTCAGAAGCGCTAGCATTGTACCCATTTAAAGCGGCTGTTAAAGTATCGGTAGCTTCTGTCATAGTTACTCCGCCTAATGCCGCAGAAATGGTTGAACTTTCTATCATTTTCATTGTATCATAAGTATTCAAACCTTGCTGGTAGAATAACTTCGCACCTTCTGCCAGATCTTGAGTAGTAATAGAGTATTGTCGAGCTAATCGGTTATATTCTTCAAAATATTGCCAAACTTCTTCTCTAGCTTTGCCCGAAACTACAGCAATGTCAGTAAAAGCTTTATCGAATTCCTTTATAGAGTCAACAGCTTTTCGAATGATTTGAGTGGTTTTATAAAATATGGTTAAGGCACTAACAGAATTTCGGATATGAGTTACTAAAGTTTTAAAAGTCGCATCTAAAGCTTGAGTAGTTAAAGCGTTTTGTTCTCCTTCTTGAGTTGCTTTGCTAAGCCCTGCTCCTAGTTTGCTAACTTCACGAGTAACTTCTCCAATAGTAGTTTTTCCCGTTTCTTCAAGTTCTTTCCCAGCACTATCCGTTGCGGCTTCCATCTCTTTCATCTTGTTGGAAAGCTCTTCCAAACCATTTTGCAAGCTGGAAAACTCTGGTTTTTTGGCCATTTCTTCTAATGCTTGCGCCGCTAAATCGGTAATAGTTTTTAAAGTTTCTTGCTTTTCACTAAGAGCTTTAATGGAATTCGCTTGCTGCCCAATCTGGCTATTTATATCAGTACCGAAAATTTTCTTTAGTTCTTCACCTAGCCCAGCGGCATCATCTTTATATTTTCTTATTGCTTCAGTAACTTTAGTAGCTTGCCCATACCCTAAAGGTTGCCCTAAAACTTCTTCATAAACACCTTTTCTCAAATCTTTTGAACGCAATTTTAATAAAGCTTCGGCTTGGGCTTTTACTGTACTTTCATATTTCATAGAAGTATTTATGACTTCTTCGTTCGCAGCACTTAAAAGTTTGCTGGCCGCAGCTGCTTGTTTTTCTGCATCTGTGTAAGAAAGGAGCTCATTGATAATTCTGGTATACTCAGGGTTTTTCTTTAAAGTTTCAAGTTGCTCAAACTGAGGTTGTTTAAGGGTCCCTTTTTGGAGACTCTGCAAAGTTTTTTCATAATCATGCACCGTTTGCTGCAAAACTTTAAAATTAGCTAATTGCTCATCGGTCATGAAAACTTTAGCGCCAGTAAATTTTTTGTAAAGAGAATCTAAGTTTTTACTAACGGTAGTGATTGTACTAGCATAATCTCTTGCTTCATCAGGATTAAACACATTTTTTCGTGCATAACCAGATAGTCTATTTAAGCTAGATTCTAGAGAACTAAAACTTTTCTCAAGCTCTTTCGAAAGTGAAGCCCCAATGTTGGAGCTAGTAACTAATTTTCTAAGTTGCTCTAAAGACTTTCTAACCTGAGTAATGTCTAAGGTAGAAGTATATTCTACTGTATAATTTAGTTTATTTGCCATTACACTCCTTTCTTTACTTTAAGCGGGGATTCCGTCTTTCAGTAAGTAATTTCCAATTTAGGGTAATTTGTAATTTATTCGTAGTAGCAATAATTTTATTGCTTATAACAGTCATTTCTTCATTTACAGCATCAGGATTAGGAGTAATACCTAATTCTGAAGCTTTGATTCCTCGTTGCACATCCCATCCTGTCTTATTAAGATACATTTCATAATAATTCTTAGACATAGAAGAAGCTCCTACATTTCCCACCGATCGTAAATTTTTTAATTGGATAATTTTACTAGCTCCTGCTGTTAAATTAGTTTTAATAATTTCTAGCAATTGAGACATGGGAAGCATTTTAGGAGATTCGGAAGCATGATTGTATATAAAAAAATCAGCTTCACTTAAGCTAGAGGAAGTACCTGCTAGCCAAATGGAAGCATCAGAAGCTACCAAATCATTGAGTAAATTATCTACTTTATTCAATAAAGCTCTTTTACCTTTTTGGTCTCGCTGTAAAGGTTGTGAGTAGGGATGTCCTGTACTACCCATTCGCAAAGCATTATAAATGCTTTCGTTAACAAATAAATAACGAATCCACTTTTGATGCTCTTTATCTGACATAGCATTCAGCAATGCATTGAAAGAGCCAGGATTGTGAATAGTTAGAGGTCTAAGAATCGTAGCTCGAGAACTTTTTACAGAAAACCCTGGGGCAATAGGGAAACTTCCTTGTACCGAAAAGTGAGCAAGTTGCACATCTGCTTTGTTTTTACCAGGATTCCCAACCACAAAAAATTTATCTGCGGGTTCCGATAAAATTTGATTCAAATAAATTTCGGCAACATTTTCTTCTCCCCAAATTCCAGTAATTGCATTCTGTATATTCAAAATAGCTTTAGCAATACCTTCTACTTCTGGTAAAGAAATTATCGATTGCAAAGAGCCCATTTTCGAGATAAGCTGCGTTGAACTTAAAGTTTCATTTTTTAAAAGCTTCCGAATTTTAGCCATTGCCAATTCTTTTATCATATTTAGGTCCCTTTGCACTTCCTCAGCAGGAAGTACAGTAGGATCAATATTATATTTAGTCATTATTTGCTCTATTGAAGAAGCTCTTGTCGCACTAAAAACTTTTGCTGCATTAGTTACAATTCGCCGCAATTCCCTTTCGGTGAAAGGAGTACTTTTAGGAACTTTCCCTTTTCGCTCAGCTTTAGCTATTTCTTGCTCTCTTCTTGCCCATTCGGCTACCTCACCAAATACTGCGTCAAAAATTTTGCTTTGCTCGACTTGTTTTGCCACAATGGTCTTAGTAGCATCAGAAGAAGAAAAGAAATCTAAAAATTCTTCTTCGGTTACTCCTAATATTTTATATAAAGCTTGTTCCCGTTGTTTTCTTTTTTTAAGACTAGCGTCAATTTTCTTTTGCAATACCTTGTAATCTAGTCGTTCTTTTTGAAAAGCATTAATCACTTTTTCAAAATTATCAACATTTGTATGCACATAGTTAGGATTTATAACAGGTAAATTTGAATCGTAATCTAGTTTCCAACTAGGTTTTCCTGCCATTTCACTTCCTCTCTAGAAACAAAAAAAGAGCAGCCTTATAAAATTTTATAAGGCTGCTCTCTCATGTCCTATTAATCATTTAGAATGGTAAATGAATAATTAGCGTTTTCTCCCTTTTTCCTTGTATCATTTTTCACGCTGCGGCACACAAAATTACCGACAATCGGTGAAGCCTTTTCTCCTAAATATAGATTAAAAGAACCTTCAATATTCGCTTTTGGAATAATGAGGATCCCCGTTCTTTCTTCTCCATTTACATCATCTTTTAATTTTACTTTTGCTTCTACTCTTACTATAACATTAGAAAGAAAATTTTCTCCAATAATCCATTGGATAATTGAACCAGTAGCAATGTAATGGTAGTCAATTGTAATAAGTTTTCCTCTGTAAGAGTCTGCAAAAGTTAGAACTTTTCCATTTAATCCCACTCCCGTTAATTTATTGCCTTGTTCGTCATAACAATAGCACCCATCGGGGGTAGGAATTTCATCTAAAGTGATTTTTTTCTCTGAATTAACTGTTTTTTCTTCTCTTCGGCTCACTTCAACCGAATTTAGTTGTAAAATATCGCTATCAACCAAGAGAGATAATTCTCTTTGTGAAAGCACTCCATGTTGGACGGTAAAATTAATATCACCGTGAGTTACCCATCTTACTAAGCTTAAACTATTCGAACCTCCAGTAGCGGAAGAAGAAGTAGTCTCTTCTTGCAAGTTAGATATTTCAACATGCTTCAAAAACAGAATATTTTCTCCTTTAGCAAACTGTTTTCCTCCTAATAGAATAGGAGAAATAGCTTTAATTGAGAGTTCTGTTAGCTCTTGTATTCCATAATTTTCTAGCATGTTTATTCCTTATGAAAGAAGAGGAGCGATAGTTTTATCGCTCCTCTTCCCAAAAATTTTAGCCGCCTGTCGGGCCAGAGGCTCCTGTCGGGCCAGTTGCCGTTGAGGGTTCCATATCTTCACTATCAACTGTACCAGTTGTAGCAAAATTATACTTAATCAACTCAATCATACCACTATCGGCTGGATTCTTTAACACTTTCAGTGACATATTGAAAGTGGAAGGATCTCCTTCTGCGCTTAAAGTAATGGTATTATCAGACTGCATCTTTGCTCGATAAATGATAAACTGAAAAAATTCATCTTGCCCAGTTGACCGATTGCGAGCGAACGTATCGCCAACTACTCGATAAACTCCAGGGAATGTATCAGAATTGACCACAACCTTCTGTGCCGAATCTGTTTTAATTTCTGTCTTATAAAAAGCCACAACTTTAGTTACCCCAGAAGAAGGTTTATCACTTGTAGCAACCGTTACAGTTACTGTTCCGCCACTTTCTGATACAGTCACTCCGTGCAACTGCTGTCCATCAATCCAGCGGTCATTACTATCGATTTTATAAATGTACAAACTTCCATCAACAGGGGAATGTTTAAGTATCATTTTACCCTCTGTATCAATAGAAGTTTCTTCATTCATTATATCGACAACAACAGGGGCATCATTGGTTCCAGTGATAACTGCTCCTGATCCCTGCATAATCGACAGAGATTTAGCTGAAAATAACGCATCTTCCAAAGTAACAGTTATTTCTGTGCCAAAATCCCAAGAAATTAAAGCAGGATTAGCTTTACCACCACGAGCTTCTGTAGTCGATGCTGTTTTTTCAATAGTGGACACTTTTGCACTATCAATATAGAGGACAGGTTTTTGATGCCCTACAGTATCTACTTTATAGAAAGTGATGTCTGCCACTTCCTTAATGCCATACTGCTCAAAAATACTCGCCATATTTTATTTTTCTCCTTTTATTAATATTCATCATCGGTATTTTCAAGCCAATGATGGATTTCTTTATCGTTCTTGGCGCCTGCTAGAATAGCCCGCAGTTGCCAATCATAATTATCATAATTTTCTAATTTTTTTAATAAGAAAAAGAAAGTATAATAAGGGAGGTTCATTGTTTCTTCGAAAGACAATGAGGTATTTCGAACAATAAAGCCTCCAATTAAGTCACTAAAAGAAATAGCAGAATGCTCAGTACGAGATTTGGCTTTTTCTCTAGCTTCTCGTAATTTCCGAAATTTTTCTTTCATTTTTCTTTCTTGCTCATTTAATCTTCTATCTTCCTCTTCAGAAGAAGCAGATTCACCATTATACATCACTCCAATTTGGCGGGAAAGCTCATTAAAACTGCTTTCTCCAAATTCTATTCGCTCAATCTCGCCTATTGAAAGTAAGAAGATCTCCTTTTCCAAATCAACTGCAATTTCTGAAGCATTTAAGAAAAATTGGAAGCCTTTCCGCAATTCTTCTGTATATATATTGGGTTGAATAAAGCAAGACAGAAAAAAAGTATAAACGGTTAGTTTAGGAATAGCTAAGAATTTATAAAGTTCTTCATCACTAAGTGTAAAAAGATGGACAATAGAATTGAAAGAAGAGTAACCAAAATTGATTATTTCTCCAACCGTTCTATGGTACAAAAAACAATTGCTTTCTTGTAAAAGAATAGGAGTCCCTTTGATGAGTTTTAATTTTAAAGATTCATCCATCAATTAAACTCATAAGTAGAATAAGTCATGGCATAACCCGTAAGCTGTGGAGTTAATACAAAGCGCTCAGCTTGCATAAAATGAAGCGTGCCAATATCCGCTAGTTTCTGCCCATTAAACATTTCATCAATTTGGTTCATGATTAAAAATGGGCGTAACGAGCCTTCATTAACTATCCAGTCTTCTGGCGGGCATACTACTAAGAATAAAATTTCTGCTTCTTTGAACTCACTATTTCTTCCATTTATTACAAAATTATCATATAAAACAATGATGTAGCTTCCTTTTACATTATCGTTTTCAGGGACTTTCGGTACTATAAGAATGTTTTTATTGAGTAAACCTACTCGTTGGTCCTCGGTAAGAGAAGGCTCAGACAGAGGAGTTTTTGTTGTGTAGTATAAAAGTTTGCAAACGTCTTGATTCTCAATAAGTTTATTGCTTATTAAAAACAAGTTGTCGCCTACCGCATTGAATCGTCTAATCATGCTGCCTCCTTACCATAAGGATACTATCGAAATGATTTTTGAAACCGCAGTCCCATTAACCGTTGCTGTTAAAACTAAAGAACCAATTTGCCGATTAGAATTTGCTTGAACATAACAAGTATCATTACCTTCGACAGTCAAAGTAGCTAAAGAAGGATCAGAAATAGTAAAGACAGCAGGAGTTTCAAGAGGAATCTCTTCTCCATTTATTGTTCGTCTTACTATATACTCAGCCGTTCTACCCCACTTTATAGTATCATTCCCAATGAGTTCTAAAATTATAGAAGGAGTAGGAGTCCCAACAGTTATCCGAACCGATTTCCGCAAATCCCCATAAACCATAACCACTTCAGTATTTTGCGAATAAGAGCGTGTAAAGGAGCTGCCAGAATGGACTTTTATTCCATCTATGTAGAAATCAATGATAGGATTGGCTATATAAGCTCCTTCTTTATACAAGATAGGAGAAAGAGTAAAAGGTTCATCTTTGACAACGATTGGAGAATCTTGAATAAGCGAAAAATAGGTAGAACCTAATGAACTAACATTGGCTAGCTCTTCTTCTATAGAATCATTAAACAAGTCTTTTGTTGTCTCGCCTAATGAAAGGTAAGTAAGGCCAGGAACGGAAGAATTGTCATATTCAATAACATACCAAGCTTCTCCGTCAATGATAAAGCGTTGCTCTTTCGCTATTTTTGTAGTCTTAGGCATAATTATTTCCATGTATTTATTCGGTTCTGTTGCGATAATACTTTGCACTCGGCTAGCAAAGCTAGAACGAATGATTGTCTCTTTCGAACTGAATTCATACACATATTGCTCATATTTTAAGCCTTCGGATACCCATTTTATTTTATGGTTACAGCGGCAAATGTAGGAGCAATTATAGTCTTTTAAAGTGTTTTCTTCTTTTTTCCAAACTAGCCATACATCATTATTTTCCCACTGAAGCAAGTCGCCAACAGCGATAGGAACCGAGAAATCACTTAATACTTCTTTTGTCAGCCTATATTCGTCTTGTTTATTGGTTAGAATGACTACAGAATACTGTAGGCCTTCTTTTACAATGGAGGTTTTGTTAGGGCTCTCAGCGAGGTATTGTTTAAAATTCTTTCTTGCCAAACTTTCAATTTGGTCTTTCATATTGGTTCCATCAGCCGTCATTCGAGCTCTAAAAACTTCATAATAAGATTCATCCTGAAGACTCATTAGGCTCTCCTTCCCCCAAAAGAGACATACAGTCAAAAATGGTGGTTCTAAAATAGGGGTAATCTAAGTACTTTAAAGATCCCATTTTAGCTTGAAGAGACAAGTAGTTTATAGTAGTGAGAAATTTTTCTGCTCCAAAAATTTCTATGTATAAATTGTCTAAGAATTTTTCCCACTCTCCGTTTTGTTCTCTTTCACATAGAAGCGCAAAAAGCTTATTTTTAAGCTTATTTATATACCCATTGGTGACTTCTCGATTATCCATTAGGGCTTCCCGAAAGAGAACTGTAATCAAAAGCTTTTCTAGCGTATCGATTTACTACTTTTCTAGTTTCTTCATCACATTGCGCTTCGAGCTGCAATAAAGCCATTAGATGAGCTGCCTTCCCGCTAATTTTAAAATCTTTGTCAGTATACATCATTTCGATGTTTTTCCAATTGGTAATAGTGCGCTTCAACCATTCATGTTTCATATAGGTTGCTAAAACTACTTTTTCCGCATCTGTTAAATCATTCGCAAAAACCGTTTCTCGAACTTCTTCTCCTTCACTGTTAACTGTAACAATTTCTATTAGGGATAGGTCTATTCGGGGAAACATAAAGTCTTGAATAGCGAGTTTCAACAGCATTTCCCAATCGGACCGTAACAACTCCATGTCTTCTGTCCAAGCCCACTCTTTAGCATCCGTTTTCGCTAAAAGGAAATCGTAAACTTCTTGGAGTGGAGTAGTCATTTTATTTTTCCTCGTTTAGTTCAATTGCCTTAATAACGTCAATTCCTGTAGCCTGTTTAATGAGGTCATTTACAACATAATCTTTTATACCTAATTCTAATGCTACTTGCGCAAAATTGTCTTTTGTTGCTTTAGCCCCTTGTTTTAAACACTGCTCAATTTTCCCATAAGCTGCCTGCAATGGCTTAACTTTAAGAATCTTGCGAATCTCTTCCACATTCATAATGATAGTTGTTTCATCTTTAGTGCTATCTTCTAATTGCAATTCTTCCATAATTTCATGATAATGCTCATTTGTGGGACTAATTCGTAAAGTCCCTTCTTCAATAAATTCTCGCATTCCTTTGCTAAACATAGCATCAAAAAGATGTTCCCATTTCACTGAAATTGTCTGCCCAGGGGCTAAAGAGTAGTGCACTGGGTAATTAGGGCAAGAGAAACCAACTGAATAGTTTGTTAAGTTCTCAACTTTAACCTTTTCGTTATCTTGAATCATATCCTTTCACTCCTATTGTGGAAGGAAGAAGCGAACTTCTTCCTTCCAAAAAATTACTATAACCCGCTATTGCGGTAAATACCCCAGAAATTAGGAGTAGTAACGATACCTGCTCCAATTTTCTTATACATTGATAATTCGGTACTCCAGTCTCGATTAGAGAACTCCTTAATTTGAGTATCTCCCTCTAAGACAACTTTAACAATTTTCTCTTTGTCTACTGGAATTACGTAAGCATATTCAGGATCCATAACTTTTTCCGTATTTTCCTCGTCTAAGAAGGATTGCGGTAAAACAATTACAGGAGCTCCCCGATACTGCCCAATATACCCCATTCTCTTAATTTCCTCTAAATCTGAGGAAGGAATATTGGGATTCGCATTTGCCAAAGCGATTTGGTTTGACATGGTTGCAGCAAATTCAGGAGAACACCAAATAACAGGAGTCCCATATGCTCGAACTACGTTGACCAAGCTCTGCATTTTACTATCAACAAAAGAACTTTCAGAAACCATATTGGCTGTTGGGCGAGCGGCATTAGAAGCAGAGGCAATTAACAGGTCTTGAACTGTCATATACATCTTATCTTCAATGCCTTCCGCAATGAGCTGGATGAGATCCAAATAGGATTCCTCTCCGTTCAAATAGCGCTCCCAATCAACAAGCGCTTGCCCACCGAAAGCTTTTACAGGTAAAGTGATCTTCGCCTGATCTAACCGAAAAGTTTCATACTGTCCAGCAGGAGTTACCTGAGTAACAAATCCTTTGCCCCGCAATCTACCTTTCCGAACATCAAATTCAAATTTTTGGCCTTGCGCAACCTGACGAATTTCAGCGAACGAGCCTAACGACTGAATCAATCTTGTCGGAATGTAGTCGTCGGCAATTTCTTGCAGAACCTGGAATAAATCAGGTTTAATTCGTAAGAAATCCGCCATATTTTTGCAAGCAAAACGATTGGCCATTTCGCCATCGAATGCCGCTTTGTAATCTTCTTTGGAAAAATCCTTGGAAGGAGTAGCGCCTAATGCGCAAAGACCGATTTTAGCTAATTTATCTTGTGCCATTTTCATTTTCTCCTTTCCTTAGATTAACTTCCTGTCGGTCCCGTAGGTCCAGTCGGTCCCGTAGGTCCAGTAGCACCTGTCGGTCCAGTAGGTCCAGTCGGTCCCGTAGGTCCAGTAGCACCTGTCGGTCCAGTAGGTCCA
>ENA-UOYA01001850-UOYA01001850.1-activated-sludge-metagenome-genome-assembly--contig:-NODE-1850-length-21367-cov-16.374249_pt1 | contig 21367 bp, 16 predicted proteins | sample MGYA00238163_ERZ764804 | MGnify/ENA primary metagenome ERZ764804 (study PRJEB28919, sample SAMN05720223) | activated sludge metagenome | isolation source: Anaerobic digester | place: Hong Kong... | reverse complement strand
TAACTCTCAAATTGACGTAAGTTTGTAGGACATTACCGATTTAGAAGGAACAAGTCTTGTAGATTTATTTAACAGTGAATGTGGGTTTTATCGAATTTTTCTGAAAAAAAACTTTGGCATTAATAAACAAAAAAATTTTACGAAAAATTGTTAAAATTTAGTAAAAATGGTTTTTTTGACATTAATAATCAATAACTTATATCTTCTCTATTCTTAAGTATAAGAAGCATATATATTCTATCCAACTTTTTATATCTTTGATATAATTTCTAAACTAAATATAAATGACTAAAACTATTAAAAATAAAATTATAGTCGCTGATATTAATTCTGGCGAACTTATTGAACTCAAACCAATCAACAACCTACCACAAAATTTAATTTACATTCAAAAATCTGATAGGTTTATTAAAATATTTAATCTATTTATTTATCAACTTCATACATTTAATAAAAATGAATTGATTATTTTGCAATATATTTTTAAAAATATAAAACCAAATAAACTAAATATTATTATACACCCTATCCATACTAATCAATCAATAACTACATTTGTAAATACAATTAATAAACTATGTAAAAAAAATATATTAAATAAATCTGAAACTAAATATCATTTTACGATTAATCCTGATATGTTCATAAATGGAAAGTATTACAATATAAATGAAAGCTTAAATAAATTAATTACATAAAAGCAAGCGGAACGACTGAATTACATTCTTTTTCACATTTAAAAGTTTCATAAAAGCCTGTTCTAAATAATTCTATTGGATTTGTATCATATTATGTTTTTTTTACTAATATTTGACATAAATATAATCACACTCTTTGTATGCCTTAGTTTTAAATTTAGCTCTTAAAAATTATAGTTTTAAATATTATAAATAATTCGTACTTTTACAAACGAACGCAAATTAAAAATTTAGTTCAGTTTAAAAAAAATAACATATTATATATAATAAAAATACTAAATTAATGGAGCCATACAAAAAAAAGCTATATATAAAATACTTCTATATATTACATACCAATTAATTAATAAAAAAACATATAATTAAAATTATAATATTTAACGGTAAGTATTAATACCGTCAAATATTTATTATTGTATTTGTTTTGATATTAATGTTAGTTTTTGAAAAATAGTTTTTGAAAAATAGTTAAAATACTTCATTGTTGTTATATAGGAACTCTATGTTGGAGTTGATTTTTATCCACCCACACGGTTTAGTAATTCCGTTTCAAATTCAACCGCCATAATATTTACAATACGCCCACTAATCCAAAATCCATAAATAAAAATTAAAATTCCGTATGGTTTGTATTCGACCATAATTATTGGTATTTAAAAAACGGCAAAAGTGTTAAAAATACCGTTAAATATTTTTTTATTACAAATTAAATGATTAAATTTGCATAAGCGATATTAGTAATCCTTACAAGTTCATATATGTATTTTGTAGCAATTTATCATTTATATTGAAGTGTATTGAGTTGTTTTTGTGGTGTTATGCTGGGTTGCTGATGTAGTTATTGTATATGTATTTATGTATGGTTAAATGAGTTGAATGAGTGAGTGTAAGCTATTGTTTATTGGGTATTGTTAAGAATATTAAGGATTTTGTAAAAATGATATAAAAAAATAAATTAAAAAATTGAAAAATGGAAGCATTAATAAGTAAAAATGAGTTAATTTTTAGTGGATTTGAGGCTATTGAATATTGGTTAAAAAACGCTGATATAAAGCCTGAAACGTTACGAAAATATCGTAAGGGTTTAGAATTGTATAGGGAATATTTGTTGAGTATAGGGATTGAAGATTTGGGAAGAGTGAGTGTTGAAAATTTGATAGGGTTTAAGCAAATGTTGATTGACAATGTAAACTTTAAGCCAAATACAAAAAACACGTATATGGTAGGTGTAAAGAGTTTTTATGCCTATGTTAGTTTGTTGGGGTATCCAAATATAGGGAAGTCGATAAAAAATATACATAAGGTTGAAAAGTTTAAGGGCGGAGAAGTTGGGGTAGATGATTTCAGGAAGATATTGTCGGTTATAGACCGCAGTACATATTGGGGTAAGCGAGATTACTTTATAATATGTATGGCATTTACAACAGGTATTAGACAAGTTTCAATGCGGAATTTGCGTTGGTGTGATTTTAGGTATGAAAAAGTTGGCGACAATATAATGGTTATAGTAGATATTATATTAAAGGGTAGTGGAGTGCGTACACAGGAAGTTGTATTGAATAATATAACCTATGAGGCTTTGGTAGATTATAGGGAGGCTATGAATAGTAGATTTAGTGGATTCAAGGATGATTGGTATATGTTTACGAATGACGGCAGAAAGATGTGTGATAGTGGAATAAGAACGGTAGTGAGAGAAATTCTAAAAAAATCAGGTGTTTGGGATAAAGGAAGAATTTCAGGACACAGCATCAGACACGGTTCGGCAAGATATATGCTCGAAAAAACAGGAGATATACAACTGACAAGCGAACATTTAGGGCATAAAAATGTAGCTGTAACAATGTTTTATGTAAAAAAAGATAGAGATATACAACGAATGAAAACAACGGCAGGAGTAATGGATTTAATATAAATGTATTTTTTTTGTTTTTTATTTGATATAAATTATATACTTTTGTTATATAAAGTATATCAAATGAATAATCATAATGCAACAACTGATTCAGAAAGTCAAAAAACACAAACAGATATTGTCGTAAATTCTGGACAATCATCCGATATATTCTCGCAAATAAAAGAACAATTTGGGGTAGAGTTAGATGAACAAACTATTAAAAATATTCCTGATTATAAAAGTTCTTTTGAAGAATATAGTAGTATAAAGCCACTACTCGAAGATGAAGAATTTAAACAAGTCATTGATTTTAGAAAAAACGGTGGTTCTTTGTCTGACTTTATTCAGGCACAAAACTTAGATAGCTCAAAATTATCAGATGAAGATTTGATAAAATTAGGAATAAAGGAGGATTTTATTAATAATGGGTATAGTGATGAAACCAAAATTGATAATATCGTAAATGCACAATTCCGTAAATCTTATCAGAATAAAGAAATAGAGCTTAAAAACCGTTTAGCGGAAATTAATGAAGAATTAGAGGAAGGGTCTGATGTTGATTTAGAAACAGAAAGGGATGATATTGAATTAGAATTAACTAATCTTGATATTGCTAAAAATAAAATAATCAAAGTCCAAAAAGAAAAAATAGAAAATCAAAAGGCAAAAATCACAAATAACCACAAATCAAAAGAAAATTACGAAGCTGAAATGATGGAAAAAGCTAAAAATTTCCAAGAACAGCTTAAAACATCAATCAACAATTTAGACACCAAACACCAAATTTCAAAAGACATTTCACTTGATTTAAACAGAGAAGATTTATCTAAGATTTCCGAAAATATCCTGTTTCAGGAAACTATGGAAGACGGAAAAACTCCATTTGTGTACCTACAAGGAGTTAATAGCGAGGAACTTTCTAAAGCTCTCTATTTTTATAAAAATTTAGACACAATTATACCAAAATTATTAGCAGAAAAAGAATTAGAAATTGACAATCTGTATAACAATAGGCACGTTCCACAATTTAAGAATAAGCATATTGATACAGGTGTTGGCAGAGTAAAAATTATTGGTTAAAAATTAAAATTAAGAAAAATGAGTACTTTAAATACAAACCTACAAGGGTTAAGAGATAATGGCAACAATATGTTAGGCTACTTAGATTCAGCCTATGTTGCAGACAAATTTGCTAACTATGCATCGCAGAATAGTTTAGGCAACCAAATTGATATATTAAATATCAATAACGTTGAATTAAGAGAATATATCTTACACGGAATGTCGTATAAGTATAGAAACCAACTCAACCAATTTTTCACAAATAATTCAATTTTGGATATTTTAGGAATGTTTGGTGCAGTTAGAAATACGACACAAGCATTTAAGGTTGGACACTTTATAGGTAAAAAATTCTCTACTGTATTCAAAGGCACTGCAACAGAAACAGATACTAATGGATCACCTCAAGTAATTACACTTACCTCTGATTATTCCGTAGGTAATACTTTATCTGCATTAGATATTGATAGTATTATTGTTTATGGAGAAACACAAATACAGGCACAGGTTATAGGAATTGACACTGGAGATTCAAGATTGCGTGTAAATGGGGTTAATGCGAGTGGTGTTGCTATTACACCTGGTTCTATTGGAGGTACGACTACTGCACACAAGATAGTAGTAGTTCCTAAGCAAAACATCAAATTACCAACAGTATTAAATACTACCAATTTATTTGTATTATCATCAAATTCAGAAGAGGGTAGATGTCCTAAAAACTCTATCATTAGTAAATTTGATGATGCTTATGAGTTTGGAAGTACGCTGATTGGTTCTGACGCAAGAAATACTGGACATAGCAATAGTACTGGTGTTGCGGATTTCTCATTTGAATACAATGGAAGTCCTATTAAGGTACAGGCAGATATGGCATTATTTGATATTAGACTAAAACACACATATAAAGTGATTTCTGAAATATTATTTGGGCAACAAGCAACAAATAGCAATGCCAGAATGATTGATGGAGAATTAAAGGCTAATAATGGGATATTCACATCCGCTATCGCTAATGGTGGTCATTTTAAATCATATATACCCGGTTCGTTGTCATTTACATCAGAGGTGGAAGCAATGTTTGATTTTATGGCTGAAAATGGTATTAATGAAGCGATGTTGTTATCTTCTTATGCACAGTACAAGGAAATTCAAAAGGTTATTCCTACAAATATGTGGAAAGAGCAAGTAAGATTTTCTCCTGAAAATGTGAGTATCTTAAATCCTTATCAGTTTGACTACTCATTCAAAGGTATGAAGTTCAACTTTACTACTTCTTGCATTGAATTTGGAGGTAAAATCATTTGGTTAAAAGAACTTCCTCATTTATCTGATATGAATACTTACGGTAATGCATACAAAAACACAGGTATTTTAATTCCATTGAAGAATTATAGTGTGAAAGACACAATAACTGGACAAACAAGAGATGCATTTGCAGTAAACGTATATTTCCAGAAAGATAAATATGGAAATGTCAGAGACGATAGAAATATGATAATTAATGGTGGTGCATCATCTAAGAGAAATAGCAACTGCGACATCGAGGATATTACTTACTTAACGCAAGTAACAACCGAAACAGTAGGGGCTAAGAATATTATGATTTTGCAAGGAGCAAATCCTACATTTAGCTTAACATAATAATTATTTACAGAGTGGAGTTGAATTGCTCCACTCATTTTTTTAACTTTAATACAGATAACAATGAATGTAACAAATCAGCAATTAACGCCACAGGAGAAAGAAGAAAAAATTAAAGTAATTTTAGACTTCCATAAGAAAAACAAAAATATTCCTGCGATTTTTAAAATGCAAGGTATTTTTAACCACTTGCACGAACTAACAAATAATAAGTCAAAAGACATATCAGGTACTACCTTTTCAATCCCCAATCCGATTGATATAGATACGGAAAGAAATGGAGAAGCCGTCAGAGAAACCATATTTTGGCACGGAGGTAATGATATTTTCTTAGCATCAAAGAAGTTTTTAGATGCAAATGGAGAATTTAAAAGACCTAATAATGCAAAAACAATATTTGGACATAGTAATATGATTGCAACAAAGGCTGATAGTGTTGAAGCTGAAAGATTGATACAGTATTTATTATATATGTCGTTTTTCTTTGGGAATGGTACATATTTAAGGTATGATGATGGTGCTTTAGTTAGACCTGCAAAAAAGGTATCTGCGGAAGATAAAGAAGCATTATTTAATATCATCAATAAATTATCAGGCACAAAAGAGGGCTTTGATTACCTTATCTCATTAAATGGTACTGGTGTTTTTGTTAAAGATACAGATATTATAAACGCTATCTTATCGAGAGAAAATGGCAAAAGTGATTATGTGTCATTTATCAAAAATAAGGTAGATAGTAGCTTTACTGATATGAAAGAAACGATACTACCATTTAAGGAGGTTAAAGAATTATATGATAATGCCAAAAAAACAGGCATTATTGCATATAACAAAGAAACAAAAAGTTATCAAATAAAGGGTGCAGACGGCAAGTTTATTGCAGATAGTACAATTATTATAACAGAAGAAAAAGATAAGGATATTTTAGATATTCTATTATTATCAGAGATTAAAAAAGACGAAAAAATAAAAAACAATTTACGGTTGATTTTAAAAGATAAATAATGAGTAAACCAAATATAAATTTAGGCGTAGTATTAGACTTGCAAAACAAAAATGCAATAATTACAGATAAAACTGATTATTCAGCATTGGGAATTGATGATAATGATATTAAAATTTCACTAACGATTGAAACTCCGTTAGGCGAAGTTTATAAAAATTTGTCCTATGACAATCCTAATACTATGCCTGATTTGTATGCAGGGAACAGAAGTAAAACATTTTCTTTTGAACTTACTAATGATGATCAGTTTATAAAAGGAACATATACCATTTATGCTAAAGTATATAATAGTAGTGATAGTTCTATTTATGATTATGAGTTTTCGGAGGATGTTAATTATAAAAGGAAGTGTATAAAGACGGAGCAAAGTACTAATTGCTTTTTACCAAAATTTACAAGTCGAGATAAAACAGATTATTCTGGAAGTACAAAGCAGACTTATGTACAAACAATACACTACCCAACGATAGCACACGAGCCTGATAGTACCTACGGACATTATTACTTTATAGAAAACAGACTTGCAAATGGTGTTTATACTGTAGAGGTAGAAACTGAAAGATACTGGCATTTTGGAATATTTGATGTATTTGACAAACTACATAGTACAAAGGATTATGCTGTAGATTGTGGCTTACTTTGTGATGTTAGATGTTCATTTAATAAGCTATTCGATATGTATAAGAGTTTTTGTGGTGTCGATAAAAAGAGAGCAGACGAAACTCAAAGACTACTTAGTGAAGCAACTGTATTTATGAGTGCAATTAACTTAAATCTAAGTTGTGGCAACCTTATAAAGGCAAATGATTATTTGTTAAAATTAAAAACACTACTTGGGGATTGTGATTGTGATTGCAAGGAAGAAAAGGATATTTGGGTAACAGGATTGGGCGATACCGTAATGGGCGATAATTTTGATTATGTATTCCAAAGCTGTAATGAGTTGTTAGAAATATCATCAACTGAAAATGATGGAGTTATAACTTTAACATTCTGCTTAAACCAACAAAAGATTTTAGAGTTAATTCCTGATGTTGATACAGCATTTTTTACTGGATTGAATGTAGCTTGTTTGGGTGAAGATTTTCCAACGGAAGGTACTGAAACTCAAAAAAGACAGTGGTTTATTGGTAAAATATGCGAGGGAATATCGTCAAGTCCGTCAATGACAAATTTAGGAGATGGCGTAGGAGTTTATAAAAGTTTCAATAGTAATGCTTATGAATTAAAAAGTTTAAAAAAATCTGTTATTCAGCCTACTAATCCTGATATGCTTTCGGGAAATGTAGCCGTAAATATCAAAAACAATACAAATGATATAGAGTTTGAATTTGACTTTTCAACTTTAAAAGTAGCATCTATACCTGCGGAGGGTTCAATAAAAACATATTATGTTTTTCAAACTACTTCAAATGCCTATGTTGGAGATGGCTCTGTTTCAAGACCTTATAAAAATTGGACAGATTGCAAAAATGCAATAATAGGAACAGGAGATTTTACAGCTCCTCAAAATAATAACTCAAGAGTTGTTTTTCTTAATAACATTACCTCAAATGAGAGTTTAACTGTAAATAATCTTATTTATGAATTTAGAAATAGTAGTATATTTAATTACAAACCAGTTGCGTCTGAAACATTAGATGATGCTGTTATAGATTTTCAAAAAATTATAAACACTTCTCCATCTGTAAGTATAAATATAAAATTAACAGGCACAGGTACGATTACAAGAGAAGACACAAGTAACACTTCAAAGCAGGTTATTATTAGGCACAAAGGCGGGTTAGATGGGATAATTAGAACATTGGATTTTACTGAGAATTGTAATATAACTTTACAAGAAAAGAAACAACCAATAAATTTATTTACCGCTTGTATTAACCCTGATACAGCACTTCCATTAAAAGCAAGTAATGGAGTTCCTATATATGTTGTAAATAATGACTTACCAATGCCTGAAGGGCTATTTAGTTGTATTGATAGTAATAATGCAACTTCGAGTGAAGTTTATATTAGAGTAGGTTCTACATTGAATATCGTAACAAATGCACAAGTAGGAATTTACAATAGTGGGAGTAGCATACAAAACTATGGAACAATAATATTTAGTAACCACAGACCACCGTCAGGAGTTTTAATGAGATATGATAGTATTGACGGTACAATCACTTCGCCGTACAATGGCAGATATACTCCACATTTAGGCTTATCAATGATAAAATTACTGAATAATGGAACATTTAATACATTGTCAAGTGGTGCAATTTATTATAATTTATCAGGTAATATTAAACAAGGTGGGTTTAATTCATTTGTGGAAATAGATAATGGCAAGTTTATATCAACCTCAAACATAGGGTTTGTTTTTGAATTTTTTGCTTACTTTAATAGTATATTTAAGCTTAAAGGTTCAGGGACTAATAATATAGATATAAAAAGAATAAATACAAACTTACAACCAAGGCAAAATATATTTTCTGCTGACTCATCAGCTGAAAACGTAGCAAATACAATAAAAATTTATTATGGTGTGATTGAATTATTGACAAGTTATGCTCAAAATGACACAATATTTTCATCTTCTCTATTAAAAACAAATACTACCCTCAAAACAACAGACCTTACTTTAAGTGGGTTATTAATGTATGACTTTGATAGTATGCCAACAGCATTGTCAGTTGGTTTTTCTAATTATGTAAAAGGAACATTATATAGAAAGCAAGATGTATATAATGAATGGGTATTATGTATTAAATCGTAGATAAAAACACATTACAAAATAGTGAGCTATGATAGATATAGATTTATTAAAAAAAACATTTAAGTATAGGGTTAATAATAATCAGCAAGGAGATTTGTCTTTGGAGGGGTTTAATAATTTAGCTTACCTATCCTCTATAATGTTATACAATAAGTATCTTGGATTAGAGGAGCAATACAATCCACAAACAAGGGGTGCTATAATTGAATATCCTGCAACAAAAAAAATACATACCGAATTAACGCCATTTAAAAAAGTAGTACAATTACCTATTACAAATGGGTCATTGTATATTCAAATTCCTAATGACTTATACTATATATTAAATATACGTTCATATTACTATGCCAACCGTAGAGATAGTAGCAGAAATAACAGATTAAAAAATTGCGGGTGTCGTGAAGATAAAGACGAAAGTACAGATAGGAATAAAATGGGTGTTCAGTATACAAGATATACAAAAGACATAAAGTATATTTCAGAAGATAAATGGGCAAATAGAGTGTCAAGCGTGCTTATAAAATCAGATAGCTATTGTCCGTATAGTGATATAATAGAATTTGATTTTAAGAAATTTGTACCGTCATTTGTCAGAATAGAGTACTTAGTATTACCACAAATGCCGAATTGGGGTTATAATATCAATAATGGAGTTCCTGTATATGATAGTTCTACATCAAAGCACTTAGAATGGAATTTATCGCAGTTAGACAGAATTACAGAAAGGATGGATAATCTGTTTTCGAGAAATGTAAGCGACAGTTTAGGTACTAATTTTTCACAATCTAAAATAATGCGTGGCGAATGACATACAGAGAAATAGGCGAAACATTACAGAGGAATTTAGCTGGTGGCGATGTTTCACAAGACTTCCCTATTGAATTAGAGGAGATTTATGTGAGAATTAATCAGCTAATTCCTTTTTTAACGAGAAAGGATTTTTACGAAACATATAGTTTTGAAAATGACAATAGCCTTAATACAAACACCTATACTACATTCGTTGCAAATATACAAGTCGATAATACCACCAAAGAAAGATATATTTTACTTCCATCTGCTCCAATAATAATACATGGCAGAGGATTGCCTGAATTAAGTTATACACAAGATAGGTTCTCTCCAATAACCTATATTGATAGCTCTCAATATAGGGCTTTATATAACTTAAATATAAGTGCAGAAATAAAAGGTGGAAAAGCAATGTATGAAAAAACACAAGGATGTGAAAATACAGAAGAGAGATTAATACTATTTGATATAGATAAATGCACCTCTCAAATAAGAGTGAGAATGGTAGTATTAAGTAGTGCAGAAGATATAGATGAAAATGCACAAGTGCCAATAGCAGAAGTATTGATAGAACCTTTGTTGCAAGCATTAAGACAATGGTATTTCCCACAAGACAAAGAAGTGCAAGATTTTAGTAATAATGGCAGAAATGATAATATATGATTATAACATTATATGATATAGCACAGGAGATAGCAATAAAGAAAGATGATACTACAGATAAGCATCTTGCTAAATATCTTTTATTTGGGAGGGAAGCTATAAAGGAGTTGAATTTATCAAAGTCGTTAAATGTAAAGTCTGTGCTATTGAATATTAACAAGGAAAATATGACTGTTAAGCTCCCAAATGATTATATTGAATATTCAAGAGTAGGGATACTTATTAATGGTAGGATTTTAGAATTGGATTATGACAATAGAATATATCCATATCAAAAGCCATTGGATTTATGTTGCAACAATGAAGATAAGCAAAAGCCAGAAGTGAGATTTAAAAATGATTGTGGTTGTCTTTATGATAATGTTGATTTACCTTACAATTACAACTATGTTTGGCATAACATAAGACACGGGCAACAATTAGTAACACATTACGCAACTCCAGCGTATTATGGTACTAAATTTTTCAGAGTTCACGATGGTTATATTTATTTAGATAGTATTTGTCCTATTGAGGATAGTTTTATTGTTTTAGAGTATAAAACAACAGGATTAGACGAAAAACAAACGGTCGTACCTGAATTATATAAAGAAGCTGTTAGTGCATATATTGATTGGAAAGTTTCTATGTACAAAAAGCCACAAATGGCAAGTTTATTCGAGAGAGAATATCAAAGGCAATATAAAAAAATATCAAGACTAACTAACAGTAGCACACTCTTAGCAATATTAAGAGCAGTTAGAAGCACAAAGGCACAAGGAATGTTAAAATACTAATGAGATGGGAGAACATAGATATAGTCAAAAGATATTGCCTAAATTTCAGGACTTAGATACTGATATAAAATATATTAAACAAGGTGGTGTTAGATATATGAAAAACCTAAGACTTGGAAATCCATCAAATAGCAATTTAGAAATTATAGAAAATATAAGAAGTACATTAGAAGTACCTTTTGATATACTTCCACAAGGCGAAAATGAATGTATAGGAACAGTTGCAGATATTAAGAAAAATAGAGTACTATTCGCTAATTGGAATAGCAATTTACATCATTGTATATATGCCTATCTTGTAGATGAAAATATTATCGTAGAAGTATATAAAGATACTCCTGATAACTGTATTCTTGACTTTCAGAGAGATTATAAGATGTTTGGAACAAGGATGCAAGTATTAGATGGGAAGTTTTTGTTTATGACCGATAGATACAATGCCCAAAGATTTTTAGACATTGATAAGGGTATAAACCACAATAAAAAAAGAATATGGCATATTCCAACAGGAAGAACAAATGAGGATATAGAAATATTAATAGATGGTGTATTATATCAATTTGACATAGAGGACATACCACAAGAAGTATTAGAAGTATTAGATATAAATAAATGTGATTGTAATTATATAGTAACTGAAAAAGAAAGTACAGAATTAGAAATTAAAGGAGATGACTTAATACCACAAAACTTTTATCCAAAACCACACAATGAAAGGCAGTTAGATTTTATATTGTATCCTCCACATATTGCACCAAAGGTTACATTACTTTCAGATATAAAATTCAATAGGAATTTACTATCAAACAATACTTGGCAATTTAGAGTACGACTAAAATATAAAAATGAAGCATATTCAGTTTGGAGTGCTTGGAGTAAGTTAGTAGCAACTGGTGGTAATTGCCAAAAAGGGTATAATGCTATTGATATTGACTATTCTGCTGATATTTTTGATGAGTATAATGATAATACAGAGTTTTCATTAATAGATAGCGTAGAGATAGGATATAGAAATACAAATAATGGAGAATTAAATAAATTTGTAAGTATCCCCCAATGTCAAATACCAAAAAATAGTCAAGTGTATAGATTTTATAATGATATACACGCTGAAATAGCACCTGAAATTGAAGATATATTACAATATGATTCCGTACCATTAAAAAGTGGAGCGTTGAATGTTGTGGGCGATACTATACTGCTTGGAGATAATATAGAGGGCTATCCTGATGAATGTCTTGATTTTGATGTAAAGGTTGGATTTACAAAATCAAAAAAGAGTGAATCGGGCGGTATGAAAGTAAAAATTAGAATATGGAATAGTTCACAAAATGGAAGATATAGTAGAAATCAACCTATTATAAGAAGAGGGAATAGTGTAATGTTTGGTGGATTTGAAAATAAACATGGTATAAATCCAAAATGGGCAGACGTAAAACGTCAAGATGAATTTAAACAATTTTTACCAAGTAAGGGATTTGTAGGCTACTTAGTAGGAACAGATTATTTTGGAATATCAAAACAAATAAAAATAGATGGAAATTTAACGTGGACGGATGGAGATAGTAATGTTATAAAAGTAGATTCTGAAAACGATTGGGATAATCTAAATTTTGCCATTGATGGGCAAGAGATATATTCTGTATTGGAAATAAATGATATACCACCAGGTGTTTATATATTCAGATTAGCTTCTCACTTATGTAGTTTTAACAGTGAATATGGAGAGTTCTATGATTTGAACAATACGGAACTATTCCAAAAAACATCAACAACGGTAAAGGGAACGCTAAATTTTATTAATAGCAATTCCAATGCTGACTTAAATCCTGAAATATATGAACAGTTGGTGTATATAGATGCAGGAGTAACAACAAATCTAAATGATATAGTTATTGAGGATTGTGTGAATGTTCCAATTGACCCTATTGATGCTGAAGGTTGTGCTATTAGTGGATATGTTTTTGATAATAAGGACAAGTCAGGGAATAAAGAAAGTATAAATGAATTAACAAAAGGAATATCATTTGAGAATGTAGAAGTAGAAAGTGGAGCAGGTGGTATTTGGGGTCAGATTAAAACAGACCATAATGGTTTTTATTGGGGTAGAAATTATCAAGTACCAAACAATAACAATCCTGACCTATTTTTAAGTGCAAAGTTAGGTGGAATACCTATTCTTCAAGATGACGATTATGTTTATTTAGGCACATTAACAGATATATATAATGGCACTGAAAATTCAAAAAAAGCTGAAGCAATAACAAGTGGAGGAACAACAGGAATGACTTTTGTAAACATTCCAAGTTACTCAATATATGCAACGAGAGTAGAAAGGACGCATCTAAAAGGGAGAGTAATTAATCAAAATGGTTTTCCAATAGTAGGACTAAAATGCGTAGTTACAGGAACAAATAGATATGTATTTACAGATAACAATGGGGAATATGATATAATATTATATAGCGACACAGGTGCAACATATTTATCCCCAAGAAAAAGAGTTGGTACTATTATTTTTTATGGGAACAATACGTGCATCAATGGAAATTTGACAATTAGAGGTTTTACGATAGAACCATTTGTAGAAGTAGGACAAGAGGGGTATAATAATGAACAACCTTATATCCTTGAAGATGTTATAATGAATACAAAAGAAGCAGGTCAAGTATATTATCTAAAAAGTGGTGGAGTTTATGATTTTGGAGTAGAAGAATTGGATAGAGGAAATAGGAAATCTATGCTATACTTCAATGAGAAAAAACATAGAATAAGACTACCGTTTACGACAGAAAAGATAAGACAATATTTACCTGAACTTACAGAAGATACATACGGTAATCCAATCGGAATAGATGACCAAGCAGACGGATATTTTACAGTAGAAATTATACTAAAATCAAAACCGAGTATTTGGAGTACTCACTTATACGTATTAAGAACAGAGGAACAGATATATTCAGATTATATTCAGTTTGCAGTATCTGATGTGCAATACGTAAAGATGTATGATGAGTTAAATGAAAAATTTGACCCTATACTCACAAGCTATGGCGATAGTAAATGTGAAATTTATTTAGACTTACAAACATCATTTGTAGAGTATAAGAGAAATAATAATAGTAGCGAGAAAGGTTGGGTATTTGAGAAAGGAGACAAAATAAGATTTATATATAATCAAGATGGTCAGATATTTGACAAGCTATATGAAGCAGATATAAAAGGACAAAGAGGGAATTGGTTTATAATTGATACTATTAGTGGACTACCTGAATTAAAACAAGGTGTAATTGTAGAAGTCTTTAGAATTAAACAAAAAAGACAAGAGCAAATTTTTTATGAAATATCTGAATATACAAAGGTTTTAGATAGATATTTACCTACACGTTCATTTAGAGATACAAATATAACACTAAATACAGGCGATGCTTACAGAAGAAGTAGGAGATTCAACCTAAAGAAGTTAGATTGGCAAACAGACAATGTAATTGAAAGTAAGGTAGTAATAATGGAAATAGAAGACCCAAGTCCTGCTGAAAATTACATTGGAAAAGATAATGACATAGGGAGACCAAGTGCAGTCAATAAATACAATTTACAATTGGAAAGACCCAGCTCTATAAGATTTGGAGGTAAGTATATAATTGGTAGCCGTATAAACGAACTACATAGCTTTATTCCTACTGATATTGTGGAAGCAAACAATAATTATGGTAGAATAACAATCATAGAAGATTTTGAAAATATTATATTCGTAGCACAAGAAACGATGTGCCACGTAAGATATATCAATAAAACGAGAGCGACAATGGGAGATGGAGAGAATATTGTATTAGATAGCAATAGATTTTTGTCCGCACCTGATTATTTTTCTATGAATTATGGTTGCACACACCCTGAAAGTTATAGCAAAAATGAAAACGCTTGTTATTTTGTTGATATGAACACAGGGAATATATTACAGTATGCAATACAAAATGGACTAGGAAATATAAGCGGAGTAGATTTAAGATACGGAACATCAAGAGGACAAGATAGTTATATGAAAGATGTTTTAGTAGAGTATTCAAAAATACCATTGGAAGTGAAACGCAATATTGGATTTATCTTTGGTGGTTATCATACACAGGAAATAAACGAAGTGAATATAAGCTTTCAAAGAACAGTATTGAGTAAGGGTAATAATTTTGGATTTTTAAACAAAACACCAAGAAATTCCAATATCGGTAAAAATGATGATAAATTTAAAGATTTTTCTCTTATCAAACAGCAAGAAGATGTGATAATTAATGCCAACACAATGTGTTTTGACAATAGAAGAAATTTGTGGTTTGGAGATAGAGGATATGTTCCAGAGGGTTATATTACATTGAACAATAATGCTTTTGCATTTAAGAATGGTAAATTATATATATTAGATAAGGGAAATAGCTATAATGAGTTTTTTGGAGTAAAATATAGCTCATCATTAGTGGTAGTGATGAATCAATCGCCAAGTGAAATAAAAAACTTCCTTGCTTTTAGCGTAGAGAGTTCCGACTTTTGGAAAAACATAAGAGTAAAAATTCCATATAACAGCTACTTAGGTAGAGAACAGGAGAGTGTTACGCCTGACGGTTTAATTGAAAATAAGAACGGCATATATTATGGTGCAATACAAAAAGATAGTCTAACTCCTAACGTTGTCCACCCTCTATATAATGGCGAAAATATGATTGGAGATGTCTTAGAAATTGAATTTGAAAACGACAGCAATGACAATGTAAAACTTTTTGCTATCAATGTTTATGCAGGATATGTAGGTAGGACTAATTTCTAAGGACGTTATCAAAATTTACTTAAAATGATTAATTTGTTTAAATTTTATACTACAAAATGTTTATTTTTTTAGTAAATATATAAAACTATTCTGATATTAATATATAAAACTTCAATAATCTATTATAGTAAGGAACGAACGTTCTATTCCCTCTGTTAGCTTCAAGAATTATAATGTGAGAATCAACAAATCTTTTTGCATTTACTATTGTAGTAGCATTATCAAGTTTGAAGTTGTCAAATTCATACAAGTCGATTTGTAGTAATCTTTCCTTGAGTTCAACTATATTCAACTCTCAAATAATTTAATATATTTCTTCAAAATATATTCATAACTTTCTTCTATATCCTCAATAGAATACTCCATACCCACGCCAAACCTACAAATTACTGTATCTATTTTATGACTTTTCATATAATTTATAATGCCACTTGCTCCAATTTTCTCAAAATCTGGAATGTCGTCTATGTAAATCTTTATCTTATCATTTTCCATGTTTGATGCGTTTTTTTTATTTCGATAAAAATTTATGGCAGAACGTAATTTTTGCCATAAGAAACTAAATAGTATGGTTATCATAGTTAATTGATTTTAGAGTGCTAATCATTTCTTTTACTTTTATTACGTCTTCGTATTTTTCCGACTGAACTAATTTTGGAATTTGTGCCTCCAATGCCTGAATGATAATAAGGTCTATTACTTTGTGTTTTTCTTTGATATATTCGTCTTGCAGTCTTATACTTTCTTTATAAATTTTAATCAGCCTGTTTTGCCACGAAAGAACAGCAAAACAAAATATCAATGTGGAGGTTAAAAGTGCAATTATCATAAGGTTTCATTTATGTAGTTATCAATTATTTTTTTTGTTTGCTCAAATCCAACCCACACTTCGTGATGAATTGGATTTCTTGCTAAATACCTTTAAATTTCTAAGTCGTCAAATACTTGCTTAATTTTCGTAAACCTTTCTTTTTCTTCATCATCTCTATTCACAAAAAGACTACGTATATTTTTTTGTTTAATTTTTTTATTAGATTTTTTTGCATTTGCAATTCTTAAAACAGCACGTATTACGAAGTCTGTATGTATTGTTCCGTTAGGATTTTGTCTTATATTTAATGCATTTCTTACTTTACTTAAATAGTGTTCTCTTAAACTATCATTACATAAAAATAATTCTTTTTCATATTTTGTTGTTTTGCCAGCTATCTTTATTCCATTAAACAAATCGGGGTATAAAGGATTTATAGTTTCATCTTTTCCTCTATTTCCGTACTGGTCAAAAACGGTATATTTTGCATTATTAAAACCACCGTCAATACCTTTTGTTTTTCTTGATATATTATAGTATCTTCTTAGGTTATGACTCTTTAATTCGGCAAAATAAATACTAAAAGCAACGTCTGCATAACCATTTTCAAGACTGTTTATAAGTGTTTTTATTTTAATAATTTCATCAGTAGAATATTCAGAATAGGATATAATAGCATTTCTATCAGCCATTATTTTCCTTCTGTTTGCCTTTTCAAATTTTTCAGTATAAAATTCGATATTTGGCTCTTTTTTTAAATCCTCTTTGGATATGTATGTAGAATAATCAGTAAATATATTTTCTTCATCAAACTCATCATAAATATCATATTCCCCATCCTCATTTCTTTTTTTAAAATATATATTATATCCTTTTTTATCAGTAGATAACCTTGCAGTATGTATTTGAAATTTATCGTTCAGTTCAAAAATACCCAGTTTGCTATTTTCTATACTTTTAATTAATGATTCAATAACCATAAAACAAATGTATAAAATAATTTTTATTTTTGCAATAAATATTATACTTTTGATATAATTATAACACTTAATATATTTATTTATGGTTGGGATTGGAGCATTAGCATCAGCAGGGATAAGTTCACTATTTAAGATAGGAGCAGCGATCAAGCAGGCAAAAAGGGCAAAACAGGCTGGGCGTGATGCAAAAGCAATGGAGGCGAAAGGGTGGAATAAATATAACACCCCAGAAGCATTTAGAGAGAAAGAAGCCTTTTTAAGAAGCCAATATAACGACCCAAAGATGATGGGGCAAAGAGTTATGGAGGATAAATTAGGAGCAAATACGGCAAACAGAATATCATCTATAAGACGAACAGCAGGAAGTGGAGCAGAAGCTATGTTGGGTTTGGGATTAGCTCAAAATAATATGAATAAGGGTATGCAGGATATAGGACTAAACGCCACAGCACAACGAATGAGTGATTTTAATAATTTCCTAAATGCCTTACAGCAAAAGTCAGGATACCAAGATAAGGAGTGGGAAATTAATAAATTCAACCCATACCAACAAAAATTAGCAGAAAAACAGGCATTGGAGCATAGCAGTAGAGCCAACCTGCAGAATTTCGCAAGTGATATTGGAAATATGGGATTAATCGGTTCAATGATGAAAGGAGGACAGTTTGGACAAAAAGGAGCAAAAGAAGTTCCATTACCTAATCCTTATGCTTTTAAAAGTCAAAGAAATGCTTTAATGTCCTCAATTCCACAAGGTGGTAGTGCAATGAGTTTCGACCAGGTAGATTTTTCAAACCCTATGTATCCGCAAAGACCAAGTGACCCATATCTCCCTCAATATGTTCCCACACCAGACGAATGGCAAATGATGAATAGATAATTTAATAAGACTATGGCAGGAATAAGTTCAAACTCATTAGGTAGAACACAACAAGCGGGACAAGGCACGGCATTTATTTATGAGCCGATGTCCAATGTGAAACCATTAGATAGGTTATATAATTCTATTTTACAGGAAAAAGCCCGAAAGGACAAAATGAAAGTAGAGCAGGATAATCTAAAACAAAAGTCAGGGAAAGATTTAAGAGATATTATTTTAAATGCAAATTCTAAAATTCGTATGCAAGATATGGGTGTTGCACAAAGGTTTATAGATGAAATTATGGATTTTGCTAATAATAATGCAGACTGGCACAATCCTAATTCAAGTAGTTTTATTGAAATGAGCAAGATGTTATCAAATCTTGGAACATTTTCAAACGCAAGTCAATCATACAAAGATATAGAAATGAAAACCTTAGCTAATATGAAAGATTATGATGTAGAAGATGCTAAAAGGTGGAGTGATAATTTATTGAAAGCAGATATATTAACGATACAAAGTGAAATAGCCAAAGGAAATCCACTTTTCAATATTAATATTAAACCTAAAATGTACACGCCTGAAGAGGTGTTTAAGAAAACAGGATTTACTCAAAGCGTACTAAGTGGAGCTAAAATGTACAAAACACTTTTATATAATGCAAAAACAGCGGAAGAACAAAATACTATTCTTGACCAATTAGGATATGATGCTGCAATTTCTGGTTTGCAGAATTTAAAGAATATGCAGAATGAGGGTCTTTTGAGTAGCAAACTAACAGATGATGAGTTATTGGAAATGTCAATTAATCACGTTACACCCTTAATACAAACAACTCTGTACGACCCAACAAAAGACAAGGCACTTAGTTTGGGTTGGGCAAAGTTAGCAGAAACAATAAGAAACAACAATAGAAACTTTAACTTCAAGCAACAACAAGCACAAAAAGAAATCACAGAATTTAATGTTGATGAAATATTTAATGATGCAGGTAGTGGAGGGAAAAACTCCTTAGACTTAATACGAAATGTTTTAGAAGATAACGAAAGTTTTAAAATTGTAAATGGTAGCGACCTAACGAATGTTAAAACAAAAGGATTTTTGGGTTCTGGTGCAAAAGAAGAAAAACGTACTAAATTTCCTGATGGCACACCGATAAATGAAAATGCAAAATATTACGAATATACAAAAGCAAATGGCGAAATTATTTATGGAGAAGTCGGAAAAACTGAAAATAAATTTGCAGATGGTGTGTTAGGTAAGAGATTAGAGGGGAAAATATCACAGAATAATACAAGTGGAGGAATGAGTTATACTAACAAAACGCAACCAAAGATAGAAGTAGGCAAAACCTATACGGCAGGAGCTGGTACGACTACCAAAACAAGCAACAGTACAACAACGACTAATAAGAGTAGTAGTGGGAATAAACAGACAAATTCAGGACTTCCAATTTTTAAATAATTATGGCAACAATAACAAAAGAGAGTATCGCAGAAGCAGCTAAGTTAAGTAATATGTCTGTAAATGATTATATAGACAAGCTACCTGATAATTACTTACAAGAAGCAGCTAAGTTAAGTAATATAGATATTGCTACATATAAAACCAAACTTAAAGAAGTTTGGGGAGATAATGCAAAAAAAAAAGAACCTACCGCACCTGTTGGAAATGGCAGTGGAAATTCTTCAAGTGGAAATTCAAATGCTCTTTCGCAAAAAGGGAATAAACCGATTATTGGTACCATTCAGGCTCAATCAAATAAAAGCCCATATATTAATATTGGGATAAATAAGCCTAATACCTCAACCCAAAAAGAAGTTAAATTTGTAGAGAACAAACAAAAACCAATTATTGGCACTAAAGACGCTCAACAACAAAAGCCTATTGTTTCTGTTGATATTCCAATTAAACCATTACCTACACAAGAGGAAAGAGATAAGGCTTTGGATAAGGCTAAGGCAGAAATTGAATTAGTAAAAATCACTAACAACTTTGGGAATAAAAAAGAGGACGGCACAGATGACGTGGCAAAAAACATTACAGACTATTACGATACATCAATAAGGCAAACTGCGGTAAATGACTTGTCAAAGCCAGACCAACTTATATTACAATTATCGGAATCGGTAAAAGCTATAAAAAACGAACAAGAACTTATAGGGCAACAATATAATAGTGGCAAAATAAGCGAGAATACATACAATACACTAAATAAAAACTTAGAAAAAAACCGTACTGAATTAGAGTTAAAAACCACAGGACTTATATCGGAAAGGAATAGGGATATTGACAATGAAATAAAGGCATTGAAACAAGTATTGCTGAAAGGAGAACGTCCTTTTGATATGGGAAAAGATATAGATTGGAAAAAAGATGGTGGATTTACCGAGTTTCAGAATAATCCGAATACCAGTCCTAAAAAACTATCGGAAGATGATAAGGCAGGTATAAAGAAACAGATTACTATTCTTGAAAAACAAAAAGGCAATATTTCCGAAAATCTGAAATTGCAAGATGAGGAAGTAAATAATTTACAAGGAGCGTTACAGGAGAGCCAAAAGCAGGGATTAATACCCAAAGGAGCAACACTCGAACA
>ENA-UOYA01001848-UOYA01001848.1-activated-sludge-metagenome-genome-assembly--contig:-NODE-1848-length-21381-cov-6.087733_pt1 | contig 21381 bp, 23 predicted proteins | sample MGYA00238163_ERZ764804 | MGnify/ENA primary metagenome ERZ764804 (study PRJEB28919, sample SAMN05720223) | activated sludge metagenome | isolation source: Anaerobic digester | place: Hong Kong... | reverse complement strand
GTGCCCGATTTCATGTAGTTGTAGGTATCTTCGAACACGTCGCGGATCACCTGCGCCCGCCTACCGACTGCGCCCTGGGTGGGCAGATCGCCACCCTTCAGCCGGGGGAAGAGCGTATCGTTGACGAAATCGAGCAGCTTTTCGCCGGTATCGCCCTGCCGGTCTGCCGCCCAGTTGCGCCAACGCAAATGGTCCGGCAGCGGCGACTGGAAATCGTCGTCGATCAGCTCAAGCTCTGCCTCGCGATCATCAAGAATCTTGAGGAAGAACATCCAGACCAGCTGACTGATCCGCTGGGCATCGCCATCGACGCCGACATCCTTGCGCATGATGTCCTGAATGGATTTGATGACGCCGGAAACGTTGGTCATTCGCCTGATGCCTGTTCATAAATTTGATCTTCGAGCTCTCTCAGCGCGGCCTCATAGGCATCTTTGCCGCCGAAGGCACCTTTGATGATCTCCATCGGCGTACCGAGTTGGGTAAAGGGTTTGAGGCGCAGAACCTTTGCATCCTCAATGGTTTCCACGCCATCGTCAGCGTATTTCTCTAACAATGCCTCAAGCACGGCACGGGCCTTCTCACCATACTTCGCGAAGTAGCCGCGCTTCTTCACATTCTCGGCCCGCTCACGCCGAGTGAGCGGTGGCGCGCCGAAGGCGACGTGAACCAGCAGATCGAAATCGCCGAAATCCTTGCCGACTTCCTCGGCCAGATTCTCCAGAATGACGCCGCGCTGTTCGAGTTCGTCGATGATGGCTTGTTTGCGTTCGCTGGCATTCCAGTGCCAGATGAACTCATCAAGCGAGCGGTATTCTGCGGCGATCTGCTTGCGTGCATAATCGCGGTAGGACTCGGTCACCAGCTTGCCATCAGGGCCGATATATTCGACCCGCTCGTTCATGACGCGGGCGGTTACGCCACTGACAACGAACTTGCGGGTGCCGGTGGTTTCATCGTCATCCCCTTCGTCATCACCACCTTCCCCGATGTCGGGATCATCATCCGGGCCAGGGTCGTTGGGGTCATCATCCCCAGTGAGGATCACAATCGGCGGGCCATCAAAGGCATCATCCCGGAAGAGCTCGGTCGCCTTTTTGAAGTCCATGATCGTGAAGAAGAACTTGTTGTTGTCCTCATCGATACGAGTGCCGCGCCCGATGATCTGCTTGAACATGGTCATCGAGTTGATCGTGCGATCAATGACGATGAGCTTGCAGGTCTTGGCATCAACGCCGGTGGTCAACAATTGCGACGTGGTGGCGATGACGGGGTATTGCTCTTCCGGGTCGATGAATCGGTCGAGCTCGGCCTTGCCCTCAGTGCTGTCACCCGTGATGCGCATGACATATTTGCTGTTGTCTTTGGCCAATTTGCCCGCTGCATTAACAATGGCCTTCCGCATCCGCTCAGCGTGGTCGATATCTTCGCAGAAGATGATCGTCTTCGACATCGGATCGGTCGCTCGCAGGAACTTCATGACCCGCTCGGCCACCAGCTTGGTGCGCTGGTTGAGCACCAGCGTGCGGTCCATGTCCTTCTGATTGTATTCTCGGTCTTCGATCACCCCGCCAAGATCATCGACCATGCCAGGCGGCGGGGTCCAGCCCTGAACGTCACGATCAATATCGATCCGGATGACTTTGTAGGGTGCGAGGAAGCCGTCTTCGATCCCCTGCTTCAAGGTGTAGGTGTAAACCGGATCGCCGAAATAGCTGATGTTCGAGACGTATTCAGTCTCCTTCGGCGTTGCTGTCATGCCGATCTGAACCGCGCTGCCGAAATACTCGAGGATCTCACGCCAAGCGGAGTCCTCTGCTGCACTGCCTCTGTGGCATTCATCGATTACGATCAGGTCGAAAAAGTCGGGCGACACGGTCTTGAATATCTTGTCTGCTTCATCCGTGCCGGTGATCGCCTGATAGAGGCCAAGGTGGATTTCGTAAGCAGGATCGATCTTGCGGTTCTTGATCTTCGTCATCGCCGCGCCGAACGGCTTGAAGTCGTTCACCAGAGTCTGATCGACGAGAATATTGCGATCCGCGAGAAACAGGATGCGTTTGGCGGTCCCCGCTTTCCACAACCGCCAGATAATCTGAAAAGTCGTGTAGGTTTTACCGGTGCCCGTTGCCATGACCAACAGGACACGTTTCTGACCTTTGGCCACGGCCTCGATAGTGCGGTTGATTGCCTCGGTCTGGTAGTAGCGCGGCTCCTTGCCTGATAAATCTGTATGATACGGCTGTTCGACCAACTTGGCTTCGTCACCGTCGATCCGGTGATGCAGGCGATAGCGTTGCCAGAGCGTATCCGGATCGGGAAAGGCATCCATGCCAAACTCGATCTCGGTGGGCTCTCCAGCGTTTGCAGCGCGATTGTGGGAGGCAAAGCCATCACCATTTGAACTGAAGGCGCTTGGGACATCCAGTATCTCGGCATAGCAGAGCGCTTGTTGCAAGCCGCTGCTGACCGAGTGATTGTTATCCTTGGCTTCGACAATGGCTAATGGCAGACCCGGCTTCAAGGACAGTACGTAGTCGGCGAATTTCCGCTTCTTCTTGTTTCTGGACGACAGATTCCCACGCACTACTACGGGGCCGGGAGCAAGCGTTACCTCCCGACGAACTTGCTGCATCTGATCCCATCCTGCCTGTTTGATTGCAGGCGTAATGAACAGGTCGCAGATATCAATCTCGCTGCATTTCTTCTTCTCTGCCTCGTCCAATCTGCAGTGGCCCCGTTAATTTAGCAGTTAATACAATACCCTCGACGGTTCGAGAATGCTTTGTGGCACCCTACCAAAAGGCGTTTGCAAGTCACCATGCTTTCACGTGGCAGTTTCTGCGCGGACGATCTCTCGGTGCTTCAAAATTTTCAAGCATAGATAGCTTCGTTGGAATGACGCTACCCTGTCGGGCGACCTGCTCTATCCGCTGGCGCGGACCGGGTCTGTAGTCCCGGCCCGTTCGGGTGACGATCAGGAGCAGTTTGAAGTGGAGCGGGAATATCTGGTGGGCGCGCTCTGTCCCGCGCATTCTGCGCTCCTGAGGGCGCGGCATCCTTGAGCTAACCCGCAGGCACTCTTGCCTCTCTCATTGTCGGAGGCCCGCTCGCGCACTGATCGCGCGCGCAGGACCTCCGTCGGCTTCGCGCCGTTGCAAGGGTGCCGATGTTCTCTGGATCGCCGGGCGATCCTTGGCGGGAACACCAAAGGCTTTGCCCTCTCGTTCCCGAAACCGGAAATAGACGCCCCCGTGTGGCGGGCTTCGCCCGCTGGCCCGCGCCAGGGCATCGATTCCGGTTTTCCCTCCCCCTCCCATCCTCGCCGGAAGGCAGGCCGCATGCCGTGTGTCGGATGCGGCTTTCAGCCGAAGGAGGGCAGAAGATGGGTGATCTGATCTTGAACTACCGCGCTTGCGGAGCCGAGTGCCGCGAGGACTGGTTGCGGATGCTGGCGCATGAGAATGGCTTGCCGATCGGGACAGTGCAGCGCCTTGCGGAGGAGCTGGGCGAGCGTGAGGACTTCGGCGAGCTGGTCGATATCTGTGAGCGTGGCGGGCGGGCAGTGCAATGAGTGCTGTCACCCTTTCCCGAAGCGAGCGGATTGCCCGGCTCAATGACCGGGCGCGGCAGGCGATGGGGCTTGCCTGCGTTGCTGTGGCAACCGAGGGGTTCAGGGCCATGCCCGAGCAAGATCAGTTGCGCGTGCGCGAGCTGGTCGAGACGTTTGACGCCTTCACGCCGGACAACGATCCTTACGGAGAACGCGATTTCGGGGCGATCTATCAGGATGTCGATGGCCGCTGGACGACCACGCGACCGGTGCGGCCTGCCGAAACCGTGTTCTGGAAGATCGATGCCTACGCCCTCGATTTGCGGTTCGGAAGCGAGGACCCCGCCAATCCTGCGGTTACACGGCGGGTGCTGACCATCATGCTGGCATCTGAATATTGAGGGGAGGGAGTCCGCGCGCCGCCTGACACGTCAGGCGGCGCATCGATCGACGAAGCAGTGTTCGTTGTGCCAATCGAGAAAGGCCGGTTCGGGATCGAACCGGATTGCCGACCGCAATGTTGCGTTCTCGAATTGCTGGAAATAATCGCGCGTCTCGCGGCTCTGGTTTTCGCGCAGTTGCCGCGAGACGCGGATGCGTCGTTGGCGATTGACCGTTATAAGGCCGCGATCAAACGCGCGGTCGAGCGTCGCTGAGAGCAGCAGGCCATTTGCGGGGTTGTGCCGGTTGTCACTGTCCTTGCCCCACGGTTTGATGTGGCTTGCCGTGAGCAGGCGCGGATCGGCGATGCCGGTGATGCAGCAGCTCTCTTCGTAATTGGCGAGCACCGCGCGGCGGAAGAAATCCTGGCCGACGCGCTGGTTCACAAGCGCCTGTGTGGTGGACTCGCCTTGATAGGGCTCGAACCGGAATTCGCTGCGCTTCTCGTTTAGACGCGATGGCGCGGACGACGGTTCAATTCGCCCTACTTGGGCAGTCCATAGGTCTTCGGCCCGCGACACGAGACCGGTCCAATCCTGGCCAAACTCGGAATAGGTTGCGCGATCCAGCTTGGACGCACCATCCAGACCTTTCCGTCCGCTATCGGTGATCTTGGGGTCGAGGCTGGCGAAGTTGCAGAGCTTCATCGCAACCGAGCTGTTCGTGCGTCCGAGCGCAGTGGCAAGTTCCTGGATTTCCGGATTGCCCGAGTGCAGCTTTCCGAACGGCAGCTGAAAGTAGAGATACAGCGCGAGCACCGTCTCCTCTTCGCTCCAGCGTTTCCGTGAACTGCTCTCGACTGCCATGGCGAAGGTTTGGGCGAGAGTGATCCTGCGCGCAAGTGTGACGGTTTGCCATGTGTTTGCATGCCTTTCGGTCAGTCGCCTTCGTTTTGAGCACCCCAACTGGCCACACTCGGTCAGCCTTCAATGTCCCGCCCGCGCCGGTTCGCTCCGCTCACCCGTGTTGGACATGAATCCTGTCCTTGGCCGTGCGGCCTTCCGGTTTGGTGCAACGAGCCACCAGACACGAAAGGACATCATCATGGCACGCAGCAATACCGCACCCGCGCAGGAAACCAATCCGCCGGACTTCCTCGCCTGGCATGTCGCCAACAAGGGCGACAAGGGGTTCTGGACCCGCATCGGAGCCGCGTGGTTTCATCGCGACCGCAACGGAATATCGCTTCAGCTGGAAGTGGTCCCGATCAATGGCCGGATCGTCCTGCGCACGCCGCTGGACGACGAGAAGAAGGAACCGGGCGCTTAGCGCCCGGCCTTCGGGCGGATGGCGCTATCAAAGTAGGCGTCCCGCGAGATCGTCTGGATCTCGTAGAAGCCGGAAAAGGCGCTGTCCGGTTTTGCGTCAGATGTCCGCAAATGTTGGTGCCGGTGACGAATTTCTGCGGCTTCTGGCTGGAAATGCGGACATGATTTAGTCGATTGCAATGTCCGCATTCGAGCTAAAATGTCCGAATATCAAAATGGGAGCGGCGAAATTCCGCCACTCCTCGCATTCAAACCGGACATGAAGCAACGTCTATGATGTCCGCATATGTCCGCTTCAAGTCTCCAAGCGGATATAAACGGTAGAGGGACCACCACCTTTGCGCCGCACAAAGCCGCGATCCTCCAGTTCGACTAAATCCCGCCTGACCGAACGCGGCGTCAGACCTTTGGCAAAGGTCGCGGCATACTCGGCAGGAGAAATCGCTGAGCCCGGTTGTGTCGCCTCAAGAAACGCGGCTTGGCGCTCATTAAAATCGGAAGCCTTTGGCGGCGGTTCGTCCGCTGCGTAGATCGTCAAGGTGACGCCGGACTTGGCGTTTTTCCAGACCGGCTTGCGCGCCCCGATTTCTTCGCACGCCTTCACTATCTTCAAGGTGCCACGGCCAAGCTGTTCCATCTGGCCCCTTAGATAGAAAACTTTAGCGATATCGGGATTGACCGGAACCGAGGGATGCTCGCGCTTTAGGTCCGAAGTGCTGATCTCGTCGGGGAGGCTTCCCGAATTCCAGAATTCGATGCGTGAGGGATAAACTGCCACCCGGGCTCCTCCGGAGTAGGCCGAATAGTCGCGATGAACGAGCGCATTAACGAGAGCTTCGCGCAGAGCGCGCGGGGCATAGCGCGTCCTCTGATCGCGCTTGAGACTCTCTTCCGAAAAGAAAACGCGCGACGCGTTGATGCTCTCAAGCTCGCGCGAGACCTGTTCGGCGACGTAGACCAAGGGGCCGGTAAGCCATTTCAGATTATGATATTCGTCACCCGCCTTGTCGTCCTCAAAGACCACGAACTGAACGCGGCACTGCGGATGCCGGATCGAGGGATCACGCGAGAACAGGACGTCTCCGCCCTGGGTAAACCCTTCACTGCGCAACAGGGAGAGCCTGCGAAGTATTTCATGCGGCTCCCTGCTCTCGACGAACCCCGCATCCTGCTCCTGCGCTGCGCGAGCTGTCGCGAGCACTTCATCGACGTCGAGATCTTCGTCGGTCATTGACGGCGAAATCCGACGCTCCCAGCGTTGCGGAGCCTCGACCTGGGCCTGGACGAGTTTGCGGACCGCCGCGCTGTCAGCGAGCTTTGTTCGTGCGCCCGAGCGGATGAAGATCGCGCCGTCAAAGACATAAGGACGATCATGACCGGCGGGTACATCGACAACGATTACTGGATCGTCGCCGATGTCTTCGATCGTAACCGCTACAAAGGATGAGGGCGAAAGACGCTCACCGAGCATACGCTCGATTTTTTCGACGCTCTGTTCAACCGGCTCTTCAACCCCGTAAACCGAACCGTCGTCGCCGACTCCGATATAAATCGTTCCACCCGACGTATTGAGAAAGGCGGCAGCAGCTTTCCCTATCGCCTCGAGCGAAGCGACGCGGGCGATAAACTCGTTCGAGGAGTCTTCGCCTTTGCGGAAGCGCGCCATAAGTGTTTTCTGCATCATGCCTCGGGTTCCCCCTCGGCGGTCGGAGACGGCGTCTTCACCAGCTTTTCCAGATCCTCATATCGACTGAATTGAGTTTGGACATATCGCAAAATATCGTCTCTGTCCCCGTAGGTCTGAACCCAATTGCTTTTGCGCTCGGCAACCGGAACTGCGTCCTGAATAGCCTCCTCATACATGTCGATCACTCTCAAGTCGTCGATCGGTTTCGCACCCTTTCTGAGCACGAGATCGGCGCGCCCCGTCGGACCCTTGTAACCAAGATCCATCAGCAGCCGCCGTGCATCGAAGACCATCGCGTCTGCCAAGAAGAAGCGGGGCTTGTCGAGTTCTATCGCGCGCGACAACTCGCGGTGCGTAATCGATTGTCCTCCCGCCTCTTCGACCCCGGAGCCGTATTGCGGGCGGATTATGCCAAAGAAGATGTCACAGGCGTCGACGGCGGCAAGGCAATTCTCAAATGCGCTCAGTCCCGGAGTGACAGGCACACTTCCCATGTGCGAATTCCAGACCTCATAGCCGTAGCCCGAAAGCTGGCCGTGCATCTGCTCAAGCCGATCCTCCATGCCATATACTGTCGACGACAGCATCAAGGTCATCTTGGCCTGTTTCAGTTTGGCCATTCGGTTGTCTCGATGCCTCTACTACACAAGTTCGACTCATGATGATCGTCGTCATGCCGATCCATGGCATATACTCATTGCCGCGCGAGCGTCAGCCGGTCAAATCGTCCGGACGCATGAACGGGAAAAAGCTCGTCGAACTGACGTCAGCTCTCACGTGCTTCGGACTGAAACTGGAATGACCAGCATTATCGCGCAAAGCTTCCTCCATATCACTTTATTGTCAGCGGCTCGCTTCATGTTGTCGAAGCTCATCGAGATAGTCGCTCCACCACTGAGCCATCTTGATGCGCTCATCCCAGTAATTTCCGCGATTGTAGACACCGCGAATAGCGTTGCTGTCGCCATGGGCGAGAGCGCGCTCGATGGCATCGGGATGCCAGAGCCCGCTCTCGTTCAACATGGTCGAGGCAGTTGAGCGCAGCCCGTGTGCTGTAACTTCGTCCTTGGTGAAGCCCATACGTCGGAATGCGGCGTTGATTGTATTCTCGCTCATGGGTCGCTGGCTTGTATGAAATGCAGGGAAAATGTAGCCCTTGCCGCCAGTGATCGATTTTAGCTCTCGGAACAGATCCAGCACCTGGCGAGATAGCGGCACCACATGGGTCCGGCGCGCCTTCATCTTGCCTTCCGGAATTGTCCAGGTAGCCTTGTCCCAATCTATCTCGTTCCACTCGCCGTGGCGAAGCTCACCGGGTCGCACAAACACATGGGGTGCGATCTTCAGCGCGAACTTCGTCGCCGGGTAACATTCGAAATCATCGATAGCACGGAGCAGCCCGCCCAACTTCTCTGGTTCGAGGATCGCCGCGTAGTGCCGTGCTTTGGGCGTGACCAGTGCACCCTGCAGGATCGAAGTCGGATCAGTTTGGCACTGGCCAAGCGCGGCCCCATACCGGAACACCCGGCTTGAGAACGATCGGCACTTCTTCGCGGTTTCGAGATTGCCTTTGGCTTCGAGTTTCTTGAGCGCCGCCAACATCAACTGCGGATCGACGTCATTGATCGGCATATTGCCGATTGCGGGCTTGAGCAGATCAAGGAACCAGCGCGCCTTGCGCAGCGTGGCCTCCGCCCTGCCTTCGGGCACCATCTTCTCGTCGATGTACTTGTTGGCGATGACCTCGAAGGTGTTCTCCGCACCTAGCTTGATCCTGGCCTTCTTGCGCTTCCGCTCCAGCATCGGATCGATGCCATCGGAAACCTTGAGCCGCGCCCGGTCGCGAAGCTGACGCGCTTGCGACAAGCTGACTTCTGGGAAGGCGCCGATGGGCAGCTTCTTTTCCTTCCCGCCGAAGCGGTACTTAAAATACCAGAGCTTGGAGCCGTTGGGCTTCACCAGAAGCAGCAGCCCCCGCGAGTCGTATTTCTTGTACGACTTGTCGGCAGCCCGGAAGCCTTTGATTTCCTGCACATTGAGGCTCATTTGGGGGCCTCACTTTTTTGGAAGTTGGGGCCTTTTGAGCTGGAGCCCCCAGCCGAGGCCCCCACAGACGTTGGAACAAAGCGGAACAAAACAAGACCTCGCTTTCTACGCTAGAGGTCAAGAATGGCAGAATTCCGCCATTTCTGCAATGTTATGGAACACTCTGATGAGAACAAATGGTGCCCAGGAGAGGACTCGAACCTCCACGGCCTTGCGGCCACTGGCACCTGAAGCCAGCGCGTCTACCAATTCCACCACCTGGGCACGGCGCCGATCCGAAAAGATGCGGATCACTGCGGAAGGAAGGGCGCGATTAGGCATGCCTTTCGCGCTTGTCAACAGCCGTGAGCGCGGGCATTGGCTTCGGCATCAAATTTGGGATTCAGGTGACCATGAAAGACAGTCTGGTAACGGTTTTTGGCGGCGGTGGCTTTGTGGGGCGCTATGTCGTCCAGGCGTTGCTCAAGGCGGGTGCGCGCGTGCGCATTGCGGAACGCAGCCCCAAGCGCGCCTGGTTCTTGAAGGCGCAGGCGAATCTTGGCCAGATCACCTATGTCGCGGCAGACATTACGCGGCCGGAAACGCTGGCGCCTGCGGTTGCGGGCGTTGATGCTGTCATCAATCTTGTCGGCAGCTTCGCCGATATGCAGCACATTCATGTCGATGGCGCACGCAATGTGGCTGAGGCAGCGGCACAAGCGGGTGTCGCCGCGCTCGTCCACATGTCGGCGATTGGCGCTGATGCGGAGAGCAAGTCGGCCTATGGCCGCACCAAGGGCGAAGGCGAAGCAGCTGTCCGCGCAGCTTTCCCCAAGGCGATCATCCTGCGCCCCTCGGTCGTGTTCGGCCGCGAAGATGCCTTTATCAACCGTTTCGCGGGTCTCATCCGCATGTTGCCGGTCTGCCCGGTCATCGGCGGAGATGCAAAGCTTCAGCCGGTGTTCGCAGGCGATGTCGGCCATGCGGTTGCCGCGGCCCTCGCCGATTCGGACACCAACGCCGGCAAGACTTTCGAACTGGGCGGGCCGCAGGTGTTCACGATGCGCGAGCTCAACGCCTGGATTTCGGACCGCACTGGCTACAAGACGTTCTTCCTCGAGGTGCCCGACGCCGTTTCTGCGGCACTTGCAACGCTCACCGGCTGGCTGCCGGGCGCGCCGATCACGCGTGATCAATGGATCATGCTCCAGTCTGACAATGTCGTTGCGCCCAAGGCCAAGGGTCTTGGCACGCTGGGTATCGCTGCGACCCCGCTTGATGCCGTCGCGCATGGCTGGCTCGTCCAGTATCGTCGCCACGGCCGTTTCGGCGCCGCTGCATGAGCGATCTGCTGACGGTCATCATCCTCGGCATTGTCGAGGGGCTGACCGAGTTCATCCCCGTCTCGTCCACGGGGCACCTCGTGCTCGCGGGCGAATTGCTTGGCTTCAAGGATAGCTCAGCCGGGGCGTTTGATGTCATCATCCAGCTCGGCGCGATCCTTGCGGTCATCGTGCTCTACTGGCGCCGCTTCTGGGATGTGGCCGTTGGCCTGTTCTCGATGCAGCAGGGGGCGCTGCTCTTCACGCGCAACATTCTGCTCGGCTTCCTGCCGTCCGCTGTGATCGGCGCGATTGCGTACAAGGCGATCAAGGCGATGCTCAACGCGCCGGAAATCGTCGCCTGGGCGTTGATCGTCGGTGGCGTGGCCATTCTCCTCATCGAGCGGATGACGAAGAAGAACCATACCGACAGCGTCGAAGGCATGAGCTGGAAGACCGCGCTTGGCATTGGCTTCATCCAGTGTTTGTCGATGATCCCCGGCGTCAGCCGTTCGGGCGCGACGATCATGGGCGCGCTCACGCTGGGCGTGGAGCGCAAGACCGCGGCGGAATTCAGCTTCTTTGTCGCCGTGCCGACGATGATGGGGGCCACCGCGCTCTCGCTCTACAAGGAAGGCGCGGCGCTGGCGGCGCAGGACGTGACGAACATCGCCATCGGCTTTGTCGTGTCGTTCGTTGTCGCGATTGTCGTCATCAAGGCCTTCCTCGCCATCGTGACGCGCTACGGCTTCGGGCCCTTCGCTTGGTACCGCATTATCGCGGGTGTCGGCGCGCTGATCTGGTTGGGGCAGGCGGGCTAGGAAACGCGGTAAGCCGATTGTTGCGTTCAGCCCGCTGAAAGCTCGGCGGGCTTATCTTGCGCGCCTTGGCCGGGATGTATCCGGCAAGGTGGAGGCTCGCATGATGCGTAAGGTTCTTGTCGCAACCACATTTCTTGTCCTGTCCGCGCCCGTATTTGCGCAAGACACGCCGTCACCCGCCGCTGAAAAGGCGCAAGATATGGCAGACAAGCTCAACGATCCCGTGATGCAGGCAGCGCTTGCGGGCGGGATGGAAGCGATGGTCGATTCGGTGCTCGACATGCGGGTCGATGGCATCGCCAAAGCGATGGAGCCGCTGACGGGCAAGCCCGCGCACATGCGTGGCAAGACGGTGCGAGATATGGCCGCGCGCGATGATCCTCATTTTGATGAACGCGTGCATGAGTCAACGCGCTCGATGGTGTCGGGTGCGGGCGCGATGGCGGGCGGTTTGGCAGCGGCCATGCCCGAGCTGGAAGCCGCAATGCGCAAGATGGGCGATGCCATGGATCGTGCCCGCGCGCGGATGCCGCAGCGCGATTAAGTCTGATCAGGCGGCGCGGGCCTCAATGGCCTTTTGCCGCCGCCGCTGAACCGACGATCCGATCCCCAAGGCCTCGCGATATTTGGCAACGGTGCGGCGGGCGATGTCAAAGCCCTGCTTGTTGAGCAGATCGACAAGCGTGTCGTCCGACAGGATGGCCTTGGGGTCTTCGGCTGAAATCAGCGATTTGATGGCGCTCTTCACGGCTTCGGCAGAAACAGCATCGCCACCATCAGCGGCAGCGATGCCGCTGGTGAAGAAATATTTCAGTTCAAACAGTCCGCGCGCGCAGGACAGATATTTGTTCGAGGTGACGCGGCTGACGGTGGATTCGTGCATGCCGATGACTTCGGCAATGTGACGCAGCGTCAGCGGCTTCAGATGCGCGACGCCATGCCGGAAAAAGGCTTCCTGCTGCTTCACGATTTCGGTTGCGACCTTCAGGATCGTCCGCTGCCGCTGGTCGAGCGCCTTTACCAGCCAGTTGGCAGACGCCATGCAGTCATTGAGCCACGCTTTTGACTTGCGATCCCCCAAGCCGCCCGTTGCGAGTTCGGCATAATAGCTGCGGTTGACGAGCAGGCGGGGCAGGCTTGCCGAATTGATTTCAACCGCCCAGCCCTTGCCGCGTTCCACCACGAAAATATCGGGTGTCACCGATTGCGTGCGTTCGCCGCCAAAGCGCAGGCCGGGCTTGGGATCATAGCCGCGCAACTCGCGGATCATGTCGGCCATGTCTTCGTCATCGACGCCGCAGATGCGCTTCAACTGGGGCAGGCGGCCGAGTGCCAGAAGATCAAGATTGTCGAGCAGCCGCGCCATGGCGGGGTCGTAGCGATCCGCCTCCTTGGCCTGAAGCGCGATGCATTCTGCCAGCGACCGCGCGCCGACGCCGGTCGGGTCAAAACCCTGGATGATGGCGAGAACCTCCTCGCCCATGGCAAGCGGAACGCCCAGGCGGTTGGTGATGTCGAGCAGCTTGCCAGAGAGATAGCCCGCCTCGTCGATCTGGTCGATGATGTGGCTGGCGAGCACATAAGGCGGCCCGGAAAGCACCGCCCCCGCCTGCGTCATCAGATGGTCGTGGAGCGAAGGGGCTTCAGCGGCGAAGCTGTCAAAATCAGGCCCGTCCTCGTCAAAGCCGCTGCCGCTGGAGGCGCCATCGAGCCCGAGCGATCCGTCGAGCCCCGACCCGCCATCCGCCGCGCTATCATGGTGGAAGGTCTCTTCGGCATAGTCGACGTCGAGCGGACTATCGCCATCGGGGCCGTTGTCACTGTCGAGCAGCCGGTCCGTTGTGATCGGATCGGCGGCATCGCCATCGAAATCGCCCTCAAAATCAAAGTCGTCATCTGCGGCAGACGGCGCGTCGCCGTCATTTTCGTTGCGGTCTTCGCGCTCGGCTTCGAGCAGCGGGTTGCGCTCCAGCTCTTCGGCAATGAAGGCCTCGATCTCGAGATTGGACAGTGCAAGAAGCTTGATTGCCTGCTGCAATTGCGGCGTCATCACCAGCGACTGGCTTTGCCGCAAGTCGAGGCGAGGGCCGAGCGCCATGGTTACAAGCTGAAGCCCTCGCCGAGGTAGAGGCGACGGACATTTTCATCGGCAACGAGGTCTTCAGGGCTGCCCGCGAACAGCACGCGGCCATCATAGATGATGCAGGCGCGGTCCACGATGTCGAGCGTTTCGCGCACATTATGGTCGGTGATGAGCACGCCGATGTTGCGCTGCTTCAGTTCCTTCACAAGGTCACGAATGTCGGCGATCGAAATCGGATCGATGCCCGCAAAGGGCTCATCGAGCAGCATGATCGAGGGATCAGCGGCAAGCGCGCGTGCGATTTCGCAGCGGCGCCGTTCACCGCCTGAAAGCGCCATCGCCGGGGATTCGCGCAGGCGGGTCAGGCCGAATTCGCCCAGAAGCTGCTCGAGCCTGCTGGCGCGCGCTGCCTTGTCTGGCTCGGCGAGTTCGAGCACGGCCATGATGTTCTGTTCGACGGTCAGCCCGCGAAAGATGGAGGTTTCCTGCGGCAGATAGCCAAGGCCAAGGATCGCGCGGCGATACATGGGAAGGTTGGTAATGTCCTGCCCGTCAAGCTCGATGCGTCCGCCATCGGGCTTCACCAGCCCCATGATCGAATAGAAGCAGGTCGTCTTGCCCGCACCATTGGGGCCGAGCAGGCCAACGACTTCACCACGGCCAACCGAGAGCGAAACGTCAGACAGCACAACACGCTTGTCATAGGACTTGGCAATCGACACGACCGAAAGGCCGCCTGCGGCACTAGCCGAAGTCGCACTGTCGCGATCGAGGAGCCCTGCTTCGTTCATCGTCTTTCCTTGTCTGCCCGGATGGCAGTTGCGGGTGAATCTTGGGTAAACTCGTTACCCATCTGGCAGGAATATTGCATGGCTGGGGCTGAACGCAACCAAAACGCGCTGAATGCGCGGAGTTTTTAGCAATCCGCCTGAGCGTTACTTGCGGGTGTCGGCGACCGTGAAGCGACCGCTGACGCGACCCGAGGTTCCGCCTTCGCCGCCTGCACTGCGACCATCGACCACCGCGCGGCCCGAATCGAGATCGATCACGAGACGCCCGCCGCGCACGGTGTTGGCGCCCTGATTGAGCACGACGCCACCGACCACGGTGATGAGGCGGCGGTTGAGATCATAAATCGCAAAGTCGCCGCGCGCGGTTTCGCTGGGGCTGCGGATGAAGACGCCGCCCGAGGCATCGAGCCGCTCAATGTCCACGCCGCCACCAGCGCGCGAATAGGCGACCGTGAGCCTGCCGGCATTGAGCGTCAGGTCTGCTTGGCGGACGGCGACATTGCCCGAAAAGACCGCGCGGTCGGCGCGATCCTGCACTTCGATGCGGTCTGCCTCCACGTCCACCGGCGTGTGCGTGTTGTGGCCCTTCAGGGCCTGGCCGACGGCGGGAACGGTCGCAAGGGCTGCGAGGCCGAGGAGAAGAAGAGGGGCTTTGCGCATGCGGCTATCTGGCCTGCCCCTGCACGATATGCAAGCGTGCTCGGCCCTCAAGCGTCACTGTTCGCGCAGCGAGATCGGCGCGGATGCTGCCCGCGCTGAAGGTGCCGAGCGGCATCTTCCCGTTGACGGCGCCCGCGCTTGCCAGTTTGCGGCTCTTGAGCCCTACGGCAACGTCGGTCGCCTCGACGCGATATCCGTCCGTCGTCTGAAAGACGAGCGGCCCATCAACCTGCACGATTTCGCGATCCATGTCGTAGCGGCCGGCATTGGCGCTGAGCGTGGCGGGCCCCTCTTCAAACTGGATTTTCGCCATCAGGTCGTTGAGCCGCACGACCGGGTCCTGCGAACTGCGTTGCACCGCAGAGCCCGCCTTGATTTCGAACGGGCGGCCATTGCTGTCCTCGCCACGATAAGTGGCAGCGGACACGCGCAGCCGCTCTTTGGCCATCGAGACGCTGTCCTTGGCGAGGACGAAGCTGACATCGCCATTGGGGCTGGCGATGGGCGCGAACATCAGGAACATCACGAGCGCGCCGATGGCGGCGGGCAGCGCAAAGCGCAACACCCGCACGAGCCTGTCATGGCTCCCGTCGGGGCGGGCCCATATCTGCCGGGCGGAGCGCTCGAGTTGCGCTTGCTCAGACATGCGCGAAGATATCGACTTCCGGCCAGCCCGCAAGGTCAAGGCGCGCGCGGTGCGGCAGGAAATCAAAACAGGCTTGTGCCAGAGCCGTGCGGCCTTCGCGCGCAAGGCGGACATCCAGCACATCGCGTGCACGGTGGAGGTAGCGCACGTCGGAGGCTGCATATTCCTTCTGCGCGTCGCTCAGCGTGTCCGCGCCCCAATCCGAAGATTGCTGCTGCTTGGAAAGCTCGACGCCCACCGTTTCGCGCACAACATCCTTCAGGCCGTGACGGTCGGTATAGGTGCGCACAAGGCGTGAGGCTGTCTTCGTGCAGTAAACCGGTTCCGCCATGACGTTGAGATAGGCCATGATAGAGGCGAGGTCGAAACGCGCGAAATGATAGAGCTTCAGGCGGGCCGGATCGGTGAGAATGGCTTTGAGGTTCGGAGCCCCATAGCTGCTGCCTGCCGCGAAGCGGACGAGGTGCTCGTCGCCCTGGCCATCCGAAATCTGCACGAGGCAAAGCCGGTCGCGTCCGGGAAGAAGGCCCATCGTCTCGGTGTCGACGGCCACGGGGCCATCAGCGAGAACGCCTGCGGGCAGGTCTTCCTCATGGAGATACACGGCCATTCTTCTACTCCTGCTATAGCGGCAGCGACTCGGGCGCGGCATGGAGCCATCTTGCCTTGCCGGGTGAATCCTGAAACCGCTGATTCAGGTCCCTTTGCACCGGCTGTGGCGTGGCCGCAAGCATTGCGAACACGTCGATTCAGCGGGCTTGCGAAAAAGCTATCGAAACACTTTGATCTAAGCTATGATGAGAGCAGTGCGTAGTGTGAATTGCGCCGAATCTCCGTCGCTTTCGTCCGGCGGCAAGATTTGTTTGGACCGGGCGAACACGATTACGAAGAAAGTTATTTGACGGATGGGTTTTGATAGAGGGCGGCGCGGCGAGCGCGGCGGACGTGGCTACGACAAGCGCGACAACTTCGGCGGTGACAGCGGCGGTTTCGACGGTGGCTTCGGTGGCGGTGACCGCTTTGGCGGCGGTAGCCGTTTCGGTGGTGGCGGTGATCGCTTTGGCGGCGGCGGCGGCGGCGGCGACCGTTTCGGTGGCGGCGGTGATCGCTTCGGCGGTGGCGGCGACCGCTTCGGCGGCGGCGGCGGCGGTGGCTTCCGCGGCGGTGGCGGCGGTGGACGCCCGCAAATGCCGGCCCAGGTCGTTGGCGAAGGCAAGGGCGTCGTCAAGTTCTTCAACGGACAGAAGGGCTTCGGCTTCATCGTGCAAGATGGCGGCGGCGAAGACGTCTTCGTCCACATCAGCGCGGTTGAACAGGCCGGTCTCTCGGGCCTCGCTGAAGGTCAGCCGCTTGGCTACACGCTCGTTGATCGCGGCGGCAAGATCTCGGCGACCGATCTGGTCATCGAAGGCGAGCCGCTTCCGGTTCAGGATCGCGCGCCCCGTCAGGAGCGTGGTGGCTTCGGTGACCGTCCGGAACGCGGTGGCTTCGGCGATCGTCCGGGTGGCCGCGTCCAGCGCACGCTGACCGGCGAAACCGCAACCGGCACCGTGAAGTTCTTCAACTCGATGAAGGGCTTTGGTTTCATCCAGCGTGATGACGGCCAGCCCGATGCCTTCGTGCACATCTCGGCTGTGGAGCGCGCCGGCCTCGGCACGCTCAACGAAGGTGATCGCGTGAAGTTCGACATCGAAGTCGATGGTCGCGGCAAGAACTCTGCCGTCAACCTGTCGTCGTCGGACTAATCAAGTTCCAAGGCAGGAAACGGGGCGGTCCCTTTGGGGCCGCCCTTTTTCTTTGTGCGCTGGTTTCGAGCGCCATCCGATGCGGATCAGACGTAGGTCGTTCGCAGATGCTTGCCCATGACGATGCGGAACACGAAGAAGCAGGTGCCTGCCCCTGCGGCAAGGCCTGCATGGAGCAGCCAGAAGCTTGAGGTCGGCATCGTATCGTAGAGCCCGCCAATCCAGCCGACGAGCGAATTGCCCGTGAAGAAGGCGAGATAATAAAGCCCGATGACGGTCGCATTGACGGCCTTGGGGGCAACCTTGGCGAAGAGTGCCAGGCTGACGGGTAGCATATGGGCAAAGCCGATGCTGTTCACGACATGGAACATCACTGGCCAGAACAGGCCGATTTTCTCGCCCGGTGCCTGCGTGGATGCGGCGATGAACAGACAGAGCATTCCGCCCACCGAAAAGGCCGAGCCGATGACGATCTTGGTGATTTCATCCGGCTCGCGCCAGCGCTTGCCAAACCAGCGGTAGAAGATCGCAACCCCTGCGAGGAACGACACGCTGACAATGGCGTCGAGCGTGACGAGCCATGTCGTCGGCAGCTTGTGGCCCATCCATGAGAGGTCAAACTGCTCATCGCCCCAGATGAGATAGGCGTTGAAGATCTGCTGGTTCGGCAACAGCGAGACGGCCATGACGGGGATGAGCACCAGAAGCGCGATGAGTGCCGGCCAATCACCCTTTTGCAGCTTGGGGGCCGCAATGCCCGCACCTGCGGCCTTGGGCGCGAAATGCTCCTTGGGCAGATATTTCTGGCCCGCCAGATAAATGCCGAGGCCAATGAGCATGCCGATGCCGGCGGCGCCAAAGCCATAGTGCCAGTCATAGACTTCGCCGAGCGTGCCGACGATGAGGGGCGCGGCGATGACGCCTGCATTGATGCCGAGATAGAAAATCTGGAAGGCGTCGGCGCGGCGCAGATCTTCGGGCTTGTAGAGCGAGCTGACCTGGCTCGCGATATTGCCCTTGAACATGCCTGAGCCGACCACGAGGCACAGCAGCGCGAACAGGAAGCTCGTCTCGAAGGCCATCAGGAAATGCCCCGTTGCCATCGTGATGGCACCCAGAAGCACGGTGCGGCGCTTGCCGAGGAAACGGTCCGCAAGGATGCCGCCGAGAATGGGCGTCAGATAAACGCTTGCCGCATAGGTCCCGAAGATCGCCGAGGCGAGCGCATGGCCCTTCAGGCCGCCATAGAGCGCCGAGAACTGCCCGAAAAAGGCGACATTCTCGATATGGCCGGGCGTCAGCAGCTCCTTGGTCATGTAGAGCACGAGCAGCGCCTGCATGCCGTAATAGGAAAAGCGCTCCCACGCTTCGGTAAAGGCAAGATAGCCAAGGCCCTTGGGGTGGCCGAGGAAACTGCGATCATGCTCGATCAGATGGTCGAGCGCATCATGCGAGTCGCGGCTGTCTTCAACGGTCATCTGCTGTCCTTAGCGTCGATAGTGCGGGCCAGATTGTTAACGGCTGATGCTTGCGGTCCTTGCGCCATCGTGCAAGCACGCTTGCATGTGGCGGCGGCTTGCCTTGGGGATAGTCCTTCTCGCAGCAGCGCTGGGCGGCTGGGGCTATCATAATGCGCTTGCCGATCCCGTCATCCGGCGTGCCAAGCTGTCACTTCCCGATTGGCCTCGGGATGCTGCTCCGGTCCGCGTCCTGCTCCTCTCCGACATCCATGCCGCACGGCCGGACATGCCGCCGTCGCGGATCGCGCGGATCGTGGAAATCGCCAATACCCAGCGGGCCGACCTCATCCTGATTGCGGGCGATGTCGTGAGCGAACGCTGGCTCCAGCGCCGCGTGGCCAGCGAGGAGATTGTCGCGCCCTTGAGCCGCCTGCGCGCGCCACTTGGCGTTTATTCGGTCTATGGAAATCATGATCACTGGCGCGGGCAGGCAGAGCTGCGCCGCTTTCTCAAAAAGGCAGGAATCCATCCGCTGCGCGACGAGGCAGTGCGCGTGGGGCCGCTGATCCTTGGCGGCATTGATGATTCAGCGACCGACCAGAGCGATTTTGAAGGCACGCTGCAAAAGATGCGGGCACTTGGGGGCGGGTCTTATGTCGTGCTCAGCCACGGCACCGATTATTTTGACTGGATGCCGCCCGATGTGTCGCTGATGCTCGCTGGGCATACGCATTGCGGGCAGATCGGCAGGTTCATGCCGCCGCTCAGCAAGCTGCCTTGTGGTCTGGTCGAGAAGAAGGGCCACCGCATGATCGTATCGGCGGGGCTGGGGACGAGCGTGCTGCCCGTGCGGTTCAACGCCCCACCCGACATGTGGCTTATTACGCTGGGACACTAGATGAGGTTGAGCGCGCTCAGCGCAGACCAGAGCCCGATGAACAGCAGCAGTCCGCCTGCAATGCGGCGCAACAGCAACAGCGGGACTTTCGCGGAATCTTCCGCGCCAAGTGCCAGAGGCAGGGCCGCCGCCGCCAGTGTCGCGACAAATCCGCCAAGCGCTGCCAGCACGGGCGCGTTGCCGCGCGCGGCAAAGGCAAAGACGATGAACTGGCTATTGTCGCCCAATTGCATGGCCAAATAGCGCCACAGCGGCGCGCTGCCCTGCGCCTTGGCATCGGCGGCCTTGCGGGGGCGTGTGAACATCGTGGACGCAGTCATGATGAGGGCCAGCCCCAAAAGCAGCGTGCGCGCCTCATAGGTGATCATACGGGCGATGAGCACGCCGCCGCCTGCGCCAAAGGCAAGGCTGACCAGCGTTGAGAGCGCGAGCGCCGCAAGCAGTGAAGAAGCGCGGCGCTGTCCGGCAAAGCCCGCTGTTGCCATCTGCACGCGGCCCCCGGTCTCTCCCAGCAGGCACGCAACAAGGGCAGGCAGCAGTGCTTCCACGCGAGGGTGCGATCAGGCCGGAAAGCGCTGGCCGAGGGCGGCCAGATAAGCAGCGGACACTTGCGGGCCTGCCAGCTCGCAGCCAGCAGCGTCGCGCATCGCTTCCAGAAACGGTCGGGTCGATATGGCACCGCTGCCATGGCCGAGTCGGCTCGACAGCACATGCGCAAGCTGCGCAACCGCGGACAGGCCATGGTCGGCGGCTACGCGGCGCACTTCATTGACTTCGGCAGCGATTCGCTCGGTGGTCAGGCGTTCGGCCTGTTCGGCCAGCCCTTCGATGCGATCCGCAAGCTGTGCGCGGATGGCGAGTAGTGCGTCTTCAGCCCGTCCCATAAGGCCTCTCCTCCCGATTGACCTGCTTCGTTTAGCAAAACGGGGTTACGGGGCCGTTACCTGAACATGGAATGCAGGTAAGGGGCGGCTGCGCTTGACAATCGGGGCGCTCTCCCCCAATGGCCGCGACTTACCGCGCTCCGGTGCGATTCCATTTTATTCAGCTACAAGGGTTTTTGGGTCATGGCCAAGCCGACCACAGTCAAGATCAAGCTCGTCAGCACGGCCGATACGGGCTTCTTCTACGTCACGAAGAAGAATCCGCGCACCCAGACCGAAAAGCTGGCGTTCCGCAAATATGATCCCGTCGTGCGCAAGCATGTCGAGTTCAAGGAAGCCAAGATCAAGTAATTCGGCCGGGCGCGTTTTCGCGCGCGCGTTTTCTCACATCGGGAAAACTCAGTGGAGCGCGCGGGATTCCGCGAGCTCTGCAAGCTCGTCTATGCTCTGCATGAAGCGCGCGAGCGTGATCGGCTTCGAGACGAAGGCGTCTGCGCCTGCCTCGCGGATGCGGTCTTCGTCCCCTTTTCCGGCATAGGCCGTCACCGCCATGATCGGCGTTGGCCGCAGCACGACATCGCGGCGCAGCGCCTCGATCAGCTCGAGCCCGCTGATGTGCGGCATCTGGATATCCATGACGATCAGGTCGGGCCGCGTGAGCTGGGCACGCTCCAGCGCCTCGCGCGCATCGCGAACCGGTTCTGCTTCATGCCCGTGCGCCTTTAACAGGTCGCAAAAAAGCTTGAGGTTAAGTTCGTTGTCCTCGACAACGAGCACCCGTTTTGTCACCGCACAATCTTTCTGTTCTTTTATGCCACCCGGATAAACCATGCTGCGCGCTGAAACAAATGAACAAGATTTAAGCACGACCGCGATTGCGGCGTTGGGCTGGATTCTCGCCGAGGATGATCGCGCCTCGCGCTTCCTCGCGCTGACCGGGCTTGACCCTTCGGACCTGCGCGCGCGCATTGCCGATCCGGACTTGCATGATGCCGTGCGGATGTTCCTGGAAGGCCATCAGCCAGACCTCATCGCCTGCGCCGAGGCGATTGGCGTGAAGCCCGAGGCGCTGCTTCCGGCACTCCGGGAGAATTGGG
>ENA-UOYA01001847-UOYA01001847.1-activated-sludge-metagenome-genome-assembly--contig:-NODE-1847-length-21391-cov-5.861220_pt1 | contig 21391 bp, 11 predicted proteins | sample MGYA00238163_ERZ764804 | MGnify/ENA primary metagenome ERZ764804 (study PRJEB28919, sample SAMN05720223) | activated sludge metagenome | isolation source: Anaerobic digester | place: Hong Kong... | reverse complement strand
CCGTGCGGTGAGAACCAGCTCCTCGGCGGCACGCTGGCGAACCCCTTCCGGATCACCGTCGCCCCAGATATAGTCGGGAAGGATCTCTTTGTGACGCTCGTCGATCTTGTCGCAGACGGCTTGTCCCACCAGATGGGTGGAGATGGTACGCAACTGCAGTCCGTGTTTCTCTAGAAGCTCTTTGATTCCTTTGTAGTAGAGGGGATCGGTTTGATGGACATCGAGATGGGTGGGCAATCCCAACTCAATACCGTCGTAACCGAATCCCTTAGCCTTAATGCAAACTTCTTCCAGTGATAGATCGCCCCATTGCAGGGAATAGAGAGTTACTAATCGTGGCATGTCTGTTCTGTTTTTATGGTTTGAGAGAAAAAATTGTTGGATAACTATTTAGATTTGTAGCCAGACCTGAATCCACGCAAAACTAATTCTTTTTTTCAAAAAAACAAGCAAAACATTAAGAAATCTAAATCATTAGCTCACTCTACTAGATTTTTTTGTACTTTTGCGCCTCGATTATGAACATTACAAAGGTATTTAGCCAAAACAATACGAACGATCCGCACCTGTTGGGTAGGGGCGACATTCGGAAACTTCTCGCACAATATTCGTTACCTGCAATTATCGGTATGGTCATCACCTCCCTCTACCATATCGTGGACAGTATCTTTATTGGGCATGGTATCGGTGCGGCTGCACTTTCCGGAATGGCTGTCACCTTCCCCATAATGAATATCCTTATCGCATTTTCCACTCTGGTGGGCGTGGGAGGCGCAACACTCACCTCCATCAGACTTGGCGAGAAGGATGAGGAGGATGCCCGGAGCATCCTCGGTCATGTGGCCGTTGTAAACAGTGTGAACGGTATAGTGCTCGGGGTAGTCAGTCTGATCTTCCTCGATCCGATCTTGAAAACTTTTGGAGCCAGTGAGACCTTGTTGCCCTATGCGAGAGATTTCTTGTCGGTATACATGATGGGGGTTCCCGTGGGGTATGTCTTCATCGGGCTGAACAATATCATGCGGGTGACCGGCTATCCGAGAAAGGCGATGCTCTCCTCTTTTCTGACGGTTGCTGTCAACGTCCTGTTGGCGCCACTCTTCATTTTTGTTCTTGGCTGGGGAATGAAAGGGGTAGCATTGGCTACCGTGCTCTCCCAGTTGACAGGACTGATCTGGGTGCTGATCCATTTTTTCGACAAGCGGAGTTTTATCCGTTTTGATGTGAAGCGGTTCAGATTGTCGTCGCGGACTGTACTCAACATGATGGCCATCGGTGTTTCGCCTTTTCTGATGAACCTCACCGCCAGTCTCGTCGTTTCAATCATCAATTTCGGCTTGATGAAACATGGCGGTGACCTTGCCGTCGGAGCATACGGAATCATCAACCGGATCAACTACCTGTTCGGCATGATCGTGATTGGATTGACGATGGGTATGCAGCCGATTGTGGGGTACAACTATGGTGCAAGACAGCTCGACCGATCGTTCAAGGCGCTTCGCTATACGATCGTGGCCGGTACAGTGATCATGATCTTTGGACTGCTATGTTCCCAAATCTTTCCCCACCTCATCATGGGGATGTTTACCAGCGACAGTGAACTGCTGGATATCGCCATCCGGGGACTTAGGATCACCACCATCTTTTTTCCGGTGATCGCGGTGCAGATGGTGATCAGCAACTTCTTCCAGTCGGTGGGAAAAGCCAAGATTGCCATATTCCTCTCGTTGACCCGCCAGTTGATCTTTCTGATTCCGCTCCTGCTTTTGCTTCCCGGTTATTTCGGGGTGGATGGTGTCTTTATGAGCATGCCTGCAGCCGATATGATCTCCTTCTTTGTTACGGTGCTGACCTTCGCCTACCAGTATAGGGGGATGCGGGCCAGAACGTAACTCTTATCAGTATGGCCGATATCAGCAACATGAAGACCAGCCCTACTGTCCAGTCTATCTGAAACAGCAACCATTCTAGTCTGCATGAGGTCCATTCAGGCAAATCGCCACCAAGGTTGAGCATGCCTGCCGAAACAATTGAGGTTCCGACATAGTCGTGATAGATATCGATCGTGGCGAGAATACCGAAGATCATAAGTGCAACCGAAATGAGCCATAACAGTAGGGAGAGGAGCAATAACTTTTTCATCTTCTTTGTGCAATGGCAGTTAAATGGCAAGAGCTGTCCAGGCAAAAGTAATGAATAATTCTTGTATCAGTGTGAAAATCATCTCTTTTTCACCGTTTTTTGCGGCTTTCATATTATGGTTTTTCCGCAGTAGTCTGTCTCAATCCGGCAATCCCGCTTGATTGTCATTCTGGTAGCAAATGGCAACGTTTCCGCATTATTTCTTGGATTTTTAATCAACGATCTCTATTTTTGCCACTTACTTTCAGAGACTATCCCTTGCGGAGAGGGGAGTATTCCCTGAAATTAAGACCATACAGAGAGATTTAGGGTGGGAAACACGAAGTACGATTCTTGCAGTGAGCGCGACTTGTGGAACCTTGTCCGAACCGGCGACGAGGGAGCATTCTCGTTTATCTACCGGGAACAGGTCAAGTATCTCTTTACGTACGGATCTCACTTCACGAACGATGAGGAGCTGGTGAAGGATTGCATTCAGGAAGTGTTTGCCCGTCTTTTCCATCGAGCGGACAAGCTGGGAGAGACCACGAACATCCGCTTTTATCTCTGCCTGGCCTTGAGGAACGAGATATGGATGGAGTACCGGAGAAGAAAGCGGCTTCCTCTCTCCGCCATGGATGAACTTCCATTCCTGGCCAACTTTTACCTTGAATCGCCTGAGGAGGAGCCGCTCCAGCAACATCTCGAGAAGATAGTTGAAACGATCAATCTGTTGCCTCACAGACAAAAGGAGATCATCTATTATCGGTATATCGAGGAGCTCTCTTATGAACAGATATGCCGCATCATGGGTCTCAAATACCAGTCGGCCGTTAACCTCGTTCAGCGTTCACTGAAGAAGATCCGCGAGATCTATACCCATACTTTCTCCTACTCCGATCTTCCCCTCGCCCTTTTTTTCATCCTAAAGATGCATCTTTTCGTCAATAAGTGAGTATATCGGTCACTTTTTTGCATATATATGTTGAAAGGGTGTTTTCATGGTGACGTGGAACTTTCGCTTGCGGTTCACCCGCGATATGCAAAAAACAAGAAAATGAAAGATGATTTATCACTGAACGATCCCGAAAGGGAGGAGTTTGACGAACTGTACCGAACGCTATCCCGAAAATTGAGGGTAGAGCATAAGGAGCTCCCTGACCCTGAAGTGGAGGAGTTGTGGCAACAATTGATCAGCACCGTCCGATCCCGAAAGAAGAGACTCCGGATCCATCTTCTGATGGGCAGCGTGGCAGCATCGGTCGCGCTATTGATCGGCACTCTTTTTTATTACCACACCCGTTCGGGTGACATTGATCGGGATGATATTCTCCATGCGGCGATGAACCTCAACAGGGTCGATACCCTGGAGCAGATTTCCCTGATCCTGAATGACGAGAAGGAGATTGCTATTGCCGAGAACAATGTGGAGATCGAATATACCGAAAAAGGAGAGGTACAGGTGAATTCCCGCCCAATTGGCGAGAAGGCTGCTGAGGAAGCCGAGACGCTTACCTATAACCAACTGGTCGTGCCCCCCGGGAAACGGACCCTTCTCACCTTGTCAGACGGGTCCCGATTATGGGTGAATGCGGGGACACGGGTAGTCTACCCGGCTATCTTCCATCGTGATCGACGGGAGATCTACGTCGATGGCGAGGTGTTCCTGGAGGTAGCCAGGGCGGAACATGCCCCTTTCACGGTAAGGACGGGAGCACTGGATGTGATGGTGAAAGGCACCTCCTTCAATATTCTGGCACGAGAGGGAGAGGCTACCCGTTCGGTGGTGCTGGTTGAAGGCATGGTGACCGTGAAAACAGCCCATGGCAGCATGACTCTTGCTCCCAGCGAAATGTTGGAGGTGAAAAATGGGACGGAGCGAATCCGGAAAGTGGATGTGAACCGATACATCCTCTGGAAAGAGGGAATCTACCTTTTCGATAACGAGCCGCTTCATGTAATCATGGAGAAGCTCTCCCGCTATTACGGGAAACGTATCATCTGTGACGAGGCTTCGGGCGGGTTGATTTGTGACGGAAAACTTGACCTTAAGGAGGATCTTGAGAGGGTGTTGAACGGGATTGCTAAAACGGCTCCCGTTACCTGGAAGCAGAGTGACGAAACGTATCAGATAGCCATAATCAGATAATGGAAAACCTAAAAAACTTGATGCCTATGAAATGAACGAAAACAGATAAGCTGTATGTAGAAAAAGTACCGGGCGACACCCCCATGTCACCCGGCGCGACTTTAAATCAATCACTGATATAATTAAACTTAAAATCAAAGCAAATTTATGATGAAAAGTAAAACAGAAGGCATTCTGAGTGTTAAATATGCCAAAATAATCAGGATCATGAAATTGTTAACATTCTTCCTTTTTTGTGCAGTAGGGTTTGCCTTTGCTACCGGCTCCTACTCGCAAAACACGCTTCTGACGCTGAAACTGGAGAACAAGAGTGTGAAGGAAGCTTTCAAGGCAATAGAGAAGAAGAGCGAGTATGTCTTTTTTTATTATAAGGGAAACCTCGATGAAAACCGATTGATCAACCTTGACGTTAAACAGGAGACCATTCACAATATCCTGGACAGGATACTTGAGGGAACCGGCAACAGTTACTGGATAGACGACCGTCAGGTCTATATCGTAAAGGCGGAGGAGAAGAGGGAGCTGGCAGCACAGCAACCGGTCAATACCATCAGGATAAGGGGAAACGTGACCGATATGAACTCCACTCCCCTGGTTGGCGTCGTGGTTGTGGTGAAAAACGACCCTACACGGGGTGTGGTTACCGATACCGACGGAAATTACACCATCGATGTACCTAATAGGCAAACAGTCCTGGAGTTCCGCTACGTCGGCTTTATCCCCCGGGAGGAAGAGGTGGGAGGCCGCACCGTGATCAATGTGATATTGCAGGAGGATGTAGGCCAGCTCGATGAGGTAGTGGTCGTGGGGTACGGACACCAGAAGAAGGCGAGTGTGATAGGAGCCATCAGTACGGTGGAGGTGAACAGACTCCAGACCAACCAGACCCGTTCGGTGAGTAACTCGCTTGCCGGTCAAATTTCCGGTATCATCGCAGTACAACGAAATGGCGAACCGGGTTACGACGCGTCAGATTTCTGGATCCGCGGCATCAACACTTTCGGAGGAGGATCCACGCCTCTGGTACTGGTGGATGGTGTGGAGCGGAGCCTGGTAAACATCTCGCCCGAGGAGATCGCCTCCTTCTCCGTACTGAAGGATGCCACGGCAACTGCAGTCTACGGTGTGAGGGGTGCCAACGGGGTGATCCTGATCGAGACCCGCAGAGGACAGATCGGGAAACCGGTCATCACTGTGAAGTCAGATTTCGGCATCTCCAATCCGACCCAGCTGCCGCAATTCGTGGACGGAGCCAAGTTCATGGAGGTGATGAATGCCGCACACCTGCTTTCCAATCCGGACGACACACCCCCCTACTCGCAGGAACGGATCGACAAGACCCGCTCGGGCGAGGATCCCGACTTCTATCCCAGCGTGAACTGGCTGGATGCCATTACCCGCGACAATGTACCCAACCGGAGGGCATCGGTTGACGTGAACGGCGGTAACGAACTGCTACGTTACAGCATGATCCTCTCCTATTTTGGCGAGGAGGGAATCCTGCAGACCGACCCGGATGTGAACTACGACGCAAAGATCAGGCTTAACCGGTATAACGTACGGACCAACGTGGATGTGAATCTGACACCTTCCACCCAACTTTCGGTCGGGATTGGCGGTTACCTGATGGAGCGGAACGGGCCGGGAATGGGTATCGACTGGATCCTGGAGACCGCATTTGTCACCACCCCCATTATCCATCCCAAGGTCTACTCCAACGGACAACTACCCCGGAACCCGTCGAGCAACAATCCCTGGGCCCTGACCACCCAGACCGGATATGTGAAGCGGAGCGAGAACAACATCCAGTCCAACATCTCCGTGCAGCAGGATATCGGTAAACTTTTGCCGACAATGAAGGGACTTAACCTGAAGGGAACCTTCTCTTTCGATGCGTGGAGCTGGAACAAGACAAACCGGACCAAGAATCCTACCTATTACCAGGCAATCGGCAGGGACGAGGAGGGGAACCTGATAACGGAAATTCTCTCGGAAGGGCAGGAGTTCTTAGGCTACAGCAAGGAGGCCGGCGGCGTGAAGACCAAGTACCTGGAGCTGCAGATGAACTACCGGAACCGGTTCGATGACCACTCGGTAGACGGGCTGCTGCTCTACAACATGCGTGACCACGAAAACCATGACGCAACCAGTGCCATCTACGCATTGCCCTACCGCAACCAAGGGCTGGCAGGACGGTTGGCCTACAGCTACAACGACCGCTATTTCACCGAATTCAATTTCGGCTACAACGGCTCGGAGAACTTCAAGAAGGGGTACCGTTTTGGCTTCTTCCCCTCGGTAGCACTCGGCTGGGTAATCTCCAACGAATCGTTCATGCAGGGAATGAATCCCTGGCTCAGCTTCCTGAAGCTACGCGGCTCCTACGGCCTGGTGGGGAACGACAACCTGGGTGGCCGTCGTTTTGCCTACGTCTCCACGGTCAACTGGACCGGAGGGTACCAGTGGGGTTATCAGGGAGACTACTGGCGGGACGGATTGGTGGAAGGTGATTTCGGCATACCAGACCTCACCTGGGAGACAGCAACCAAAGCCAATGTCGGAGCCGAGATCGGCTTGTTCAGCAAGTTCATGTTGCAGGTAGATCTCTTCAAGGAGCACCGGAAGGATATCTTCATGCAGCGGAAGACCATCCCCGAGCTGGCCGGTTTCCAGCAGGCACCCTGGGCCAACTTCGGAAAAGTGGACAACAAGGGGATCGACATCAGCGCCACCTATGACCATCAGCTTACCCGCGACCTGGCACTCTCGTTCAGGGGCAACTTCACCTTCGCGCGCAACAGGATCGTGGAGTATGACGAGTCTGACGGCATCAAGAACAGCCCGAGGTCACTCACGGGCCATTCGCTGAACAAGTATTACGCACTGATCGCCGACGGACTCTTCTCGTTCGATGATTTCGAGGATCCCGACCGGGGAATCCTGAAGGAGGGAATTCCCCAGCACACCTTTGGCGAGGTGAGACCGGGCGACATCAAGTATGTGGATGTGAACGAAGATGGCAGGGTGGATGCATTCGACATGATCCCGTACGGGAAGCCATATATCCCGGAGATCATCTACGGCTTTGGAGTGAGCACGAAATACAGGAAGGTCGATTTCAGCCTCTTCTTCCAGGGGGCCGACAGCTACTCCAAGATGGTGAACGGGAACTACTTCATTCCCGGTAGCGGCGGTGGTGGCAACGGCAATATCTATGCCAATGTGGACGACCGATGGACGCCGGAGAATCCCAGCTCGGACGTCTTCTGGCCGAGGTTGTACAACGGATCCAACAGCAACAATCGTCTCTATTCCACCTGGTGGTTGAAGGATGCGGCCTTTCTCCGGCTGAAAAACCTGGAGCTGGGATACACCCTGCCCGAGAAATGGCAGCGGAACGCCATGATGAGGAATGCCCGGCTCTTCTTTAGGGGGACCAACCTCTTTACTTGGGCGGCATTCGACATGTGGGATCCGGAGCTTGACACGACAAACGGGTTGCGGTATCCCCAACAGAAGATCTATACATTCGGCGTTGAAATCACATTCTAAAAAAAATGCAATACATCATGAAAAAATATATAACATCCTTTTTCTGGAAACATGCCAGACAACTGCTGGCAACCCTGATTCTGCTTCCGGCCTTCCTTTCATGTGCTGACTTCCTGGATAAGGAGCCGGACGACATGCTCACGCTTGATATGGTATTTAACGACAAGCGGCGGACCGAAGATTTTCTGGCCGGGGTTTACAACCTGATTCCCGACCCGCTCTACGGATTCCAGGGACAGCAGTACTCTTCGATGGCCACCACTGACGACTGTCAGATTCCTTCCGACCTCATCTCCTGGGGTTGGGACTGGACCATCAGCGTGAATGAGGGGGGATGGAATCCCATCAATGCAGGCTATAACCTTTGGGCCTATACCTACAAGAATATCCGGTCGGCCTACATCTTCCTGGAGAATGCAAAGGCCCTGCCAAGCCAGGGGGTGACCGAGGCCGATGTGGAGATAATGAAATGCGAGGCCCGCTTCCTGATCTGCTACTACTATGTGAGGATGCTGGAGCTTTATGGACCCTTCCCGTTGATTACCCGTTTGATCCCCTCCAACACTCCCATCGAGGAGCTCAAGATTCCGCGCACGCCGTTCGACGAGATTGTAGACTGGCTCGACAAGGAGTTGATGGAGTTGAGCAAGCTGCTGCCGACGCAGTATACCACCGATGCCAACTCCCGGTTTGGCCGTCCCACCAGCGGGATGTGCCTGGCGGTTAGGGCCCGGATGCTGCTCTATGCGGCAAGCCCGCTCTTCAACGGGAATTCCGACTATTATGACGTGAAAAATCCAGACGGTACGCCACTTTTCCCGCAAAAGTATGATGCCGCCAAGTGGGAGAGGGCTGCCAGGGCCTGCAAGGAGCTGATCGACCTGGCAGAGAAGGGGACCTACGAACTCTTCATCAAGCGGAACCCCGATGGCAGCATCGATCCCTTCCTCTCCTTCCAGGATCTCTTCCTCACCAGTGGCGAGACCAACAAGGAGATCATCTTCTCCCGCCGCTCCGTGGAGGCGGAGAACTACCTCCGCTACGTGATTCCGCGCGGTGCAGGAGGATGGGGGAGCTTCGGCGCCACACAGAACCTGGTGGATGCGTTCCTTATGCGCAACGGCCTTCCCATTACCGATCCCCAGTCGGGTTACGTAGAGGAGGGTTTTGTATCGGAGCCCATCTACTACAACACCCGCTATAACCTGTCGGACGAGAACGCAACGGAGGGACTGGTGGTTGCGCCCGGAGTCTACAACATGTACGCCAACCGGGAACCCCGTTTCTACATCTCGATCCGGTTCAACAACCAGTGGATCCACAAGGAGCGGCGGAACACCGAATTCTATAACGGCGGGCGCGACGGGCGCCCCAACATGCACTCGCCCATCTGCGGTTACCAGCCCCGTAAGTATGTGAATCCCAACGACGATGCCCGGTCGGGCTACTTCCCCTTCCGGCCCGCCATCCTTTACCGCCTGGGCGAGTTCTATCTCAACTATGCGGAGGCGCTGATCGAGTCCAACCCGAGCCATCCCGATATCCTCAAATATCTCAACCGCATCCGTCAGCGGGCCGGGATCCCCGACCTGCCTGCATCGCTTCTGGGAAACCAGGAGGAGCTGCGCAAGGCGGTCCGGAGGGAGCGTCGCGTGGAGCTGGCCTTCGAGACCAACCTGAGACAGATGGATATCCGGCGGTGGCTGATTGGTGAGGAGGTATTTGCCGAGCCTATCGTGGGGATGGACCAGTGGGCCGGGCCTGAGAACTACTACAGAAGAACCGAGATAACAAAGCGGTTCTTCCACAAGAAGATGTACCTCTGGCCTATTCCGCAAGGCATTATCGACAACAACTCGAACATCATCCAGAATAAGTTCTGGTAAAACTGTGCAGGAGAAAGCAATGAAAAAGATCATCACTACAGGAGTAGCCCTGGGGCTACTCCTCTTCCTTTGCCTGCCACTGCAGGCGCAGCGTTACAAGGATCCGGGTGCGCCGGTGGAGGAGCGGGTGGCGGACCTGCTTGCCCGGATGACGCTGGAGGAGAAGATTGCGCAGATGAACATGCATTCGTTGAGAAACCTCAAGTATGATGAAAAGGGAGAACCGCTTCCCGAATCGCTCGACGAGGTTTTTGGGCCGGACGGAATAGGTTTTCTGGAGAGCCCCTTCCTGGATGTGGATGAGGTGGCCCGGGCCGGATGTCTGGCCGACCGCTACCACCGCGAGCAGACCCGCCTGGGCATTCCCCCCATTCAGGTGGCGGAGTGCCTTCATGGCCAGCTGGCGTTGGGTGCCACCATCTTCCCACAGGCGATTGCCCAAGGTTGTACCTGGAACCCCGACCTGATCCGCCAGATGGCCGAGGCGATTGCCCGGGAGGCCTCGGCAGGCGGTGCAGACATGGCGCTCTCCCCGCTGTTCGACCTGATCAGGGATCCCCGTTTCGGCAGGGTAGAGGAGTGTTACAGTGAAGACCCCTACCTCACTGGTGTGATGGGGAGCGCCTTTGTTGTCGGCATGCAGGGGGATCCGACCGTTACCCGGCACGGACTGCCGGCAGGCAAACTGGCCTGTACTGCCAAACATTTTGCCGGCTACAGCGCACCTGTGGCCGGAATCAACCTGGCCCCCTCCTCCATCGGAGAGCGGGAGATGCGAGACACCCACCTGCCACCGTTCCGGATGGCGGTCAGGGATGCAGGCATCTACGCGGTGATGCCCTCCTACAACGAGGTAGACGGGGTGCCGGCTCATGCAAACCGGTGGCTGCTGCACCAGATACTGAGGGAGGAGTGGCAGTTTGAAGGAGTTGTCTTTTCCGACTATGCCGGCATCATGATGCTGGACCATTTTCACCATACCGCCTCTTCTGCAAAGGAGGCCGCCCTCCAGGCACTGCAGGCGGGGGTGGATGTGGAGGCTCCCTTCCCCTGGGGTTACGCCCAGTTGAAGGAGTTGCTGGATGAGGGAAGGGTGACCGAAGCCATGATTGACAGGGCGGTGAGCCGCATCCTGCGGATCAAGTTCATGATGGGGCTGTTTGAGAAGCCCTATATCGATCCGGCCAGGGTGAGGGAGGCGGTCAGGACTCCAGAACATTTGAAGTTGGCCAGAGAGGTGGCGGAGGAGTCGATCGTCCTGCTGAAGAATGAGGGCGGATTGTTGCCGCTAGATCCGAAGAGACTGAAATCGATTGCGGTGATCGGCCCCAATGCCCACCAGGTGCAGTTTGGCGACTACAGCCCCACCCGGAGCAACCAGCATGGGGTAACGGTGCTCCAGGGCATCCGGGAAGTTGCTGGGAAAGAGCTGCAGATCCGCTATGCAAAGGGGTGTGATATCACCGGAAACGACAGAAGCGGATTTGACGAGGCGATCCTGGCAGCCAGTCAGAGCGATTTGGTAATCCTGGTGATGGGGGGCACCAGCGCGGTGCTCAGCGGTATCGGCTGGGGTGAAGGGGAGCAGCCGGGAGATCCTGCCACCTGCGGTGAGGGATTTGACCGGCATGAACTTGATTTTCCCGGGGTACAGCCGGAGCTGATTCGTGCCGTTGCCGCCACCGGCAAGCCGGTGGTCTTGGTGATGGTACACGGCAGACCCTATGCCATTGCTTGGGAGAAGGCACATCTGCCGGCCATCCTGGAGACGTGGTACCCTGGTGAAGAGGGGGGTAGGGCGGTGGCCAACATCCTCTTCGGAATAACCAACCCCTCCGGCCGGCTCTCCATGTCGATCCCCCAGTCGGTAGGCCACGTGCCGGTCTACTACAGCCATAAACCGTCCGGGCGGGGCTATTACCGTGATCCGGGAAGCCCGGAAAAACCGGGCCACGATTATGTCTTTGCCTCCACCGAGCCGCTCTTCAGCTTCGGATATGGCCTCTCCTACACCACCTTCCGTTATGACGATCTGCAGGTGGAGCGGGACCGCTACCGGGAGGGAGATACGGTGAGGGTAACGGTTACCCTCACCAATACCGGTTCGCGCCACGGGAAGGAGGTGGTACAGCTCTATCTGAACGACAAGGTGAGCAGCACCACCACACCCGTAAGGAGACTGGTCCGCTTTCAAAAGGTGGCGCTGGGGAAAGGGGAGAGCAGGAGAATTACCTTCACGCTTCACCGGGATGACTTCACCCTGTGGAACCGGAACATGGAGGAGGTGGTGGAACCGGGTGAGTTTGAGATCATGATTGGCAGATCGGCCGACGATATGGTGCTGAGCCGGGAGATCACCTACGGTGACAGCTGACCGGGGCTTCCCGGCTCCTCCTCACCAGAGGGGGAGGGGAGGCTGAAGCTCCTCGATATACCGATCTCATGGATGAAATGGGTGTCGTGCGAGATCACCAATAGCGTTCCCCGGTAGTCCCTGATGGTCCGGGTGAGGATAGACAGGCTCCGAAGGTCGAGGTTGTTGGTCGGCTCATCCAGGATGAAGAGGTCCGGAATCTGGTTGGAGATCATCAGGCAGCAGAGGCAGAGGCGCATTCTTTCTCCTCCACTCAATGCTAGGCAACTCTTGTTCCAACTCTCCTCCGGAAAGAGGGCGCGGTTGAGCCGCAACCTGACCTCATGGTCGGCCAGGTGGTTCAGGTTGTACTCCTCGGCCAGTTCCAGCACTGTCAGCGGCCTGTTGGCCAAGGCATACTCCTGGTCGAGATAGATATGGGAAAAATCTGACCGTATCACGCGGCCCAGGGTGGGCGGTAGCTCTCCCAGCAGGAGACGGAGCAGTGTGGTCTTGCCACTGCCGTTATCGCCAAGGAGGTGTATCCTCTCTCCGCTGCGTATCTCAATATCAACTGGTGATGTCCAAATGAGCCGTTCCTTCTTGTAGCCGAAATTCAACTCCTCTGCCCTGATCAGTACTTTCCCGTCGTGCAGTATCGTGTTGCCAAAGTCAACCTTCAACCCTCCAGTCCGAAGTTGTTTCTCTTTCAGTCTTGCCAGACGTTGATGCCTATTTTCAATGATCCCCGAGTGTTTCTCGCTCAATCTGGCGGAACTCTTTTCCGACAGGTTGCGGCGGGCATTCAAGACGATGCGGGCAACCCCTCCCTTCTGTTTACTCCGCTCACCGTGCGATCTCCGCTTCTCCTGCCGTTCGCGGATCTCCTCTGCTCGCCTCCTCGCAATACGCAGAGCTCTCTGTTCAGCATCGATTTGTTGCTCCAGGGCATGGATCTCAACCTCTTTCTGCGCCTGGTAAAAGTCGTAATTTCCTCCGTAGAGGGCAATCCCCTTACGGGTTAACTCGTAGGTGAAATCCAGCAGGTTGAGCAGTGTGATGTCGTGGCTGACCACAACGACAGTTGCCCTTGTGCCGGAGATATATTCATACACCCTTTTCCTTGCCATCAGGTCGAGATGGTTGGTGGGTTCATCCAGCAAGACAATGTCGGGCTGATGGAGAGTCAATCCGGCCAGCAGCACCTTTGTCTTCTCTCCGCCGCTTAGCCGCTCCATCGGCAACTCGAGGGGAATATCCTGCAAGTGCCAGTGATCCAATGCGGTACGGCAGTTGTCTTCCACCTCCCACTCATCGTCCAGGATGTCGTAATGGAGCTGATCTACAGATCCTGCATAGATCGCATGCAAAGCATCTATCTTGTCGGCTACGCCAAGAGCATCCGCAACGGTCTGTTCAGAAATATCTATCTGTTGGGGAACATAATATGGTGGTGAAACAGTACGGATGTTGCCCGACGAAGGTTCCAATTGTCTAGCCAGCAGTTTCAGGAGTGTGGATTTTCCGACGCCGTTGTTGCCCACAAGCGATACCTTTCCGCCAGTGGGGATGGAAAAACTGATCGATTCAAACAGGTTGGGCTGATCGAGATAGTGATAGGTGAGGTCACTTACAATAATACTCATATAGATATAATTAATAGTGGGGTTCCCTGCAGGAACCGGATTAAACCGAAACTGGAATTCTTGTTGTGCGTCGGTTTAATAAAACCAACCGACTATCAATTGTCTCTTTTCATCGGAGTATTTTTATAATTCGGGTGCAAATATATAAATAATAGTGAAATAAGTCAATGGGTGTTTGACGTTATATCTCATGTTTGATAAATGTTCCGTTGTCAAGCTCCTCAAAAGCCAGTTCCAGCTCCTCGTTGGTGTTCATCACGATGGGACCGCCCCATGCCACCGGTTCCCTCAGCGGTTTAGCTGCCAGCAGCACAAACCGGGCGCCCTCCTCTCCGGCAAGGACCTCAATGGCGTCATACTGGTTGCTATCCTTATTGTCTGACGTGAACAGTACCGCGCACGACCTGTTTTCGAATTGAGAGAGGTTGCTGTCAACAGCGAGCGTTCCTTCCAGCAAGTAGATGAAGAGTGTCTCGTCGTTGGGTGTTTCGTTGTAGGTCCACCGGCTGTCGGGCTTCAGGTCGATGTCGAGGTATTTGACCTTCACATATTTCCCTTCGAAGACTCCCCTTTCCCCTTTGTAGCTGCCGGCAAGAATCCGCGCTGTGGCATTCTCCTCCTCTACCAGGGCAACCTTATCCTGCGTGATATCGCCATAGGCCGGCTGGGTCATCTTATCCTTTGCCGGCAGATTTACCCATAACTGACAGCCAAGCATCCGTTCCGACTCTTTAGGCATCTCCTGGTGGATAATTCCTGAGCCGGCCGTCATCCATTGGCACTCCAGGTCGTGGATGGTACCCCGGTTCCCCAAGCTGTCCCCATGTTCAACCCTCCCCTTGATCAGGTAGGTGATGGTCTCAATGCCGCGATGCGGGTGCCAGGGAAATCCCCTGATATAGTCGCGGGGGTCGGTGGAGTCAAATCCGTCGAGCATCAGAAAGGGGTCGAATTCGGCAATGTTGCGTTGTCCCAGAACACGGCGCAGCCGTACACCTGCTCCATCAATGGCATGTTCACCCCTGATCACCTTTGTTGCTTTTCTTTTATCCATAACGGTAAATTTTAGATTTCCAAATCTCACTATGCCGGTATTATCCTCAAAGATTTTATTCAGGTTAAGCAATATAAGCTTTACGCTCAAAGCATCCTACGGTTTAGAGTATTCGCAAATATAGCAAATAAAATTAAAAACCACGGTTATTGACAGGAATGAACCGTGGTTTCTGGATGTTGTGACTCTGTCGTTTACTTCTTCTTCGGAATCTCAGCCTTGATCATCACGGGGAAGTGGTCAGACGGAAACCGGAAGTAGGGTAGATCGTTCAGTACACCATATTTCTTCACCTTCACATTATGGGTTACCCAGATATAATCGATGCGGTTTTTAACCGGAGAGTCAAGCCGGTAGGAGTTGAAGGTGCCCACAGTTCCATATGGGGGCTCTTCGGTGACCTCGTAGGAATCCAGCAGCAATCCCGACTCATGGATCAGCCGGATGGGCTCTGCATCGGGAACCGCATTGAAGTCGCCCGTGACAAATACTGTGGCATCGCCTGCGATCTCCTTGATCTTCCTGATCAGTAAAAGAGAGGAGTTCTTTCTTGCCTCCTTGCCTTGATGATCGAAGTGGGAGTTGAAGACGAAGAAACTGGTACCTGTTCTCCTCTCCTTGAACTTGGCCCAAGAGCAGATCCGGTTGCAGCAGACGGCATCCCATCCCTTGCCCGGAACTTCCGGCGTTTCTGAATACCAGAAGTTACCCGATTCCAACACCTCGAAACGGTCTTTCCGGTAAAGAATGGCGGAGTGTTCACCGGCATCCTGTCCGTCATCTCGACCCACACCCACATAGGCGTAGTTGCCCAGTTCGAGAATGTCGTCGAGCATATGTTTGAACCCTTCCTGGGTCCCCACAATGTCGAAATCGTAGAATCGAATCAGCTCCTTCACCATCTCTTTCCGGTGGCTCCAGGAGTTTTCCCCGTCGCTGGGGGTGTCCATCCTGAGGTTGTAGGAGGCGATGATCAGCTCCTTGCCGGATGGCTTTCCGGCAAAGATCGGCGACAAGGTCAGACACAACCCGAGTGCAAATAGCATCACTTTTTTCATGTTACTAAGTTTTGATATTGTTAAGTTTTAAGAGATCCTGCCGGAAAGCCTTTCCGGTCTTCCGGCAGGGGATTGGGTTTACCATCCCGGATTCTGGCCCAGGTTGGGGTTCTTCAGCAGGTCGGCTTCGGGGATCGGGTAGAGGTATTTCTTGTCGAGCCACTCCCTTTCACCCGGGTTCCAGATAATCTCTCCCGATGTTCCGTTGGAGAGAACCCTGCGTCCTACACCGGTAGAGGTGACATCCACAAAGACGTTAGCCTGCGAGGCAGGTCTCTGTCCCATGTAGAAGCAGACATCCATGATGCCGTCACCGTTCAGGTCATGATCGCCGAGGCTGGGGACATACATCCCGTTCATGGGAGCGGTGGCAAACAGTTCTCCCAGTTTCCAGCGGATCAGATCGTCGGGGCGGAGACCTTCCATGATCATTTCAATCGCTCTTTCACGAAGCACCTCCAGCAGTACCGGGTTGGTGAACTTGCCCTGGTAGAAGTCTACCATGTAGGGATCGGCTTCGGTGGGAAGTTGCGACAATGTCGGACCGGTGATGCCGGCACGTGAACGGATGGCACCAATGGTAGCTGTCCAGTCGGCAGCAGTCATGGTACCCAGTTCTGCCAGTGCCTCCGCCTTGTTCAGTAGCACCTCGGCATACCTGAAGATCAGGTGGGCGTTTTCGTTGCGGCTTTCATCGTCGTAAGGGAACCGCTCGTCATAACAACCCTTGATGATCTGGTAGCCCGTGTAGGCCTGTTCGAGGTTGGGCGGTGCGACGACCGGTACTCCATTCTCGGTCCGGTGGTAATCGCCCATCCTGATGGTTTGTCCCAATCTGGGATCCCTCTCATTCACCTCTTCGATAAAGGGTGTGGTCTGGTAACCAGCCTTGCTGGTGAAGGGGGTACCATCCTCCATCAGGTAGGTGTTGATGAAGCGGCGGGTCAGCGAGGGACGGTTGCCGTAGGTGGGACTGATGGTCCTGCGGTTTCGCGAGCTGAAAACCTGGAGGTTGGCATCGAGTGTCACGGCAAGAATCACCTCATCAGGATTGGGGACTTTCTGGATAAAGAGCTCCCGGTAGGCGTTGGGACCCTGTACCAGGGAGTAGCCCTGGATCTCGTTGGCGCTCTTTACCACCTCCTCGAACCAGCGGTTGGCGCTTCCCTGTTGATTGTACTGGGTATGGTATTTTCTGAAGGAGGCTTCGTAGAGACATACTCTCGTCTTGAAAGCCCTTGCCACATCCTTGGTAATTTTAGTGCGGGAGGGTTCCGACTTGTCGGATATCATGGCAATCGCCTTGTTCAGGTCCTCAAGTACATGCTCCATCACTTCGAAACGGTTGTCCCGACCGGCATAAAGCTTCTCATCGTCGTTCACGTCGATCGGCCTGTCGATCCAGGGCACATCGCCGAATCGCTTCACCATGTTGAAATAGAAATAGGCCCTGAAGAAGTAGGCGATGCCCAGATAGTTCTCTTTCTCCGGAACCGTACTCTTTTCGCAGTTCTCGATGAAGTAGTTCACATTCCTCAGGTTTGTCCAGCTCCACCCCGAACTGGTAATGGGGCTCAGGGCGTTGGGGACAATGCGGGTATCCACCCCGTTGCGGGCCACGATGTCGGAGTTGTCATCGATCATGAAGACGCCGTCATAGGGGGTGGGGAGCATATCGTAAAGCGAGTTCGTGTAGAGTTCCAATCCTCTTGCCGACTCGAATATGGCTATTTTTGAAGCGGTTGCCTGGGGATACTCATCCAGATCGCAACTGTTCAGGATCAATATTGCGAGAAGAATGGGCGTGAAATATGTCAGTAACTTTTTCATAGCTTTAAAAATTAATGGATAAACCAAGAGAAATGGCTTTCAAAGTCGGATAGTTAAACCCGTCACCATCGGTACGGACGTCATCGCTGTTCAGTCCGGTAAGCTGCGTACCGGCATTCCAGATATTCTCTACATCGATATCCCTTGTGATCTTGTAGAAAGGAGACCAGCACCACAGATTCTCTCCACTGAGATATACCTTCACATTGTTGGCCGCGAATTTCGAGGTGATCGATTCGGGCAAAGTATAACCCACATTCAATGTTCTCAGACGTATAAATGCCACGTTCTGCAGATAACGGTCGTTGGGCAGGGCCAGCTGGCCGTTTGCATTCTGTGCGGTATAACCGGAGAGCAACGGCAGGTATGCGTCGAAGTTCTGGAGTTCGGGTCTGAACTGCTTATTCTCCTGCCACCTCGGGTAGTCGTTGTAGGGGCGGTTATACTGTCCCCAGAAAGGCGACTCCCTAGAGGGGTACCACTGCTGCTTCCCAACACCGTTGAAGAAAGCGTTGAAGAAGAATCTGTTCCAGTCGGCTCCCAGATTGATGCCGAAACGGTAGCGGGGTGAGTTGTTTCCGATGATCGTCTTGTCTCCCGAGTTCCCCACGCGGTTGAGGCCATGGTAGATGACATCGTCCCCGTCGAGGTTCTTGAATTTCAGGTCACCCACATGGTTTCTCCGGGTATTGTGAGCCAGGATGTTCGATTGAGAGGGTGAATTGGCGATCTCCTCCTCCGATTTGAAAAGTCCCTCTACCCGGTATCCCCAAATCTCTCCGATCACCTGGCCAACATAGTAGTCCGTCAGGTTCATGTCGGGGTTGTAGTAGTCGGTGATAACGGTCTTGGAGTCTGCCAGGGTCAACCTCACGTTGTAGTGGAAAGGTTTGCCCTTCAGGTTGAACCGGTCCATCCAGGTAAGGGAGACTTCCCATCCCTTGGTCTCCAGCGAACCGTAGTTTCCTTTCGGAACACTGGTGCCGAATACGGCCGGTACCGACGGACCCACCGTGTACATGTCGTCGGTCCACCGTTGGTAGATGTCGCCGGTAAAGGAGAGGCGGTTGTTCAGTGCGGTGATGTCAATACCGATGTTGCCGGTGGTTGATGTCTCCCAGGTAAGCATGTTGGGAATAACCGACGGCTGGGAGGTCAGCTGGGGCCGTGAATCGCCGATGATCCGTCCAGACTGTCTGATGCTGAAGTTCTCCATGAAGGTGTAGGGGTTGATCGAACCGTTGCCGAGCGACCCGTAGGAAACCCTCAGTTTCAGGTTGGAGATGGCGTCCCTGTCCACCTTCCAGAACGGCTCTTCCGAAAGCCTCCAGGCTGCGGAGATGGAGGGGAAGAAGTTCCATTGCTGGCCCGACGGAAATTTCGACGATCCGTCATAGCGGCCATTCACCTCCAGCAGGTAGCGCTCGAGGAAGTTGTAGTTCAGACGGGCAAATCCACCGGCAATCCGCCACTTGTTGTACCCTCCGCCGGTAACGATGTTGCTTCCCAACGCCAAGTTGATATCCTTTGCATCCTCATATACCACACCGTTGCGCGTCGTCTCCAGGTTGTTGTATACCGACTGCTCGTAGTTGAACCCTCCCAGCAGTTCGAAGTTGTGGATCTCGTTGACCGATTTCACGTAGTTCGCATAGAGGTTGGTGGCGATATACTCGGTGGTGGAGCGCCGCTCCTGGAGGTCATTGGTGTTGGTTCCGGTATAGGCGATCTGCCCCTGGTAACGGCTGTAGGGTACCGGAACCCTGATCCTCTGGTGTCCATACTCGGTATTCTGGAAAGTGAAATCACCCTTGATAGTCAATGCCTTGTCGAGCAGTACCGAGGTGAAGGCGGTCTTGTTCTTGAAGACCTTCTGTCTCAGGTCGGCACCGTTTTTCCCCAGGTAACGGTCACCCAACGTATAGGCGGCCGAGAAGGACAATGTTCCGTCGGGGTTGAGCAGCGGGGCCAGCGGGTGGCCTTCATCGGCGATGTTACGCCAGATGTTGGAGCCTTCACCCACGTTGATGGGCTGGTGGTACTGCATGGTAGAGTACTCGAGGTTGTTGTCGATGTTCAACCAGGGCAATACCTGGATACTTCCCCTGCCTCGCAGGTTATACATGGAGTAGGTGTCGGTGTTGTACTTGTACAACCCTTCATGACCGTTGTAACGGCCGCTCAGGTAGAAGGTGGCCAGGTCGTTGCCTCCAGACATGGAGATGTTGTGGTCCTGGGCAAAGAAGTCATTCTTGTAAAGCTCCTTATACCAGTCGGTACTGTAGTAGTATTCATAGGCCCCGGTCACCGGATTGACCTCCACCCTAGGCAGACTGGGATTTTCCCATCTTCTCTTGATCTCCTCCAGATAGGCGGGAGAGAAGGTCATGGTCTTGTTGATGGCCGTAGGGGTACGTCCGTCGTCGTTCCATCTCGACCAGGCATCGTTGAACGCTTGTGCCCAGGGGTAGGAGTCGACAATATTGTCGGGTACTGCTGTTGGCCGTTTGGAGGAGAAGGTGCCGGTATAGTTGAGAGAGGTCTTCCCCTTGGCGGCCTGTTTCGTGGTGATGAGCACTACCCCGAAGGCGGCCCTGGCACCGTAGATCGAAGCCGATGCGGCATCTTTCAGTACCGACACGCTTTCAATATCGTTGGGGTTCAACATACGTGGATCGCCCTCCACGCCATCCACCAGTATCAGGGCGCTGCCACCTTGCCCGATGGAGGTAACACCTCGGATGTTGTAGGTGGGAGAGTTGGTAGGTTTTCCGTCGGTTAACTGGATATTCAGGTTGGGGATCACACCCACCAGTCCCTGAGACATGTTGGTGATGGGGCGGTTTTCAAACACATCGCTGGATACCTGATCTACCGCACCGGTCAGGTTGACCTTCCGTTGGGTACCATAACCAACTACCACAACCTCTTCCAGCACCTCCACGTCGTAGTGGAGAACCACGTTCAGCGATGTAGTTCCGGCCACGCTTACCTCCTGGGGTTTCATCCCCACATAGGTGAATACCAGCACGGCGTTTTCTGGCAGATTGGCAATGGTAAACATACCGTCCACATCGGTAACCGTACCGTGCGTTGGGTTATCCTTCACCACCACCGTGGCTCCGATGACGGCAGTTCCCTGTTCGTCAACTACCTTCCCCCTTACCGTTTTCCCTTGTTGCAATGCTTTGCCAGTTTCAAAAATCTCGCGGACATTCTCGTCTCGAACATCGGTCTCTGGCATGTAGTTACTTTGCGTTTCAATTTCATGGATAAACTGCCTTTCATCATTCACATTCCTGTTTGGCTCAATAACGGCGTCCTTGACATTTGAGTCAGCTGCCGTCGCATGAAAAATGATAGCAAACAATAGCAAAAGACTTATCTTCATGATCTTGATCAAATTTTTGATAGCACTTCTGTTCAAAAAGTGTTTGTTTGCACTGTTTTTTTTCATACAATTTGCATTGTTTAGAGTGAATATTTGAAATAGGTTGGCTTTTTCTCACTTTGATGAAAAGCCAGGAATTTACTTGAATTTTGTAGCGACAGATGTGAGGTATTAGTCGCTTTTCACATTACAAATATCTTTCTCATAGGCATTTCTTTTAGAGGGTTATCAGATCACAGCCCTTTTTAAGGGTTTCATCACACTGACGAATTTTGATCGTCAATCTATATTTTTATAAAATGATTATCCGCAATAGTTCCTATTGTAAATTCTTGATTTGAAATCAGGCGC
>ENA-UOYA01001845-UOYA01001845.1-activated-sludge-metagenome-genome-assembly--contig:-NODE-1845-length-21410-cov-6.732709_pt1 | contig 21410 bp, 26 predicted proteins | sample MGYA00238163_ERZ764804 | MGnify/ENA primary metagenome ERZ764804 (study PRJEB28919, sample SAMN05720223) | activated sludge metagenome | isolation source: Anaerobic digester | place: Hong Kong... | reverse complement strand
CATGTCCTGCTTGCGCATGGAGTTGGCGTTCTCGATCTCCAGCGTCTCGGCGAAGGAGAGCAGGTCGGCCGGCGACTTGTCCTTCAGCTCCTGGAGGGACATGCGGGTCAGGCCCATGGCGGCGATGGCGGCGGCCACCTGGCCGTCGTCGCCGTCGTCGCCTTCGCCGCCGTCCTGAGCGGCTTCGGCTTCGGCGACCGGATCGGTCTCCTCGGCGGCGGCTTCGCTGGCGGGGGCGACGTCGTCTTGTGTTTCGTCTTGCATGATAAGTCCAATGGACAGCCAACGCGCGCGACCGTGAGTCTTGCGGCGTGAGCCCTGGGAAATGGACCGCCGGCGTTCAGCTGGCGGAGATGTCTTTTTCGGGAACCGGTCCGTCGCGGCGCTGATCGCGCGACGCCGGTCTGAAGGCGGGGCGCCCCACGCGAACAGTCGCGCGAAGCGTGGTCAAACGGGAACCACATGGCGACGACGCGGTCAAGCGCCGCCAGGGGCTCGCGTCAGAAGTGGAACTCCGTCGTGACGGCGATCACCATGACAATGGCCGCGACGAACGGCAGTTCGTTGAGCATCAGCCAGAACCGCCGCGTCCGCGTGTTGCGGCCCTCGGCATAGGCCTTCCGGGCGCGCCCCAGGAAATGGTGAAACCAGATCATGAACACAACCCCAGCCAGTTTGGCGACCATCCATGGGGTATGAAGGAAGCTCCAGTCCGCGCCTTCTCCAGAGCGCACCCAGATGAGCAGGCAACCCAGCAGGAAGGCCACGATCATCGCGGGGTTCATGATGATCCGGTAGAGCTTGCGCTCCATCGTCTGGAACGTCGCGTCCATTTCGGAACCGACCGCCGCTTCGGAGTGATAGGCGAACAGACGCGGCAGATACATCATGCCGGCCATCCAGGCGATGACCGCCAGGATATGCAGGCCGCGCAACAGGTCGTAATTCACCGTCTCGCTCCCTCAGCCTCTACGCGCCGACGCCGCACATTTCGCATGGCCGCTCGGACATAGCCACGGCCCGCACGGCGCCGCGCCCCCGCTGTGGGCCAGGGCCGAGACCACCGCGTGCGAGAGGCCTTCGATGAACGCTCTCTCGACCCCCAGCGCAGGGACACGCAGGTAGGGCGCGCAACCGGCGTGGTCGGCGAGTTCGGCATACTCCCGGTCGAGTTCAACCAGGGTCTCGACATGCTCCGAGACGAAGGCGATCGGCGACAGCAGGACGCCCTTGCCCTCGCCGCCCGCGCGCCGGATCTCCTCGTCCGTGGACGGACCGATCCACTTCAGCGGGCCGACCCGGCTCTGGTAGCACACCGTCCAGTCCCAATTCCCGGGCAGCCGTTCGACAACCGCCTTGGCGGTGGCCTCGACCTGGGCCTGGTAGGGATCGCCGCCGTCGACCACCTTCTGCGGCAGGCCGTGCGCCGAGAATAACAGGCGCACGCCGGCCGGATGACCGGCCTCCGCCCAGGTCCGTTCGATCAGGGCCGCATGGGCGGCGATCACCCCGTCCAGCGTCGGATAGCAGCATACCGTGCGGGTGCGTCCCGGCCCCTTGTACGCCCGCATCCAGTCGGCGACCGACGAGCCGGTCGTCGTCGTCGAGAACTGCGGATAGAGCGGCAGGAGGATGATCTCGTCCGGCGCGAAGGCCGCAACCTCGCGCGCGGTCTCCGCGGCGAAGGGCTTCCAGTAGCGCATGGCGATGAATACGCGGCTCTCGAGATCCGGCCGCACTGACGCCAGTTCGGCCTGCAGCGCCTGCGCCTGAGCCTCGGTCTGCGGCAGGATGGGGGAGCGCCCCCCCATCAGGGCGTAGTTCGCCTGAGCCGTCTTCTCCCGCGTCGACGAGATGAACGCCGCCAATGGATAGCGGACGAACGACGGCGCGCCGATGATCGCCGGATCGCGAAACAGGTTGAACAGGAAGGGCCGGACCGCCTGGAGGGAATCCGGTCCTCCCAGATTGAACAGCACGACGGCGACGCGGGTCATGCCTCAGCCCCGCGTGACGCGATCGACGACCCGGGCGATGTGCTCTATCGGCGTGTCCGGCATCACCCCGTGCCCGAGGTTGAAGATGTAGGGCCCCTGGCCCCAGGCCTCGAGAAGCGCCTCGACCCGTGCGTCGAGCGCCGCTCCGCCGGCCCGAAGCAGCAGGTTGTCGAGCGCCCCCTGCACAGCCTTGCCGCCGGACTGGATCCCGCGGCCGAGGGCGACGGGCGCCTGAACGTCAAGCGCGACGCCTTGGACTGGAACCTGGGCCGCATAGTTCTCGACCAGCGCTCCGGCCCCGCGGGGGAAACCGATGAAGGGCGTATCGATCCCGGCCGCACGGACCTTCTCGATGATCGCCTTGTGCGGTCGGATGACGATGCGCTCGAAGACGTCCTCGGCCAGGCCCTCGGCCCAGGATTCGAACAGCTTCAGCGCCTGGGCCCCGCTCTTCGCCTGCATCACCAGGTATCGCGCGGTCGACTCCACCAACACGTCCAGCAGACGGTCGAGGTCTTCCGGATGATCGTAGGCGTAGGTCCGCGCGCCCTCGCGATTGCTGCCCCGGCCTTCGATCATGTAGGTCGCCACCGTCCAGGGTGCGCCCGCAAAGCCGATCAGGGCGCGCTCCGGCTCGAGCACCGCGCGCACGCGTTGGAGCGTCTCGCCGATGGCCGCAAGCCGGCCGGTGGAGGCGTCGATCTGATCGGACAGCGCGCCGATGTCCGGCAGCGCGCCAAGCCTCGGGCCCTCGCCCGCCTCGAACCACACCTCCTGGCCGAGCGCCTGAGGGATCAGCAGGATGTCCGCGAAGACGATCGCCGCATCGAAGGCGAACCGCCGCATCGGCTGAAGCGTGGCCTCGGCCGCCATCTCCGGGTTCATGCAGAAGGCGATGAAGTCCGGCGCCTTGGCGCGCAGTTCACGGTACTCGGGCAGAGAGCGCCCGGCCTGTCTCATGAACCAGACGGGCGGTCGGGGAAGGGTTTCACCCGACAGGGCGCGGAGGAGCAGCGGCGTGGTGGACGTCATCAGGGCGTTAAACCGGGTCTGGCGGCCAGGCTCAAGTGCCGACGCGGACTGAATGGCCTGCTTCTTCCTTCCTTTTGAAAAGAATGGGTTGGGGTGGAAGAGGTTGGGCCGGGGACAAACGTGGATATCGCCGATCGTCCCAGCCTGGTCCGGCGCTTGTCCCCAAAATCTTCAGACTTCGTTAACCATAACGCGGCGGCCCTGTGGATCGCGGGGAAAACCGCGCAACCCCTTGCTGGCCGTTAAGGTTTCGTTAAGCACCGGCGGGACGAGACGACGGATAGGCGGCTGCTCGGCTTGAAGCTGGGACGCCCTTGGGAGTCGATTTCCCCAGACGGCGAGTCCGTGGACGAAGGGTATGGTGAACGAGAGATTAATCCCCGACCTTCACCAAGCCGAGAGGAGCGCCGTCGGCGCCTGGGGACTATCCCCTTCCCCGTCCGCCTTCGCTAAAGAGGTTGTCGACTCTTTCGTCCCCAGGAACATTTTGTCGCACCTCGAATGACCGCGCCCCGCATCGCGACCTATTTTCACGTCCACCTCGTGTCGGACTCCACGGGCGAAACGCTCAACGCCATGGCGCGCGCCGTCTGCGCGCGCTTTGAGAGCGTGCTGCCCATCGAGCACATCTACGCCCTGGTGCGCTCGCGCCGGCAGCTCGATCGCGCCCTCGCCGACATCGAGGAGAGCCCGGGCATCGTCATCCACACCATCGTCGACGCCGAGCTGCGCCATGCGCTCGAGGAAGGGTGCCGGCGGCTCGACATGGCCTGCATCGCCGCCCTCGACCCGCTGGTCAGCGCCCTGTCGCGCTATCTGGGCGCGGCGATGTCCAGCCGAGTGGGCGCCCAGCACGCCCTGGACAACGACTATTTCAACCGGATGGACGCGCTGAACTACGCCATCGGCCACGACGACGGTCAGGGCGGCCAGGACCTGGACGCCGCCGAGGTCGTGCTGATCGGCGTGTCCCGCACCTCCAAGACGCCCACCTGCATCTACCTGGCGCACCGTGGGGTGCGCGCCGCCAATGTGCCGCTGGTGCCGGGGCGTCCCCTGCCCGATGGCCTGTTCGACCTTCGACACGCGCTGATCGTCGGTCTGACCATCTCGCCGGACCGGCTGATCCAGATCCGGCGCAACAGGCTTCTCAGCCTGAAGGAGACGCGGGATTCCAGCTACATCGACCCCGACGCCGTCCGCGACGAAGTCGTCTGGGCGCGGCGTCTCTATGAACGTCAGGGCTGGCCGGTGATCGACGTCACCCGCCGCTCGGTCGAGGAGACCGCCGCTGCGGTCTTGAACCTGCTGCACGGCGGCCATGGACAGGTGGAGATACTGGGATGAGCACGCCGCAGATCATTCTGGCCTCGACGAGCGCCGCACGCCGCGCCCTCCTGGCCGGCGCGGGCGTCGACCATGACGCGGTCGGGTCCGGCGTGGACGAAGACGCGGCCAAGGCCGCCTTCGCCGCCGAGAAATGGGGTCCCCGCGAGGTGGCGGAGGCGCTGGCGGAACTGAAAGCCGTCCGCGTATCGCAGACACGGCCCGGGCTGGTCATCGGCGCGGACCAGACCCTGGATTTCGAAGGCCGCCTTTACGACAAGGCGCCGGACCTGGCGGCTGCTCGCGAACGGCTCGAACTGCTCCGCGGAAAGCCGCATCGCCTGCACTCGGCGGTGGTCATTGCTCGAGACGGCGCGCCGGTCTGGCGCGAGGTGTCCACCGCCACCCTGACCATGCGCGACTTCTCCGACGCCTTCCTCGACGCCTACCTGTCCGAGGAAGGACCCAAGGCCCTCGGCTCGGTGGGCTGTTACCGGCTGGAGGGTCCGGGCGTGCAGCTGTTCTCGTCGCTTGAGGGCGACTACTTCACGATCCTCGGCCTGCCGATGATGGGCCTTCTGGATTTCCTCCGACGCCACGGAGCCCTCGGCGCATGACCACCAGACTTTCGGGCGGGGCCATGGTGGCCGGCGTGGTCGGCTCGCCGGTCCGACATTCCCTGAGCCCGCTGATCCACAACGCCTGGATCCGGGGCCTGGGGCTCGACGCGGTCTATGCGCCGTTCACCCCGCCGCCCGAGCGGTTCGTCGAGTTCGCGCGGGGCCTGCGCGGCGGCGCGATCAGGGGGCTGAACGTCACCCTGCCCTTCAAGGAACAGGCCCTGGCCCTGGCAGACGCCCCCAGTGCGCGGGCGCGGCGGGCCGAAGCCGCTAATGTCCTGGTGTTCGACGCCGACGGGACGATCCGCGCCGACAACACGGACGGCGCCGGGCTCCTCGGCGCCTTCGCAGCCCAGGCCCCTGGCTTCCGGGCCGAGGCGGGACCAGTCGTCGTCCTCGGGGCCGGCGGTGCGGCTCGTGGCGCGGTCGTCGCCTTTCTGGAGGCCGGCGCGCCCGAGGTGCGCATCGTCAACCGCACGGTCGCGCGAGCCACGGCGATCGCCGAAAGCCTCGGCGGGCCCCTCGCCGTCTTCGGCCTGGAGGCGGCCGGCGCGGCGTTCGAGGGGGCGGTTGCGGTGATCAACGCCACCTCGGCAGGGCTCGCAGACCAGGGACGGCTGGACGTCCCGCTCGAGGCCTGCCCGCCCGACGCGGTGGTGATGGACATGGTCTACAAGCCGCTGAAAACGCCTTTCCTCGCCCAGGCCGAGGCGCTCGGTCTCGCCACGGTGGACGGGCTCGAGATGCTGATCCGCCAGGCGGTTCCGAGCTTCGAGGCCTTCTTCGGCCAATCTCCGCCCGCCGACGTCGACGTGCGCGCCCTCTGCCTATCCGTCCTGGAGCCTGCACAATGAGCCGCCCCCCGCTGAAACTCATCGGCCTGACCGGCTCCATCGGCATGGGCAAGTCGACGACGACGGCGATGTTCAAGGCGGCGGGCGTGCCGGTGTACGACGCCGACGCGGCGGTGCATGCGCTCTATGCGCCGGGCGGCGCCGCGGTCGAGCCCATCGGGGAAGCCTTCCCCGGGGTGGTCAAGGACGGCGCGGTCGATCGTCAGGCCTTGGGCGCGCGCGTGCTCGGCGACGCCGAGGCCCTGAAGAAGCTGGAATCCATCGTCCATCCCCTGGTCGGCCAAAGCCGGGTCGGCTTCTTCGCCGAGGCGGAGGCGTCGGGCGCCGACATGGTGGTGCTCGACATTCCCCTGCTGTTCGAGACGGGCGGGGACAAGGGCGTCGACTCCGTCGTCGTCGTCAGCTGCCACGCCGAGCTCCAGCGCGAACGCGTGCTGGCCCGGCCCGGCATGACCGCCGAGAAGTTCGAGCAGATCCTGTCCAAACAGACCCCGGACGTCGAGAAGCGCGCCCGCGCCGACTTCGTGGTCGACACCAGCCAGGGGCTCGAGGCCGCGAAGGACCAGGTCGACCGCGTGCTGGCCGCGCTTCGCGCCCCGGACTGGAAGTCGCGCCGGGCCGGCTAGACCCGCCCGGCGAAGCGAGGCAATCATCCGCCATGGCTCGCGAGATCGTTCTGGACACGGAAACCACCGGTTTCGAGCCGCACCTCGGGCACCGCCTTGTGGAACTGGCCTGCCTGGAGATCGAGGACTTCATCCCGACCGGGCGTTCGTTCCACGTCTATATCGATCCCGAACGCGACATGCCGCCGGAGGCCGAAAGGGTGCACGGCCTGTCCGCGGCCTTTCTGACCGGCAAGCCCAAGTTCGCCGACAGGGAGGTTTCGGAAGCCTTCCTCGACTTCGTCCGCGACGCCCCCATCGTGGCGCACAACGCCAGCTTCGACCGGGCGTTCGTCAATTGGGAGCTGGGGCTGGTCAACCGCCCACACCTTCCCGAGGATCAGTGGATCGACACGCTGGCGCTGGCCAAGAAGCGCTTCCCCGGGATGCACAACTCTCTCGATGCGCTCTGCAAACGTTTCAAGATCTCGCTCTCGGAGCGTGAGAAGCACGGCGCGCTGATCGACGCGCGCCTTCTGGCGGCGGTCTATCTGGAACTCAAGGGCGGTCGCGAGCGGCGTCTCGAACTGACGAGCCACGTAAGCGTCGCGGCGGTGAACGGCCCTCGCCAGACCACCTACGGCGCTCGTCCCCGACCGCTGGCGTTCCGATCGACCGAGGACGAACGCGCCCGCCACGAGACCTTCATCCGCGAGATCGTCAAGGACGACACGCTCTGGAAGAAGCACGGGCTCTAGCTGGCGACCGCCGGCATCGCGCTGCAATCCGATAGCGTCACCGGCGTGCTGTCCGCCCGGGACCAGCCCTGGGCGGTGCGCGTGAACAGGGCGAAGACCGGCGCCGACCGGTACTCCCCGCGAAGCGCGTCCCACCCTTCGAAGGTCATGGCCGTGACCACCCGGGCCCTGACGCCGGCCGAGGCGTCCGGCGCGGAAAGACCTCGTTCTCCCTTGCAGGCCACTTCGAAATTTCGGCAGGGGTGGGCCTTGTCGGCGCAGTCTGACCTGGTCCTGGCCAGGTCGCCGCGCCAAAGCCGGATGGCGTCGCTCAGCCCGGCGTAGCGGTCGCGCGGGTCAGCAGCGGCCGACGAGCGGGGCGCGCCGTCGCAGGCCGCAGCCAGCAGGGCGGCCAGAAGCCAGAGATACTTTCCATGACGCATGCCGTCGCCTCCTGCCCGTTGAACGGGCGCAGGGGGCGACAGTTGCGAGCCGGTCCTGGCGGGGCCGGCCTTCGCCGCGCGTCAGGCGTTGCCGACGACGCCCTGTTCGGCCTTGCGCGAGGCGTAGACGCCGGCGAAGTCGATCGGGTCGAGGAGGAAGGGGGGAAAGCCGCCTTCCGACGTCACGTCGGCGATCACGCGCCGGGCGAACGGGAAGAGGAAGCGCGGGCATTCGATCAGGAGGACCGGCTCGATCTGGTCGGCGGGAACGCCGCCGATCTGGAACACGCCGCCATAGACGAGCTCGACGTGGAACACCGGGCCGTCGTCGCGCGCGGCGCGGGCCGACAGCTTAAGATCGACTTCGAAGTATCCGTCCTCGCGACCGCGGGCGTTCATCTCGACGCCCATCTCGATGCCGGGCTGGGCCGCGCCGGCGCGCAGGGAGTCCGGAGCCCGCGGGTTCTCGAACGAAAGGTCGCGGATGAACTGGGCGAGGATGCGGATGGTGGGGGCTTCGTCTTGCCCGTTGGTCGGGGCCGCGCCGTCGGTGTCGGTCATTTAGAAAGTTTTCCGTCGTAGAGAGGGCGCGAAAGTCTTGCGCCGCTGGGGCCGGGCGCTCGCGGGCGTGCGGCTCCCATCGACGCGCGGGCTATCATGCGGCTTTCGCGGATGCAACGCATCCCCTGACGGCCGCGCCCGTATGCCCTATATACGCCAGGACGCCGTGCGACGGCCCCTGGACGCCGAACAACCTTCTGACTGCGGAACCGAATTGCAGATTCTCGAGCTGATCATCTTCGCGGGCCTCGCGGCCATCGTGCTCTACCAGCTCTATTCGGTGCTGGGCCGCCGCGTGGGCCGCCAGCCCGAAGACAGCCCGGCCCCCGTCGGACGGCCTGCGGGCCCGGCCAGCATCGACCGGCCGACCGACGCGCTGGACGACGGCGTTGCGCTCACCGGGCTGGCGGCTGTCCGAGCCCTGGACCCGTCGTTCGAGGTCGGGCGCTTCCTGAGCGGCGCCCGCTCGGCTTACGAGATGGTGGTCAAGTCGTTCGCTTCCGGCGACCGGGCCACCCTGCGCAATCTGCTGTCGCCCCAGGTGATGTCCAGCTTCGAGGCGGCCATAGAGGAGCGCGAGGCGGCGGGCCGTACCGAGTCCGTCGAGTTCCTGCAGTCGCCGCGCGCCGATCTCGAGCGCGCCGATGTCGAAGGCGACACCGCCCGCGTCGTGGTGCGGTTCCTCGCCGAGTTCCGAAGCCGCAGCAAGGGGGTGGAGGGCGAGGCGGTGGACGATCGTCGCACCGCCGAAATCTGGACCTTCGAACGTAATCTTAAGAGCCGCGACCCTAACTGGACTCTGGTGCACGTCGACGCCGCGGAGGCCTGAATTGCGTTTGCGTTGGTTGGGAATCGTCCTTGCGGGTCTGAGCGCAAGCGCCTGCGCGACCACCACGCCCCTCCCGAACGTCCCGGCGCATGTGGCGACGGCCGCGCCGCATCATGCGCCGCAGGCGCCGTCCACCGCCCTCGCGCCGTCCGTCACGCCCCTGGACTTCCATAACCTGCCCGGCTGGGCCGATGACGATCATCGCGCGGCCTTCGTTGCTTTCCGCTCGACCTGCGGTGCGGCCCGTGCGCCCGAGCTGAGCGAGGTCTGCCGCCGCGCCCGTTCGGTCGGCGAGCTCGACGAGGGTCAGGCCCAGGCCTTCTTCGAAGCCAATTTCACCGCCGAGATGGTCGCGCCGCCCGGCGTTCTGACCGCCTATTTCGCGCCGGAGTACGACGCCCGCCGCCAGCCCAGCCGCGAATTCAGCGCGCCCGTGCGGCCTCGCCCCGCCGACCTCGTCAATGTGGACGCCGGTCTCTTCGATTCCGCCCAGGCCGGCGCGGCCGGCGGCGCCCTGGAAGCGGGCGGCATGCTGCTGCCCTATCCGGATCGCGCAGCGATCGAGTCGCGCCCCGCCCAGAAACCCCTGGCCTGGATGCGGCCGGAGGATCTCTTCTTCCTCCAGATCCAGGGCTCGGGCGTGCTCACCTTCGAGGATGGGACCCGCCTCAAGGCCAACTACGCCGGCAACAACGGCCGCCGCTTCAGCGGCGTGGCCAACGCCATGCGCGACCGCGGACTTCTGGAAGCTTCCAACACCTCCGGCGAGGCGATCCGCGGCTGGCTCGCCGCGCACCGGGGACCGGAAGCCGACGAGATCATGCGGCTCAATCCGCGCTACGTGTTCTTCAAGCTGGCGCCCGACGACGGGAACCAGCCGGTGGGCGCTGCGGGCGTGCCTTTGCCGCCCGGACGGGCCATCGCCGTGGACACCACCCGCCACGAAATGGGCGAGTTGTTCTGGCTGGACGCCGCCGCTCCGACCCTGTCCGGCGCCTTCCCCACCTATCGGCGGCTGGTCCTGGCCCTCGACACCGGCGGCGCGATCAAGGGCGACGCCCGCGCGGACCTCTATATGGGTCTCGGCCCCGAGGCAGGCGCCGAAGCTGGGCGCGTCCGACATGTCCTCAAGATGTACCGCCTCGCGCCACGCGTAGGCCCCAGGCTGTGAAGCGGCCGCTGCGGCCGGAGGAGCTGAAGCTCTGGTCCGCAGTCGCCGCGACGGTCCACCCGATGGCCGGACGTGCGACGCCTGCGCCCGCCGCCGCGCCCGAGGCGCCGAAGGCCCCGGCCCCGCCCCAGGCGCCGGAAGCCCCGGTAAGGTTCGAACTCACCCCCTTCACCATCGGCCAGCACGCCGCGCCCTCGAGGAAGCCGGTCGCCCTCGGCGATGCGAGCAAGGACATTGAGCCGCGCCGCAAGCATCGGATCAGCCGCGAGCGCGACCCCATCGGCGCGCGCATCGACCTGCACGGCCTGGACCAGGACAGGGCCCGCGCAGCCCTCACGGCGTTCGTGCGTCACGCCTGGGACGACGGCTACCGCGCCATCCTGGTGATCACCGGCAAGGGGCTGAGCGGCGACGGCGTGCTGCGTCGGCGAACGCCCGAATGGCTGGCCGACCCGGCGCTGAGGGACATTGTCGCCGGGGTTTCCGAGGCGCATCGCCGCCACGGCGGGGAAGGCGCGCTCTATGTCGCGCTGAAGCGCAAGCCGCGCGGCTAGCTCAGCCGAGCGAGCGGTTCCGCCAGGCCTTCTCCTCGAGACCGGAACGGCCTTCGCGCGATTCCAACCAGGCCGCGACGTCATCCAGGCTGACGCCGGCATGGGTCAGCAGGACCAGCCAGTGATAGATCAGGTCCGCGCTTTCCGCCGCCAGGCCGTCACGGTCGTTCATCGACGCGGCGATGACGGTCTCGACGGCCTCTTCGCCCAGCTTCTTGGCGGCCCGATCGATACTCTCGGAGAGCAGCTTGGCCGTATAGGACTGGCTCGGATCGCCGCCTCTGCGGGACTGGATGGTCTCGGACAGGCGCTCGACGACGTCGGAAAAGCGGCTCATGCGGCGGCCTCCACAAGGCGGACGGGGATGTGGGCCTCGTCCATCGCGGTCTTCACTTGGCCGATGGACAGTTCCCCGAAGTGGAAGATCGAGGCGGCGAGCACGGCGTCGGCGCCCCCCCGAACAACGGCGTCCACCATATGCTGCGCATTGCCCGCGCCGCCAGAGGCGATCACCGGCACGCCCACCGCCGAGGTCACGGCCTTGAGCAGGTCGAGGTCGTAGCCGATCTTGGCGCCATCGCGGTCCATCGAGGTGAGCAGAATCTCGCCCGCGCCTCGCCGGACGACATCCTCGGCGTATTCCACAACGTCGAGGCCGGTGTTGTTGCGCCCGCCATAGGTGAAGACTTCCCAGCGCGCATCGCCGGTCTTCTTGGCGTCGATGGCCACGACAGTCGCCTGCGAGCCGAAGGCGTCGGCGCAGGCCGAAACCAGGTCGCGGTTTTCGACAGCCGCAGTGTTGATCGAGATCTTGTCGGCGCCGGCCAGCAGGAGGCGACGGGCGTCCTCGACCTTGCGGATCCCGCCGCCGACGGAGAGGGGCATGAAGCAGACCTCGGCCGTCCGGGCCACGACATCGAGAATGGTGTCCCGCCGTTCGTGGCTGGCCGTGATGTCCAGGAACATCAGCTCGTCAGCCCCGGCGGCGTCATAGGCTCGCGCCTGCTCGACAGGATCGCCGGCGTCGCGGAGGGACAGGAACTGCACGCCCTTGACCACGCGCCCGTCCTTCACGTCGAGACAGGGAATGACGCGGACCTTGAGCATCAGGCGGCGGCCGCCAGGGCTTCGCCGGGACGGATCGCCCCGGTGTAGATCGCCCGGCCGAGCACGGCCCCGGCGATCGGCGCGCCCGGACGGGCCTTCAGCTTGACGATGTCCTCGACCGAGGCGAGGCCGCCGGCCGCGATGACCGGGATCGACACGGCGTCGGCGATCGCGCCGAAGACCTCGACATTGAAGCCCATGAGGGCGCCGTCGCGGTCGATGTCGGTGATGATCAGGGCCCCGACGCCGACGTCCTCGAACTGCCTCGCCACCGTCACGGCGTCGAGGTCGGAGTCCTCGGTCCAGCCCTGGACCGCGACCTTGCCCTGGCGCACGTCGACGCTAACGGCGATCTGCTCCGGCCAACGGCGGGCCGCGGCCTTGACGATCTCAGGCTCGCGCACCGCGACAGTGCCGAGGATCACCCGCGACACGCCGGCTTCGATCCAGCGCTCGATATCGCCAAGGGTGCGGATGCCGCCGCCCAGCTGAACTGGGACCGAGACCGAGCTGAGGATGGCTTCGACCGCCTCGGCGTTGACCGCCCGGCCTTCGACCGCGCCGTTCAGATCGACCACATGGATCCAGTGGAAGCCCGAGTCGGCGAACTTCTTCGCCTGGTCGGCGGGCGAGGCGTTGAACACGGTGGCCGTGTCGAGGTCGCCGTGCAGCACGCGGACGCACTGGCCGTGCTTGAGGTCGATGGCGGGGTAGAGGATCAAGGTCGCCACTCCAGGAAGCGGGCCAAAAGGGAGAGCCCGGCGCCTTGCGACTTTTCCGGGTGAAACTGGACGCCCGCCACATTGCCGCGCGCAACGGCGGCGGGGAAGCGCCCGCCGTGGTCGACCCAGGCGGCCACGTCGCCTTCGTCGGCAGGATAGAAGGCGAAGGAGTGCGTGAAGTACATCGGCGTTCCCTCCCCCATTCCGGCGAGGATCGGCTGACCTGTCAGTCCGGTCAGTCCGTTCCAGCCCATGTGCGGCACCTTGCACGACGGATCGCGGGTTTCCAGCCGCTTCACCTCGCCCGCGATCCAGCCGAGCCCCGGCGTGACGCCGAACTCCAGCCCCCGGGTGGCGAGCAACTGCATGCCGACGCACACGCCGAGAAACGGCGCGCCGCGGGCTTGAACCGCCTCGGTCATGGCCGCGACCAGGCCCGGCCGCGCGTCCAGGGCGGTGCGGCATGCGGCGAAGGCGCCGACGCCGGGCAGCACCAGGCGATCGGCGCGCGCCACCTTGTCCGGATCTGCGGTCACGACGATCTCGGCGCCGCCCGCGAGGCTGGAGGCGGCTTTGACGAGGGCTTTTTCGGCCGAACGTAGGTTGCCCGACCCGTAATCGATCAGGGCGACGCTCTGCATGGAATGGTTCCTAGAGCACGCCCTTGGTGGAAGGAGCGTGGCCGTGGGTCTTGGGGTCGATCTCCACGGCGGTGCGCAAGGCCCTCGCCAGGGCCTTGAACCCGCTCTCGGCGATGTGGTGGTTGTTGTCGCCGTAGAGCGTCTCCAGGTGCACGCAGGCGCCTGCGTTCATGGCGAAGGCGTGGTGGAACTCCTTGAAGAGTTCGGTGTCCATCTCGCCGACCTTGGGCCGGGAATAGGCCACCTTCCAGATCAGGTAGGGTCGGTTGGACAGGTCGACGGCCGCGCGGGTCAGGGTCTCGTCCATCGGGATGTAGGCATGGCCGAAGCGGCGCACGCCCTTGAAGCCGTCCAGCGCCTTGTTGAACGCCTGGCCCAGCACGATGCCGGTGTCCTCGACCGTGTGGTGCATGTCGATGTGCAGGTCGCCCTTTGTCTCGACGAACAGGTCGAAGCCGCCGTGTCGGGCGAAGCTGTCGAGCATATGGTCGAAAAAGCCGATCCCCGTCGACACCTCGGCGCGACCCGAGCCGTCGAGATCCACGCGGACGCGGATCTGGGTCTCCTTGGTTTCGCGGACCACCTCAGCCGTGCGAGCCATCGGTCTCTATATTCCCTGTTCGGCCGCAAGCGCCTTCAGGCTGACCTGCGGGCGCGGACCGTAGTGAGAGATCACCTCGGCGGCCGCCAGCGCGCCGAGCCTGCCGCAGACGGGCAGCGGCCGCCCGGACGCCAGTCCGAAGAGGAACCCGGCCGCGTATTGGTCGCCCGCGCCGGTCGTGTCCACGACTTTTTCGACCGGTGAAGCCGGCACGAGATGGGTCTGGTCCCCGGCGATCACCACCGAACCCTTCTCGCTGCGCGTCAGGGCGGCGACTTGGACGCGTGCTCGGATTTCTGCGGCGGCCGAGTCGAAGTCCGCGGTCTGGAACAGGCTGGTGATCTCGGCCTCATTGGCGAACACCAGGTCGACCTGGGTCTCGATGAAGTCGAGCAGGGCCGGACGGTGGCGCTCGACCACGAAGGCGTCCGACAGGGTGATGGCGATCATGCGCCCGGCGGCGCGGGCGAGGCCCGCGGCCTTGGCGAAGGCGCGCCGCGCCTCGTTCGGATCGAACAGGTAGCCTTCCAGATAGACGATGGCGGCGCCCTCGACGATCTCGGCCTTGACGTCGTCGGGGGTCAGCTCGGTCGAGGCGCCGAGGAAGGTGCACATGGTGCGCTGGCCGTCGGGAGTCACGTTGACAAGGCAACGGCCCGAGGCCGGCCCGCCGACCAGCGGCGCCACGTCGAAGCGCACGCCGATGTTGCGGGTGTCGTGAATGAAAACCCGGCCGAGCTGGTCGTCGGCGACCTTGCCCAGATAGGCGGCGCGGCCGCCGAAGGAGGCGACGCCGGCCACAGTGTTCCCGGCGGAGCCGCCCGAAGCTTCGATGCCGGGCGCCATGCGGCTGTACAGGCTCTCGCCGCGCGCCTGGTCGATCAGGGTCATGGCCCCCTTCTCGAGGCCTTCGGCCAGGATGAAGTCGTCGCTGGCGGGGGCGATCACATCGACGATGGCGTTGCCGATCGCAGCGACGTCATAAAGCGCGGTCATTTAGGACATTCCGGGGAGCCTGGCGGGCTGACTACAGGGAAAGGGCCGGACAGGCAACGCGGGGAGGGCCTGGGCCCCGGATTCCCCCAGGGCTGGAGCGATTTTGGGCGATGGTTCTCTTTCATTTCAGCGAAGACCCCGCCATCGGCCGCTTCGAGCCGCGGCCGGTGGTCCAGCCGTCCGACCGGGGGCCTGGGCGCGACTGGCTGAACGGCCCTCTGGTCTGGGCGATCGAACCCCAGCGGCAGGCGATGTACCTGTTCCCTCGGGACTGCCCGCGGATCGTATTGTGGCTGACCCCCGCCACTACGCCGGCCGACCGCGAGCGCTGGTTCGGCGCATCGTCGGCCGATGCCATCGCCTATATCGAATGGGCTTGGCTGGAGCGCGTGCGTCATTGCCGGCTCTATCGCTACGTTTTCGACGGCGAGGGGTTCGAGAACTTGCACGATGCGGGGATGTGGATCTCGCGCCGCTCGCAGACGCCGACGGCCATGGACACCCTGGACGACCTCTTCGCCGCCCAGCGGGCGGTCGGCGTGGAGCTTCGTGTCGTCGAGCGCCTGTCGCCGGTGCGGCCCGCCCTGGAGAGCTCGCTGCACTTCAGCGGCGTTCGGCTGAGGAACGCCCGGGACTGGAGCTGACGGTTCAGGCCGCCATGGGTTTGCGGGGCGGCGCGCCGAGCGCGGCCTCGAGCGCGGCGTAAAGGCCATGGGCGTCGACTGGCTTCTCGACGAAGCCGTCCATGCCGATGGTCTCGCAGGCCGCGCGTACCGCCACCGAGCCGCTGCCCGTGAGGGCCAGTATCCGCGTGAACCGCTCCGGACCGAGGCCGGCGATCAGCTGTTCGGCGACTTCGGCCCCGTTCAGCCCCGGCATGTTCAGGTCCAGCAGCACCACGTCGAAGGGCTCGGCCTCGGCGGCGGCGAGGGCGGCGAGGCCATCCTCGGCCAGGACAAGCCGCTCTGCGATCGGCGCGAGCATCAATTCGAAGGCGCGCCGGTTCACCGCATGGTCGTCGGCCACGAGGATCCGCAGCCCCTCGAACTCGGACGTCGCCGCGCCGCGCCGGGGCGGCGCATCGGCGGCCTGGGCGACGAAGGTGAAGGTGAAGGTCGACCCGACGCCCTTGTCGCTCGCCGCGGCGACATCGCCGCCGAGCAGCCGCGCGAGTTCGCGGCTGATCGCCAGGCCGAGGCCCGTGCCCCCATGGGTCCGGGCCACCGATCCGTCGGCCTGGGCGTAGGGCTGGAAAAGCAGGGACGCCTGCTCGGCGCTCATGCCGGCGCCCGTGTCCGTGATCTCGAGCTTCACGGTCCAGGTCGGCCCTGCCTGTTGCGCCGAAACCGTGACAGTGACCGCGCCGGCCTCGGTGAACTTGACGGCGTTCGACAGCAGGTTGTTCAGCACCTGGCGCACGCGGGTCGGGTCGCCCTGGAGCCAGCGTGGCGCGGCCGCGGCGCCCTGGAGACGCAGGCGCAGTCCCTTGCGGCGGGCGGCGGGTCGCCAGAAGCGCAGGGTGTCGCTGAGCAGGCGGCGGAATTCGAAGGGCGTCGATTCCACGGTCATGCGACCGGCTTCGAGCTTGGACAGGTCGAGAAGATCGTTGAGCAGCACCCGCATCATGCGGCCGGCGTCGGCGATCATCTCCATCTGCGCCATGCGGGCGGCCTCGGTCGGCGCGCGCGCGCCCTCCGCCGCGCCCGCCAGAATGGCGCTGATCGGGGTGCGCAGCTCATGACTGACCATGGCGACAAAGGCCGACTTCGCGGCGTCGGCGGCCTCGGCGCGCGCCCGCGCCCGGCGCTCGGCCCGGAACGCCGCCCCGGCGCGCCGCCAGATCAGCAGACAACCCACGCCGACCAGCAGCGCCGCCGCCAGAACGCCGAAGGCGTGGCGTGGCTCTGCGCCTAACACCAGGCACAGGGCGCTCATGGCGACCATCAGGGCGATGGGCGGGATCAGTCCGACGAGGAAGGCGCGGAACGAGCCGAAGGTGCTCAGCACGGCGAAAGCCGCCGAGCAGCTCAACAGGCAGACGCCGATCGTCACGCCCCATGCGCCGTCGACGATGGGCGCAAGCAGGGCGATCGAGCTGTAGACCCAGGCGTTCAGATTCAGGAAGGCGAAGGTCGTGAGCGCGCTGCGCGGTCGGCGCAGATAAAGGGCCTCGAGGACCTGCAGGGCCGAATAGACCGCGAACCAGGACAGGCAAAGGGCGACCGCGTTGGCGAGGGGCGCGAAGATGACGACGATGGCGGCGCCGAAGGTGAGGCGAATCCACAGGCTGCGGCGACGCTCGGCGACGACGTCTGCAATTTCCTGGGCTTCGCGTTCGGGGCTTCGGCTCATCGGACTCTCGGCTAACCTGCACAATATCGCTCGGACGTCGTAAACGACCGTTTCACGTCGGCCTTGTCCACGCTGCGACAGGAAAGCGCATCCGCATGAGACACTTCCACGCCTGGCGCTGGCCCGCCGTCGTCCTGGCTGCGGGCGTCCTGGCGGGGGCGGCGCCGGCCGACTGGCGCTCCCTGGATTCCGAGAACACGCTGGTCGTGGAGACCAGCCGAGGCCGGATCGTCGTCGAGATGCGGCCCGATCTGGCCCCTCAGGCCGTCGCGCGCGTGAAGCGCCTGGCCCGCGAGGGAACCTATGACGGGCTTTTGTTCCACCGGGTGATCGACGGCTTCGTCGCCCAGACCGGCAATCCGAACAATCGCGATGGCGGCGCTTCAACTCATCCGGACCTGGCGCCGGAGTTCACGGCGCGCCTTCGGCCCGAAGCGATCGCCCAGGTGCGACGCGCCAGCGACGGCGTCGAGGGATTCCTTGGCGCGACCCCCGTCGCCGCCGAGGCCGACGCGGTCGCCGCTCGACGGCCCGACGGGACCTTTCGCGTGTGGGGCGCCTATTGCCCCGGCGTCGTCGGCATGGGCCGCCAGGCCGCAGAGGACAGCGCCAATTCGGAAATCTTCTTCATGCGCGACGCCGCTCGACGGCTGGACCGCGCCTATACGGTCTGGGGCGTCGCGGTCGTCGGGCTGGACGTGATCCGGTCCCTGGCCGTCGGCGAGCCGCCGTCCGCGCCCGACCGAATGATCCGAGTGCGCGTGGCGGCCGATCTTCCCGAGACCGAGCGGCCCAGGATCGAGGTGCTCAGCCCTGGCGGCGGCGCCTTCGGCGGCCTTGTCGCCCAGGCCCGCGGCAAGGGCGGTGCGGACTTCACGGTCTGCGACGTGACCCTGCCGGTGCGGGACGGCCGCTAGATATCCACCCCGGCGAAGCTTGCCCGGGAGGGGCAGAGGTCGGCGACGGCGCAGGCCTCGCACTTGGGGCGTCGCGCCACGCAGGTGTAGCGGCCATGCAGGATGAGCCAGTGGTGGGCCCGTGTCAGATAGGGCTCGGGCACCACCGCCATGAGCTGGGCCTCGACCTGGTCCGGGGTCTTTCCGTCCGCCAGGCGCAGCCGATGGGCGACCCGGTAGACATGGGTGTCGACGGCTATGGCCGGCTCGATGCGCAGCTCGTTCAGCACGACGCTGGCCGTCTTGCGGCCGACCCCGGGCAGGCCCTGCAGGGCGTCGCGCTCCAGCGGCACCTCGCCGCCATATTGATCCATGAGAATGTGGGCGGCCGCGATGACGTTCCTCGCCTTGGACCGGAAGAGACCGATCGAGGCGATGTAGGGGATCAGCCCCTCTTCGCCGAGAGCCAGCATCTTCTGCGGCGTGTCCGCCACGGCGAAGAGCCGCGCCGTGGCCTTGTTGACCGAGACGTCGGTCGCCTGGGCCGAAAGGGCCACCGCCACCAGCAGGGTGTAAGGGCTGTCGTAGTCCAGCTCGGTGCGCGGGTCGTCCTCGGCGGCCAGGAAGCGGCTGAAGATCTCTTCCACCCTGGCGCGTTCGGCCGCAGAGCGGCGTGGCGTTTTCGGGCGGGAGGATTTTTTCGCTGCGGGCTTGGCCATGGCGCGATCCTGGCGTCCTCGAGGCGCTTCGCCAAGCCGCGGGAAGACGCTATTCTCCGCGCCCATGGATCGGCTCGTCTACATGGATGCGGAGATCACGCCCAACCGCTCGCTGTCGCAGCGGGGCTTCATCATCCTCATCTCGGTGATCACCGCGCTCAACTGCATCTCGGCGGGCGTGTTCGTGGCGATGGGCGCGCACCTGATCCTGCCTTTCCTCGCCGCTGACGTGATCGCCGTGGTCGTCGCGTTCCTGGCCAGCTTCAACGCCGCCAAGACCATAGAGCGCGTCAGGGTGACCGCGCGCTCGATCCAGGTGACGCACGAGTCGCCCAGGCATCGCCGCGTGGTCTGGGAGTCGCCGACCGCCTTCACGCGCCTGGCGCTGGAGACCGAGGAGGACCGCGCCGTCGAGCTGCGCCTGGCGCTGTCGGGCCGCGAGGTCGCGGTGGCCCAGGCGCTGTCCCCTGGCGAGCGCGCGCAGTTCGCCATGGCCCTGGAGCGGGCGATCCGGGAAGCCCGGCTCGAGCGGGGCTAGAATCTTCCTCTACCGGCGGGTGTTGCGAATAGCTTAGTTGTGAACTATATCGTTCATGCCTAAACTACTAGAGCCCGATCCATGCCGACCCGTCGCAACGTTCTTGAAATCCTGGCCGGCGCCGCGCCCCTGGCGGCCGGTTGCGCGCCACTCCCGCAGGCGGACGTGGCCGCCGCCTGGCGCTCGCCGGGCGCTGGTGAGCGCGACCCCCGCCGCTTCGCCCTGGCGCATGCGATCCTCGCGCCCAATCCGCACAACCGCCAGCCTTGGCTGCTCGACCTGCCGGGCCGGGACGAGATCGTCCTGTGGCCGGACCTGGGCCGCCTCCTGCCGCAGACCGACCCCTTCAATCGCCAGATCGTGGTGGGCTGCGGGGCCTTTCTGGAGCTTCTGGACCTGGCGGCTCGCGAACTGGGGCTGAGGGCCGAGGTCACCCCCTGGCCCGAGGGCGAACCCCAGCCGCGCCTGGACCATCGGCCCGTCGCGCACGTGCGCCTGAGCACGGGCGGCGAGCGGGATCCGCTGTACGGGCAGGTCCTCAAGCGGCGGACCAATCGCACGCCGTACGCCGAGAAGCTCCCGCCGCAGACGGACCTTTCGGCGGTCGCGAGCGCGGCGGGCGGGCCGGGCCTCGAAGCCGGCGCCGTGACCGCGCCGGAACTCCTGGCCCGGCTGAAGGACGTCGCCTGGCGGGGTTGGACCATCGAGGACGAAACGCCCGCCACGCACATGGAGTCGGTCCGCCTGATGCGGATCGGCGCGAAGGAGATGGCCGCGCAGCGCGACGGCATCGGCCTCGCCGGTCCGGCCCTGGAGCTGATGCACGGGTTGGGGCTTCTCACCCGCGAGACCCTGGCCGATCCGACCTCGTTCGCCTCGCGCCAGGGGGCCCAGATGTGGCGCAAACTGATCGCGGCGACGCCGGCCTTCTTCTGGCTGAAGAGCGGCGACAACAGCCGCACGACCCAGCTCGCGGCGGGCCGCGCCTATGCCCGCGCCCAGCTGGCGGCGACCGGTCGGGGCCTGGCCATGCATCCCTGGAGCATGACGCTCCAGGAATATCCCGAGATGGCCGAGCCGTACCGCACGACCCAGGCGGCGCTGGCGGCGCGACCGGACGCCCCGTTGCAGATGCTGACGCGGATCGGCTACGGCAAGGCGATCCCGCCGGCGCCCCGCCGCGGTCTCGCCGAGCACCTGAAATCATGAGCCACCCGTCCGGCGCGCCGCCGATCTTCGACGTCTTCAACGAGATCGCGATCATCGAGCACCTGTCGCGGACCGCGGCGGAGCGGGTGTTTCCGCACGGGCTCTCGATGGCCGGCTTCACTGTCCTGCATCACATGATCCGCATGGATCACGACCAGCTGCCCCCGGCCCGCATCGCCGGCGCCCTGCAGGTGACCAAGGGGGCCATGACCGGAACGCTGAAGCGACTGGAGGCCGAGGGCCTTGTCAGGGTCGACCCCGATCCCCGCGACGGTCGCGGCAAGCTTGTCAGCGTCACACCGGCCGGGCGCGCCGCGCGGGATGCGGCGATCGCGGCCCTGGCGCCGCAGTTCGCCGACCTGATGTCGCAGATCTCGGCGGCGGAACTGGACGCGGTCCTGCCGGTGCTGAAGAAGCTTCGCGCGATCCTCGACCGCGCGCGCGACTGACGCCTCAGAGGATAAAGCGCGAGAGGTCGGCGTTCTGGGCCAACTGGCCGATGCGCGAGGCGACGTAGGCCGCATCGACCGTGACGGTCTCGCCCTCGCGGTCCGACGCGGTGAAGCTGATCTCCTCGAGCACCTTCTCCAGCACCGTCTGCAGGCGGCGCGCGCCGATGTTCTCGACCGCCGCATTGACCGTCACGGCGGCGTCGGCCAGGGCGTCCACCGCATCGTCGGTGAACGTCAGGGTGACGCCCTCGGTCGCCAGCAACGCCTGGTGCTGGCGGATCAGATTGGCCTCGGGCTCGGTGAGGATGCGGCGGAAGTCGTCCCGCGTCAGCGCCTTGAGCTCCACCCGGATCGGCAACCGTCCCTGCAGCTCGGGCAGCAGGTCTGACGGCTTGGCCACGTGGAACGCGCCCGAGGCGATGAACAGGATGTGGTCGGTCTTCACCGG
>ENA-UOYA01001844-UOYA01001844.1-activated-sludge-metagenome-genome-assembly--contig:-NODE-1844-length-21410-cov-11.558886_pt1 | contig 21410 bp, 17 predicted proteins | sample MGYA00238163_ERZ764804 | MGnify/ENA primary metagenome ERZ764804 (study PRJEB28919, sample SAMN05720223) | activated sludge metagenome | isolation source: Anaerobic digester | place: Hong Kong... | reverse complement strand
TGTATTTGACTTCCAGAGGCGCATTGTATATAATTAATTTAAGGTCTTTGCCTAAAACACTTGTCGGCGGCCTTTGGCCGGCGAAGAACGGAGGCGCTTGTGAAAAACCCCATTAAGGTACCGAACTCGGTTTTTTATTTAGGCCTTGTTGGCGTTTTATCCTATGTGTTCAGCGCGACGTTTACCGCTATCTACAATTTCAATACAATTCAGAGCCCGTTCTTTGATTTTTCCTTTGAGTTCGGCTCCCCTATGCACAGGGCGCTCTCCAGCGAGATGGAGCCTATCGTCAGGGAAATCATGGAAGCGGCCGTTAAAATAGGCATTGTCATTGTTCTTGTGTTCAGCGCCGTCTACATCTCGATATTTCTTGCTTTTCTTATCAGAGGGAGGACGCATCCGTTAAACAAGCCGGTTTTTGTGGTTTATTTGGTGTTCTCATCAATGGGCTTGTTCGGCCGTCTTATTTCCATCCCGGCTCTTCTGCTCCACCGGGCCGAACCCTCGTTTTACATCCCTTTTTACTACATGGGAGAGCTTTTTGGTTTTGTCGCGACAGTGAGCATCTTTACCTCCTGCCTTATATTCATCGTTCAGCACGGAAAGGCCAATCCGCCCCAGCCGGCGCCGCCGCAGGGGTATTATAATTATGGGCAGGGATACCCGGTTAATCCGTACACACCCGCGCAGCCTGCCGCCCCGCCGGCGCCGGCGGCAGAGGCGCAGACCCCGCAGCGCGACCAGCCCAGCGAGGATGTCGGCGTGCCGTGTGTCGTCTGCGGACGGTTAAAGGACGCCGATGCGGCCTTTTGCCCGTATTGCGGCGCGCCCAAAGCGTAGAAACTCTTAAGCATTGCGCGGCGGCGGAAGAAACCGCCGCCATTTTTAATTACCGCTTTGGGACGGATTTTGGGGTGGGTTTTTGGCGCTTGCTCTTGACAGCCGCCTGCGCTGCTGGTATGATAATACATGCGCGGTCGGGCAAAATAAAGGGGCCACCACTCCCTTGCGGCGCCGAGGCGCGCGGGTCCTTCCGATGGGATGTAGCCAAGCGGTAAGGCAACGGACTTTGACTCCGTGATTCCGCTGGTTCGAGTCCAGCCATCCCAGCCAAAAATCCGCGTTGTGCGGATTTTTTTGTTTTAACAGTCTTTTCGAGGCGGCCCGAGGGCCGGCTTGCTCTGGCAAGGCGTTTTACAAAACCTGCACATATCAATATGGTGTCTGAGGGGATATACAAATGGACGAAAGAAAAAGGGAAAACCTCTCCATGCTGTGCGATTTTTACGAGCTTACCATGGGGAACGGTTATTTAAAACAGGGGCTTGCGGAGGAGATAGCATATTTCGATTTGTTTTTCCGCCGTGTCCCCGACAACGGCGGCTTCGCCATCGCCGCCGGGCTTGAGCAGGTGGTGGAACACCTCGAAAACCTGCATTTTGACGAGGAGGATATAAGCTTTCTGCGCGGCAAATACGGGTTTGACGAGCAGTTTCTGCAGTATTTGCGCGATTTTAAGTTTATGTGCGACGTCTGGGCGGTGCCCGAGGGTACGCCGATATTCCCGGGAGAGCCTATTTTGATCGTGCGCGGGCCAGTCATCCAGGCGCAGCTTATTGAAACCATGCTGCTTTTGACGATTAATTTTCAATCGCTTATAGCGACAAAGGCCAACCGCATTGTCCGGGCGGCGGCGGGGCGGCCTGTGCTGGAATTCGGCTCGCGGCGGGCCCAGGGCGTGTACGGGGCCGTTTGCGGGGCGCGCGCCGCGTATATCGCGGGCTGTGCCGGCACGGCCAACACCTTGAGCGAACAGCTTTTCGGCATCCCGTCCTCGGGCACCATGGCGCATTCGTGGGTGCAGATGTTTGACAGCGAGCTGGAGGCCTTCCGTGCCTACGCGAGGCTTTATCCGAACCAGTGCGTCCTGCTGGTGGACACTTACAATGTGCTAAAATCAGGCGTGCCCAACGCCATACGCGTATTTGACGAGGTGCTTCGCCCATTGGGCGCGCGCCCGGCGGGCATACGCCTTGATTCCGGGGACATTACCTATCTTTCGCGTAAGGCGCGCGCCATGCTGGACGCGGGGGGATATCCCGACTGCAAGATAATCGCCTCCAACTCCCTTGACGAGACCATCATACGCGACACTATTTTACAGGGCGCCTGCATCGATTGCTTCGGCGTGGGCGAAAGGCTCATCACATCGGCGAGCGACCCGGTATTCGGCGGCGTGTACAAGCTTTGCGCGGTGGAGAAAGACGGCTTTATTCTGCCCAAAATAAAGGTATCGGAGAATGTATCCAAGATTACGACGCCGCATTTTAAAAAGGTGTATCGGCTGTATTCCAACGAAACCGACAAGGCGTTGGCCGACCTCGTCACCCTTCACACCGAGAAGGTGGACGACACCAAGCCTTTGGAGATATTCGACCCCGAGTATATCTGGAAGCGCAAGCTTCTGACCGACTTTAGCTCGCGCGAGCTCCTTAAGCCCATATTCAAAAAAGGAAAGAGGGTCTACGAGCTGCCGCCGATATCGGAAATCCGCGGTTATTGCCTGTCGGAGATAGGCCGGCTTTGGGAAGAGGTGCTCCGCTTTGAAAACCCGCACAAATACTATGTGGACCTTTCGCAGCCCCTGTGGGATATCAAGCACGAGCTTATAACAAAAGCCGCCTCGCGCCATTAGGGTAAGGCGAAAAGGCGGGCAATAGCAAAGGCGTTCCGTGCGGCATAGTATGAAATGCATGGGGCGCTTTTGTATGCGCCAAGAAACGCGCGCATAGCCCCTGCGCCTATCATTAAGGGCGGGCCGGCCCGGCCTGTCTGTTTTTTGAGTGAAGGGTTGATAGGGCTATGAACCGATCTATTGTCTGCGGCTCTGTGACCACCGCTATCAAAGCGAAAAAAGCCCTGATAAATCAAGGCATGAAGGCGCATGTGGAACGGCTTAACCGAGCTTCGGAGATTTACGGCTGCGGGTACTGCATAACGGTGCCGTCGGCGCAGCTTTCACAGGCTTTGGAGATATTGAACCAGCAGCTCATCAGGTACAAGGGCGTGCTGGAAGAAGATAATTGAGAGGCGGCGGAGCATGATTTATTTTGACAACGCCGCCTCAAGTTTCCCCAAGCCGCGCGGCGTGGCCAAGGCAATATCAAAGGCGGTGCGTTCATACGGGGCGAATCCCGGCAGAAGCGGGCACGCCCTCGCCATGAGGGCCGCCGAAAAAATCTATGAGTGCAGACAGAGGGCGGCCGAGCTTTTCGGCATGGCGGAGCCGGAGCGGGTAATCTTTACGCAAAACGCGACCGCCGCGCTTAACCTTGTCTTAAAGGGGATTATGTCCGGCGGAGGCCATGCGGTGACCTCCGACCTTGAGCACAACTCGGTGCGGCGGCCTCTTCTGGCAATGGCCGACGCGGGCGTCGACGTAACGGAGGCGCGGGTGGATTTTTACGACGACGACGCCACGCTGCGAAGCTTCGAGGACGCGCTGCGGCCCGACACGAGGCTTATCGCCGTCACCCACGCATCCAACGTCTGGGGCAATGTGCTGCCGGTAAGGTCGCTGTGCGCTTTAGCCAAAGGGCGGGGAATACCGTTGGTGCTGGACGCGTCCCAGACGGCGGGTAAGCTCGACATCTCGATGGCCGACGGATACGCGGCCGTGTGCACGGCTGGGCACAAGGGCCTTTACGGCCCCCAGGGCACAGGGCTTCTGCTGTTGGCGCAAGGGCTTTATCTGCCCACCCTGACGGAGGGAGGGAGCGGCGCCGCGTCGCTTGATCCGGGGCAGCCCGAGGATCCGCCCGAGCGCTATGAGGCCGGCACACTGAACACGCCCGGGATAGCGGGGCTTTTCGAGGGATTGGGTTATGTAATGGACAACAGCGCTGAGGAGATAGGCCTTTTCGAGCGGGAGCTTTGCCTGCACCTTTTTACGGAGCTGTCGCGCATGACAGGCGTCCGCCTTTATACGCCCGTTACGGCGCGCTCGGCGGGGCTTTTGTCGTTCAACATCGAGGGAATGGCGTCGGAAAAGGTGGCGGCGGCGCTTGACCGCGCCGGCTTTTGCGTGAGGGGCGGGCTGCACTGCGCGCCGTCTGCCCACCGGCGCATGGACACCCTCAAAAGCGGCGCCGTGCGGGTAAGCTTCGGCGCGTTCAACACCCACAGGCAGGTGGACGCGCTTTTACGGGCCGTCTATAAGCTGGCGGTTGGAGGTTAGAGGTCGTAGGTCGGAAGTCGGAGGTCAGAGGTCGGAAGTCGGAGGTCGGAGGTCGGAGGTCGGAGGTCGGAAGTCGGAGGTCGGAAGGAGTGGAGCGGGAGGGGCTTTCCTTAAAAGAAAAGCTTTTCCTCAAGATACGCCTCGAGATTGCTTTCGGGCAGCCGCACCTGCGACATGCTGTCGCGGTCGCGCACCGTAACGCAGCCGTCGTTTTCCGTCTCAAAATCGACGGTCACGCAGAAGGGGGTGCCTATTTCGTCCTGCCGGCGGTAGCGTTTGCCGATGGAGCCGGCTTCGTCGAAATCCACGTTGAAGCGCTTTGAAAGGCGGGAAAAAACCGTCTGAGCTTTTTCCGAAAGCTTTTTGGACAGGGGAAGGATGGCCGCCTTGAAGGGCGCAAGCGCCGGGTGCAGGCGCAAAACGACGCGAACATCCCCTCCGTCGAGGGTTTCCTCATCGTAAGCGTCGCACAGAAAGGCCAGAAGCACCCTGTCGACGCCCAAAGACGGCTCCACCACATACGGCAGGTAATGCTCGCCCGTTTCCTGGTCGAAGTATTCCAGGTTTTCGCCGGAGACGTTTTGATGCTGTTTAAGATCAAAATCGGTGCGGTCGGCGATGCCCCACAGCTCGCCCCAACCGAACGGGAACAGGAACTCGATGTCGGTGGTGGCGTTGGAGTAATGGGAGAGCTCCTCTTTATCGTGGTCGCGGAGCCTGAGGTTTTCGGGGCGCAGGCCGAGTGACAGCAGCCACTCATGGCAGAAGGCCTTCCACCAGGCGAACCATTCAAGGTCGGTGCCCGGCTTGCAGAAAAACTCCAGCTCCATCTGCTCGAATTCGCGCGTGCGGAAGGTGAAGTTGCCGGGCGTTATCTCGTTGCGGAAGGATTTGCCTATCTGCGCCACGCCGAACGGTATCTTTTTACGCGCCGTCCGCTGGATGTTTTTAAAGTTCACAAATATGCCCTGGGCCGTTTCTGGGCGAAGGTATATCTCCGCCTTGGCGTCTTCCGTCACGCCCTGGAAGGTCTTGAACATGAGGTTGAACTTGCGTATCTCAGTGAAATTGCGGGAGCCGCAGGAGGGGCAGACTATGCCCTTTTCCTGGATGAAGTCGTACATCCTTTCGTTGCTCCAGCCGGCTGGCGACACGCCCTGCGACGCCTCGATAAGCTGGTCGGCCCTGTGGCGGGTCTTGCAGTCGCGGCAGTCCATGAGCGGGTCGGAGAAGCCGCTCACATGCCCCGACGCCACCCACACCTGCGGGTTCATGAGTATGGCGCTGTCAAGGCCGACGTTATAGGGCGATTCCTGAACGAATTTTTTCCACCAGGCGCGCTTAACGTTGTTTTTAAGCTCCACGCCGAGCGGGCCGTAATCCCAGGTGTTGGCGAGCCCGCCGTAAATCTCCGAGCCGGAATAAACAAAGCCCCGGCCCTTGCACAGAGCCACCAGCTTTTCCATGGACTTGTCGGTGTTGCGCATAAGATATCTCCTTGTCTGTGGCGTTATTACTGTATTTTTTGCGCCAGGCGTTTTTTGACCGGCATTACGACTAATCTTAACCCGCCCCAAAGGCGCTTGTCAAGTGGCAAGGAGCAAAAAGCGGGTAAAACCGTGCGCACCGGAGCAGCATTTTTACTCCAACAGCTCCTTTAATATCCTGCTGTAGTTGTTGATGAACAGTTTCATGGACTTATATTGCTCGGTTTCTTCATATTTTACCCTCTTTAACCCTCCGCCACTGATTTGATAAATTATGGAATGAGGATAGGACAATATTACCGGTGAGTGGGTAGAGATGATAAACTGGGAGCCGGACTTTAAAAGGTCGTGCATTCTGGGCAAGAACGTCAGCTGTCTGTCGACGGAAAGGGCCGATTCGGGCTCGTCTAATATATATAAGCCGCCGCCTTTAAACCTGTTTAAAAACAGCGATAAAAAGGCTTCTCCGTGGGATTGGTCGTGCAAGGATTTGCCGCCGTACGAATCTATTATCTTTTTTGACGCGGCCGGTATGGCGTCCATTTCTTCAATGTTCGTCGCTACATTGTAAAAGCTTTCCGCTCTGAGAAAAAAACCGTCCTTTGGGCGGTTAAGCGCTTTTTGTAGCTTTACGCTTTTGTAAAGGGCGGAGGAGGAATTTCTCGTGGAAAACGAAAAATTGACCGACCCGCCTTCCGCGTTGAAGCCATAGGCCAGGGCGATTGCTTCTATTAAAGTGGATTTGCCCGACCCGTTTTCCCCGACGATATACGTCACTTTTTCGCAGAGCGGCAAACGGTCTAAATTCCTAAGCACGGGAAGGTTATACGGATATATGTCGGTGTCGGCGTGGCGCAGGTTGAAAATGACCTCGGAAATATAGCCCTTGAAAGAAAGCATATAACCTCCTTGCGGCACATAAAAGACCTGCCCCCGTTTCAGCCGCCCCGCATCATAAGGCAGGCGCGCGCTATGGCGAGATCGCCCTCGTAGGGGATGTCCCGCCCGTCCACCGTCTGGTACTGCTCCTGCCCCTTGCCCAAAAGCAGCAGCACGTCCCCCTCCCGGGCGGTGCCTATGGCCTTCTCTATCGCTGTTTTACGGTCGACGCATATCTCGTAGGCGCCGCGCCCCTGTTCAATATAGCGCGCTATTTCCTTGCAGATATCGAGGGGGTTTTCCGGACCGGGATGGTCGCTCGTGACATAGGAATAATCGCACAGCGCGGCGGCCGCCAGCCCCAAATCCCGCCTGCGCGCGAACGCCTTGCCGCCCACGCTGCCGAACACCACCACAATGCGCCTGCCGGGATAGTTTTCCCGCATGGCCGAAACCAGCGTCTCGAAGCTCAGCTTGTTGTGGGCGAAATCCACCACCACTGTGATGCCGCCGCCGTTTAGGACCTCGGCGCGCCCGCGCACCTGCACCGACGCAAGCCCGCTGTGCACAGCCTCGAACGGCGCGCCCAGATGTCCGCAGGCGGCGACCGCGGCCAGCGCGTTCATGAGGTTGAAGCGCCCGGGCATGTGCAGCTCGGCCCGGCCCTCAAACCAGGGAGTCACAAGCGTGAAGTCGGTGCCCGAGGGGGTGTATACAATCTCCCGCGCCATGACGTCGGCCTGCCGGTCTATGCCGAAGGTCAGCAGCTTTTCGCAGGCTGAGCGGGCAAGGATGCGGGGTGTGTTGGGGTCGTCGTTATTGACTATGCCGGTTTTGCACATGGTGAAAAGCCGCGCTTTGGCGGCCAGGTATTCGTCAAAGTCCCGGTGCTCGCGCGGACTGATATGGTCTTCGCTAAGATTCAGGAATACGCCGCAGGCGAAGAAGGTGCCGTCCACGCGGTGGTACTGCAGCCCCTGGGACGAGACCTCCACCGAAGCTCCGGGCGCGCCGGCGTCGACCATCTCGCGCAAGCATTTCTGGAAATCGGGCGCTTCGGGGGTGGTCAGGCGGGACGGTATGACGCGGCGGATAGTGTCGGTCTCTATGGAGCCCATAAGGCCCCACGAGACGCCCGTTTCGGCCATGATGGAACGAGACATGTAGGCCGAGGTGGTTTTCCCTTTTGTGCCCGTAAAGCCTATGAGCTTCATGCAGCTCGAGGGGTCGCGGTAAAAGCGGCAGGCGACTACGGCCATGGCGCGGCGGATGTCCTTTACCAGCACGGGCGTGAGGTATTCGGGCGCTCCGGGCACCGGCTGCTCCGAGAGGTAGGCGACGGCGCCCTTGCCCGCGGCCGCCTGGAGGTAGGCCGGAACAAAGCCCGCGCCCTTGCATATGAAAAGGGTGCCGTCGGACACGTCCCGCGAGTCGTACGACAGATGTGTGACGACCGTCTCGCTGCGTGCGGGAAAGGTGCTCAGAAGATCGTGTCTCGCGAGGTCAGTGACAATGCTCCACAGCTTCAGGGCGCTTCATCTCCTTTTAGGTCGACCGCGGCGGACGAGGTTACATAAATATAGCGCGGTAATGCATTATTTTTAAGCAATCAAGTAAAAAATGCGGCTAAAATACGAGTTTTACACACTTTCAACAGGGTTTTCCACAGGTAATTATGTCAACATCTGCGGCATGGTAAACGCTCCCAACGCTGTTTTTTGAATGTAAAAGCTGTAAAAAGCTCCGTCGCTTTTAGTTTGCCCACAAAACCGGCTATAACATATAACAGCCAAAGGACCGCCGCATGCACAAGGGTGCCGACCGCCGCGGAGAATAAGGGCGCTATCACAAGCTTAGCGGCTGAAATATTTTTTATCCAGGCTACGGTACTGCACAGCCTCCGCAACGTGGGCTTCGCCTATGCTCTCGCAGCCGTCCAGATCGGCGATGGTCCTTGAGAGCCTCAAAAGCTTGTCGTAACCCCTGGCCGAAAGCCCCAGCTTTTCGAATACCGATTTCAAGAGGGCGGAGGCGGGGCCGGTCAGCGCGCAGTATTGCCGCATAAGCGCGGGCGTCATGCGCGCGTTGCAGGCGATGCCCGTCCCCTCGTATCGCCGACGTTGCAGGGATCTCGCAGCGTCGACACGCGCCCGGACGTCGGCGCTTTTTTCCGTAGTCCGGCGCCCCTCAAGCTTATCGTAGGGCACGGGGGGTACCTCCACCTGTATGTCGAGCCGGTCGAGCAGGGGGCCGGATACGCGGCTAAGATAACGTCCCCGGTCTGTGGCGGAGCAGGTGCATTTCTTTGCGGGGTGCCCGAAAAAGCCGCAAGGGCAGGGGTTCATGGCCGCTACAAGCATTAGCTCGCTCGGGTACTGCAGGGTGCCCTGAGCGCGGGATATGGTGATGACACCGTCCTCCAGAGGCTGACGGAGCACCTCCGTCACGCTTTTGGGAAATTCCGCGAGCTCGTCGAGGAACAGCACACCGTTGTGGGCGAGGGAAAGCTCCCCGGGACGGGGGATGCGCCCTCCTCCGGCCAGCCCGGCCATGGAAATTGTGTGGTGGGGGGAGCGAAAGGGGCGCTCGGTGACGAGAGGGCGGTCGGGCGTCAAAAGCCCGGCCACCGAATATATTTTGGTGGTGCACAGGGCCTCGTCAAAGCTGAGGGCCGGCAATATGGAAGGCAGGCGTTTGGCGAGCATGCTCTTGCCCGTGCCCGGCGGGCCTATGAGCAGCACGTTGTGACCGCCCGCGGCGGCCACTTCCAGTGCGCGTTTGGGCAGCTCCTGGCCGCAGACATCGGAGAAATCCGGCCCGCCGACGCAGCCGCCCGCCTCAAAAAGCCCGGGGTCGAAGGGCGCGGCCGAAAGGGGCGTAGTACCGGTGAGATGGGCGAGTATTTCCGAGACATGGCACGCGGGGTACGACGCCAGGCCCTTAGCGACGGCGGCCTCGGCGGCGTTGTCGGCAGGCAGGAAGAAGCTTTTGACGCCGAGATCCCTGGCCTTGAGTGCGGCGGGAAGCACGCCGTCGGCGCGGCGCAGCTCGCCTGACAGGGACAGCTCGCCGATAAAAACGCTGTCCGACAGGTCGGCGCGAAGCTGCCCGCTGGACGCGAGGATGCTTAAAAACACCGGCAGGTCGTAGATAGAGCCTTCCTTGCGGACGTTCGCCGGGGCGAGGTTGACGGTGACGCGTCGGGCGGGAAATTCAAAGCCGCAGTTTTTTATGGCCGCGCGGACGCGCTCGCGCGCCTCCTTTACGGCGGCGTCCGGCAGGCCTACCAGCTCAAAGCAGGGCAGGCCCGGCGACACGTCGGTCTCCACCTCGACGGCGAAGCCCTCCACGCCGCAAAGTCCCATGGAGAGCACCTTGGAAAGCATCCCTTCACCTCTTTGTGTCAAGCCACGACGGGGCCTGTCCGCGTTCTGTATGGATTGCGGCAAAACCCCGTGGAAAAACGTACGGCTTTTTGGATTATTGTACCATACGGGCGGGCTGTTTGCAACAGAAAAGAGCCTGCCTCCATGAGGACGGCAGGCAGAGGGTGCGGTTTTTTAGATTTTGTGTCAGCCCTTTCGCCGGGGTCGGCCCGCGGCCTTGCCAAGCTCGACCAAGAGTATAGGGGTCGCCGAAAGCGCGGCGGTGATGAGCCATTGCCGGCCGTTAAGGGGCGTGACGTGGAAAAGCGCAGCAAGCGGCGCGACGCTCACCACTGCCGCCTGCATGAGCGCACCCGCCGCAAAGGCGCCGAGCATGGCCTTGTTGCCGAAGGGTCCTATGGCAAAAAGCGACCTGCCGCTGCGGGTGTTGAAGGAGTGGAAAAGCTGCGACAAGCTGAGCACACAGAAGGCCATGGTGCGGCCTACGGCCGGGTTCGACATATCGGCGTCAAAAAAGGAAGAGCCGCAGAAAAAGGCGATGAGAGCAAGCGCGCCTATCATTATCCCTTCGGTTAGAATGTCCCCGGCAAGCCCGCCCGAGAACAGGCTTTTTTTGGGGCTTAGCGGGCGTTTGTCCATGACGTCGCTCTCGATTTTCTCCATCCCGAGCGCGAGGGCGGGCAAGGAATCGGTCACGAGATTCACCCATAAAAGCTGGATGGGAAGAAGGGGGGCGGGCCAGCCAAGCAGAAAGGCGACGAATATGGTCAGAAGCTCTCCGACGTTGCTGGAGAGCAAAAAATGCACCGCCTTGCGGATATTCTGGTAAATGCCGCGCCCCTCGCGCACGGCGCTGACGATGGTCGCGAAATTGTCGTCGGCCAGCACCATATCGGCGGCTTCACGGGCGACGTCGGTGCCTGTCATGCCCATGGCGCAGCCTATGTCGGCCGCCTTGAGAGCGGGCGCATCGTTAACGCCGTCGCCCGTCATGGCCACCACATGGCCGCGGCGCTGCAGCGCCCTGACAATCCTCGCCTTGTGCTCGGGGGATACGCGCGCGTAAACGGCGCAGCTTTCTACGGCGCGGAAAAGCTCCCGGTCGGACAGCCGGTCAAGCTCGGCGCCGGTGAGTATCTCGCCGCCCTTTCGCAAAATCCCCAGCTCGCCGGCGATGGCCGCCGCCGTGCTTTTGTGGTCGCCGGTAATCATGACAGGGCGTACGCCCGCGCGGCGGCACATGGCGACGGCCTGCTTTGCCTCCGGCCGGGGCGGGTCGATCATGCCGGCCAGCCCGCAGAACACAAGTCCGTCTTCTACCGAGGGCAGTTGACTTTGGGCAGGGAGACGGTCGAGATTTTTATAGGCCGCGCCCAGGACCCGGAGCGCCCTGCCGGCGAGGGCTTCGTTTTGCAAGAGGATATTCTGCCTTTTTTCCTCCGTCAGAGGATGCACCCGCCCGTCTTCCTCGTAATGCGTGCAGCGGCCCAGCAGCACATCAGCCGCGCCTTTAGTAACGGCCATGAAGCTGCGCGGCAGGCGGTGAACGGTGGTCATAAGCTTTCGCGCCGATTCAAACGGAAGCTCGCCGACGCGAGGATAACGCTTGTCGAGAGCCGCTTTACTAATGCCGCAGCGAAAAGCGGCCGTAACCAGTGCCGCTTCGGTGGGGTCCCCGCGGACGGGCCCGCCCTGCCCCGTATCGGAAAGCTGGACGTTGCTGCACATGGAAAACAGTTCTAAAAGCCTTGAAGCGGGCGCGCCGTAAAGCTCCAGCTCGCCCTTGGGCGATGCAAGGGCGGTAACGGTCATGCTGTTTTGGGTGAGGGTACCGGTTTTGTCCGAGCAGATGACGGTCGCTCCGCCCAGTGTCTCCACCGCCGTAAGTCTGCGGATGATGGCGTTGTTCTTTGCCATGCGCTGTACGCCGACGGCCAGCACGATGGTGACTATGGCGGGCAGGCCTTCGGGTATGGCCGCAACCGCGAGGCTGACCGCGAGCATGAACATCTCGAGCGGGTCGCCGCGGCGGGCCATCCCAAGCCCGAATATGCCCGCGCACAGAAAAAGGGCTGCCGTGCCCAGCACCTTACCTGTGTGCTCAAGCCGCCGCTGGAGAGGCGTCTGGGGAGCCTGCTGCTCGCTTATCATGCCCGCGATGCGCCCCACCTGCGTGCGCATGCCGGTTTCGGTCACAAGCGCCGTGCAGCGGCCGGACGCCACCATGCTGCCCGAGTACACCATGTTCTTCCGGTCCCCGAGAGCCGCTAAAGATGCCACGAGGGCATTGGTTTCCTTTTGCACCGGCACCGATTCGCCGGTGAGGGCGGCCTCGTCGACGCGCAGGTTTTCCGCGGTCAGAAGGCGCGCGTCGGCCGGGACGAGGTCGCCGGCCTCCAGAAATATAAGGTCGCCCGGCACCAGCTCGCGGCTTTGGAGGATTTGGTGCCGCCCGTCGCGCATCACCTTTACGGCAGGGGCGCACAGGCGCTTGAGGGCCTCGATAGCGCGCTGTGCCCTGCTCTCCTGCATAAGTCCCAGCGCCGCGTTTAAGAGAACGATGCCGAGTATGACCAAAGGGTCCAGAAAATCCGGCTCGGCTTTTATCACGGAGGTGAGAAAGGAGACGACGGCGGCCGCCAGCAGCACCAGCACCATAAAATCGGAGAGCTGGGCCATAAGTCGCTTAAAAAAGCTCTTTGGCTTTTTGGTCTGAAGCTCGTTGGGGCCGTACCGACTTTGGCGGCTTAGAGCCTCCTTTTGGCTTAGCCCGGTTTCGGAGTCGGCGCCCAGGGCGCCGACAACAGCCTTGCAGTCCATGCTGTGCCAGTCCATATCGAATGTGCCCTCCCCCGAGTGTCGCTTTCCTTTGCCTTAGGCGCCGAAAACGCAGGCGTTTGTCCGCATTCCATATCAATGTATGCGCCCGCCGCGGGCGGTATGACCGTTTTTGCGAAAGGAGATTTTGGCGCGCTTTTGAGCCTTCTCTCGCGTTGGCGGGCTTTGATTTTTGGAATAAAAAAGGTTGCACGGGCGCTATTATATGATATAATAGTGACGTTCTATAAGATAATCGGGCCTTGGCGCTTTTATAGCGGGGCAGGATTTTGCGCCGTAAAGAGGCGTTGGGGCGCGACGGGATAAAGGGGCAGGTCCCCGAAAAAGGGTTTAAGCCCGACGGGGCATGGGGTTTTTTATGGCGGAAACGGCGACAAGTTTATCGCGTTTTTTGCGGGCGGGCGGGCAGGCGGCGTTACACGAAAAGCGGCGGCGCAAAGCGTCGCGGGCCGCAGCCTGCCTTGCGGCGCTTTGCCTTGCGGTATGCCCGGCCGGCTGCGCTGTTTCGCCCGAGAAAAAAGAGATGCTCTTTTACGCGATGGATACCGCGATGGAGCTGACGGCTTACGGCGACGGCGCCGAGCAGGGCATAAACGAGGCTTATCAATATATTTTAAAGCTGGACAGGCTGTTGACAAACAAGGACGAGGACAGTGAAATTTCCGGTCTTAGCCGTGCCGCCGGGCAGGCCGACGTGACGGTAAGTCCTGAAACGGCGCAGGTTATAGACGCCGCCCTCGAGTATTGCAGGCAAAGCGGCGGGCTTTTCGACATCACCATAGCGCCGCTGACGTCGCTTTGGGATATCGGCCCGGAAAAGACAAGCCGGCCGGCCGACAGCGATATCGAGGCGGCGTGCGCGCTCGTCGATTATCGCAGGCTGCTTAAGACGGGGGAAAACGCCTACCGTCTGGACGAGCCCAAAATGGCGGTGGACCTGGGCGCCGTTGCCAAGGGTTTCGCCTCCGACGGGGCGGCCGCGATACTTAAGGGCTGCGGCGTAAAATCAGCCCTCATTTCGCTGGGCGGCAATATTTACTGCGTAGGGGCAAAGCCCGACGGAAAGCCCTGGAGAATCGGCCTGCGCGATCCGGACGGTAAGGCCGGGGACTATTTCGCCATTGTGAGGGTAACGGACAAGGCCGTGGTAACCTCGGGCGACTACGAGCGTTATTTTATGCTCGGCGGCGTGCGGTACCACCATATTATAGACCCGCGCACGGGCTTGCCTGCGCGAAGCGGTCTGCGCTCGGTCACGGTAATCGCCGACAGCGGCACCTTGGCGGACGCCTTCAGCACGGCGCTTTTCGTTATGGGCGTCGAGGAGGCTATGGCGTTCCAAAAGCGCCACGGCGGCTTTGAGGCGGTGTTTGTCACCGAGGACAAGCAGGTGGTGGTCACCGAGGGGCTTAGGGATATTTTTGAGTTTCGCGGCGGCCAAGAGGGATACGGCTATGAGGATTAAGTGGGGAGATTTTGCGGTCGTCGCGCTGATACTCGCCGCGGCGGCGCTCGTTTTTCTTTTATTCGCGCCAGAAAAGGCCTCCGGTCCGCTTACGGCCGTGGTGCGGGTCGACGGCGGGGAGCGCCGGCGTATCGTTTTGTCGGATATCCCCGAGGGCGAGATTCTGCGCATACCGCTTGAAAAGCCGGCCGGCATGGTAATCGAAGCGCGCCGGGACGGCGTCCGCGTGGCGCGTTCGGACTGCCCGGACCAGGTTTGCGTGCGCACGGGCTGGATAACAAGAGCGGGACAGTCTGCCGTGTGCCTGCCCTATCGTGTGGCGGTGCGCCTTGAGGGCGGGGCGGACGATATCGTCGACGGCATAGCGGGTTGAGAGCACATGCCGGATTAATATACAAATGGCAAGCTGTTATTTTCTGTTGAGATTTTTTGGTTTACATGCTACAATTACGGTAATGATGGCGGGGTGAGCGTGTTGATCACTAACAATATGCCGTTGGGGGAGCTTCTGATCGAGGTCGGGGCGATAAGCCGCGGGCAGCTTGAGGAAGCCCTGAAACTGCAGCAGACCGAGCGTAAGCCGCTGGGCGATATCCTCATTGGGCTCGGTTATGTCAGCGAGCAGCAGGTCATGCGGGCGCTGGAATACCGCTTCCGCATCCCGTTTTACGACCTTTCGAGTATGGCCCTTTCCCCCGATCTCTCGGCGATGGTAAGCCATGAAACGGCGAGAAGATACACGCTGGTTCCCATAGCGGTGGAGGATGGTAAGCTCACTGTCGCTATCGCCGACCCCATGAATTTTCAGGCGCTTGACGACGTCCGCCTCCAGTCCAAGATGGAGGTGCGGCCGGTGCTGGCGGCATCGTCCGACATAAAAAGCGCCATAGTAAGGATATACGAGCAGACGCAGACCGACGAGGCGGTGGAGGACCTTAACAAGGAGTATACCCTTGAAGAGGTGGAGCTCTTAAGCGAGGAGATAAATGAAAATATAGACAACGCGCCGGTGGTGCGCCTTGTCAACCTCATCATAAACCAGGCTATCAATTCGCGCGCCAGCGACGTACATATCGAGCCTATGGAGAAAAACGTGCGCGTTCGCTTTCGCATAGACGGCGAGCTCTACGAGCAGCTTACCATCACAAAGCCGGCCCACGCCGCGGTGGTCACGCGTATCAAGATAATGGGCGATATGGATATAGCCGAGAAGCGGCTGCCGCAGGACGGGCGGGTGCAGACGACATTTAACGGCGTCGGCGTCGACCTGCGCCTCTCGGTGCTGCCCACCGTTAACGGCGAAAAGGTGGTCATCCGGATACTGGGCGGGAGAGGCATTGCGTTAGAGCGCAAAAAGCTGGGCTTTACCGAGGAAAACTCCAGGCGCTTTGACGAGCTTCTGAAAAGCCCGCACGGCATCATCCTGGTGTCCGGCCCCACCGGCAGCGGAAAAACCACCACCCTTTACACGGCGCTGACAGAGATAAACAAGCCGGGCATTAACGTCATTACAATCGAGGACCCTGTGGAATACCGGCTCGACGGCGTCAACCAGGTTCAGATAAACCCCAAAGCCGGGCTTACCTTCGCTGCCGGGCTGCGGTCCATCCTGCGGCAGGACCCGGATGTCATCATGGTGGGAGAGATACGCGACAGCGAGACGGCCGAAATAGCCGTGAGGGCCTCCATAACCGGACATTTGGTGCTGTCAACCATCCATACCAACGACGCGGCGTCCACCGTGTCGCGCCTTTTGGATATGGGAATACAGCCGTTTCTGGTGTCGGCTTCACTGGTAGGCGTTGTGGCGCAGAGGCTGGTCCGCCGCGTATGCCAGAGCTGCAGGGCGTCTTACCCAGCCAACACCGCCGAGCTGCGTATGCTGGGACTCTCGCAGCCCCACCAGCTTTACAAGGGGTTAGGCTGCCCGGCCTGCGGCGGGACGGGCTATAAGGGCAGGATAGCCATTCATGAGATACTTGTGATGAACCGGGAGCTGCGCGAGGCCGTGGATATGCGCGCTACCGCCGAGCAGATAAGGCGCATAAACGCGGAGCACGGGGGCAAAACCCTCCGCGAGAGCTGCACGGAGTTAGTGCTTGACGGCGTAACCACCATGGAGGAGCTTATAAAGGTGACCTATCAGAACGATTAAAACACCGCCGCCGCGGCGGAAAGGACGATAAAAATCAAGGAGTGAAAAGGTATGGTCGACAGCATTCAAGATATCCTGAAGAAAGCCGTAGAGAAAAAATGCTCGGACATTCACATCACAGTCGGGGTTCCCCCTATGTGCAGGATTGACGGGCAGATTCTGCCCTTTGACGAATATCCGCCCCTCACCGCCGACGACACACAGCGTCTTTGCACGTCTCTGCTGACACCCGAGCAGCATGAGCGCATGAAGAAAAACGGCGAGATAGATTTCTCCTATTCCATAGCGGGGGTATGCCGCTTTCGCGCAAACGTTTACAAGCAGCGCGGAGCTTACACCGCGGCGCTGCGTGTGCTGGCGCAGAGCGTGCCCACCATCGACGAGCTCGGCCTTCCCGCCGTCCTCAAGGATCTGGCTTTGCGCCCCCACGGCATCATACTTGTGACCGGGCCCACCGGCAGCGGCAAGTCCACCACCCTCGCCGCAATGATAGATTACATCAACAGCAACCGGCGCGGGCATATCCTCACGCTGGAGGACCCGATAGAATACCTTCACAAGCATAAGCGCTGCATAGTAAATCAGCGGGAAATTGGCGAGGACAGCAGAGACTTTGTCAGAGCCTTGCGCGCCGCCCTCCGCGAGGATCCGGATGTGCTTTTGGTAGGCGAGATGCGCGACCTCGAAACGGTGTCCACCGCCATATCCGCCGCCGAGACAGGACATCTGGTGCTCTCGACGCTCCATACCGTCAACGCGGCGCAGACGGTCGACCGCATTATCGATATGTTCCCGACCTACCAGCAGCAGCAGATAAAGGTGCAGCTCGCCGGAGTGCTCAACGGCATCATATCGCAGCAGCTTCTTAGGCTAATGGGCGCCCAGGGACGCATAGCCGCACAGGAGATTCTCATCGTCAACGACGCCGTGCGCAACGCCATACGCGAGGGCAAGACCTATCAGATACCGTCCATGATGCAGACTGGCATCGCCCAGGGCATGATGCCCATGGACTACAGTCTCAGCGTCCTCGTAAAGGAGCGCAAGATATCGCTGCAGGACGCCATGCTGAACTGCAGTGACGCCGAGATGCTGCGTCGGTATCTCGTATAACTAAGTAAAAACGGGCAAAAGAAGAAAGGGAGGCGCCGGGGCGCCTCCCTTCAAAATATTTTTACTTACCGGCCTTTGGCATCTTGCCCTTTCTCTTGCCTCCCGCCTCTCAGCGCGCCCTTTCCATGCGCTTTCTGAAGCGGTCGCAGTAGTACTGCACGTTTTCCCATTTGGCGTCGGGCGGGATGCGGTGGTCGGGGCAGGGTATGTAGCCCCCCAGCTCCACAAGGGCGGCGAGGCGCTCTATCTCGGCATCAACCGCGGCGTAATCTAAGGCGAAGACGCGTTTGTCCATTCCGCCCACGCCGCGCAGCGCATACCCGTAGGCAGAGCGCCACGGCGCGATGGAGGCCTGCCATGTACCCACCTCGATCGGGAACATGGTGTTGACGCCGTTTTCAAGCCAGATGGGCACGAGCGCGTCGATGCACCCGTCACAATCGAGGGAGACGATGTCTACGCCGTGTAAGGCCAGAAGCTCGGTGGTGCGCCGGTAATGGGGGCCCACCTTTTCCCGCAGCACCGACGGGCTTACGAGCGGCCCGTTTTTGAAGCATATGTCTTCCCAGAAATGGGCGTAGTCAAATTTGGCGCCGGTGGCGAGAATGTCCTTGACTGCCTGATAGGAAATGTCGGCTATCGTGTCGATTATCTCGGTGTAGAGCTCCTCGTCGTCGGCGTAGAGATAGGAGAGATGCTCCACCCCTAAAAGGTCGCGGACCTTCCCTATGTACGAGCCGCAAAAAAGACCGACGGGTATGTCCCGGTCGCTATCGTCCTTAAGGGCCTCCAGCGCTTTGAAATCGATGCGGTCGCGGGTGTATTTGAGGCGGGGCAGGTACAGCTTTTCCCATGCCTCGCGGCCCGTGAGCGAGGTGCTGATCTCCGAGGGGATGGATATAATGCCGGGCTTTATCTTCACGATGAGCCCGTTCGGGTCGCGCATGATGCGCTGGCCGTCCTCCGTCTCCTCCAGAACCTCCGCTTCAAACTGGGGAAAGAGGTCTGCCGCGAAGCCAAAGCAGGAATTCCAGTTGAAATCAAAGCCTAAAAGGCGCATCACCTCGCGGTCGGCTTCGCTGTTGTCGCCGTATTTGGCGTACTGCTCGGCATGCTCGCGGGTGATATGCCCTTCGTCGGCCCATTTTTCAAGGGTTTGACCCCAGTAGCCGAAGGAGACGACCGGCATCCTGTCGTAATCCTCATAATGCAGTATTGCGCGCACCCGCTCTCTGTTGGTCATGTTACCACTCCTTGCATCAAAATTCTTTTGGAAAAGCAAACACATGAAAAGCAAGCACATTTATATATTGCAAAAAAGTCCGGGGCGGGTTAAAATTGTGCCAGATACCGTTACAACTGAATAATATCACATCGCAAACAAAAAAAGCATCTGAAATTATTGCTCAAAAATCGGCAAATCTTGCGCTAAGGGGTGAGGTAATGCGTTCAATCGCCCAGCTTGATAACCGGCCAGGCTCATATTCGTTGGCACACACGCCCGTAAACGCGTCCGATTACCCGTTGTGGGCCGACAGCTGGGGCCTGTTTGACGCCGAGGACAAATATTTTACCGACCGGGAGGGCATGGACAGCTACCTTGTCATGCATACCCTCGAGGGGCGCGGGCAGCTTGTGTACCGCGGGCGGGATACCGCGCTTCTGCCTGGCTCGACTGTGTTGATATACTGCGGAGAGCACCAGCTTTACCGCACGCCGCCGGGAGAACGCTGGCGGTTTGAGTGGGTGCATTTCAACGGACCCGCCGCGGCCGGTTACGAGCGGAAGATCAACGCGGGCTCCCTTGGGGTGCTCGCAGACCCCAAGGCGCGGTATCATATGGAGGAGCTGGGCCGGCTCATGCGGATGCGTTGGAGCCCCGTGAAGGACGCGCTTTTGTGCAGGGAGCTAATAGAGCTTGTCACGTTTCTCGTGACCCTGCGGCTAAGGACAGGCGCTCCCGCCGACGGCCGGCATTATCGTTATCAGGCCGAGCTTGAAAACGCCGTGGAAAGAATATACAAAAATTATGCCAAAAGGCTTACGGTGGAGCAGATACTGGAAGATGCGCCCTTAAGCAAATACTATTTCATGCGCCTGTTCAAGGAGTACACCGGGCAGTCTCCGTATGAATTTCTCCTTTATGTGCGCATCAACGAGGGCAAGCGCCTGCTGCGGGACAGCGGGCTGTCGGTGGAGGAGATAGCCCGCACGGTGGGCTTTGCCGACGCCAACGGCTTTATCCGCGCGTTCCGCAGGCTCTGCGGCGTCACGCCGCTGGCATTTCGCCAGCGCTGGAGCCTGTAAGCGGCAAACGCTTTACAAATACGATACGATAAAAACCGAAATTATGTAAACAGAAACGGCGGGACAAGCGTTGACAAGCTTTTTTCATTATGATACAATGAATTTTGATATGTTTTTACGCAGCGGGAGAAATACCGCGCTTTTTTAGACATCAAAGAGAGAAGATTATACCGGAGGGGCTGAACGTTTTGGGGTACCTGTTGGAAGGGCTTTTGGCGCTGGTCAGTGACTGGCAGCGTCTTCTCATGTTTGTCATCGGCGGGCTTCTGATTTTTCTGGCGGTCAAAAAGGATATGGAGCCGGCGCTCCTTTTGCCCATGGGCTTTGGCGCCATACTCGTGAACATCCCGTTTTCCGGAGTGCTGACGCAGGAAGGCAGCGAGATGCAAGGCATTATCCAGTGGCTTTTCAACGTGGGCATAGAAGTCTCGGAGGCGCTGCCGCTGCTTCTTTTCATCGGCATAGGCGCCATGATTGATTTCGGGCCGGTGTTGTCCAACCCGCGCATGCTGCTTTTGGGAGCGGCGGCGCAGTTCGGCATCTTCCTGACCTTTTCGCTGGCGACCCTGCTGGGCTTTGACCTTAGGGACGCGGCAGCAATCGGCATCATAGGCGCGGCCGACGGCCCCACCTCCATCCTTGTGGCAAATGTGTTCCAGAGCCAGTATATGCCGGCCATCGCCGTAGCGGCCTATTCCTATATGGCGCTGGTGCCCATTATCCAGCCTGTGGCCATACGTATGTCCACCACCAAAAAGGACAGGCTAATCCGCATGCCTTACAACCCGATGGCCGTCTCGCGCCGGATGCGCATCCTCTTTCCCATCGTAGTGACTATCGTCGCCGGACTTATCGCGCCCGACTCCGTTTCGCTGGTGGGCTTTCTCATGTTCGGCAACCTCATACGCGAATGCGGCAACCTTGAGAGCCTCTCCAAAACGGCGCAGCAGACCCTCGCGAACCTTGTCACGCTGCTGCTGGGTATTACCATAGCCTTTAAGATGCAGGCGGCGGATTTCCTCAAAATTGAAACGCTTGTCATTATGGGACTGGGGCTTTTCGCGTTTGTGTTCGACTCCATAAGCGGCGTGATGTTCGTTAAATTCCTCAACATCTTCCTCAAGAACAAGATAAACCCCATGGTGGGGGCGGCGGGCATCTCGGCCTTCCCCATGTCGGCGAGGGTGGTACAGAAGATGGGCCTTCGGGAGGACAACCAGAACCACCTTCTCATGCACGCCGTCGGAGCCAATGTGGCCGGGCAGATAGCGTCGGTGGTCGCCGGCGGCCTGATACTGGCCCTCGTGCCCAAGATGTTCTGAAAAGGGGGAAACGCTTGTGTTTACCGATTATAATTTTTCCTTTGCGCTGGAAAACCTTTGGAAGTCCCTCCAGCTGATGTGGCGGGGCATGCTCGGCATATTCGTGGTGCTGGGCACACTCTCGCTGGTGGTGCTGCTTTTATCCAAGATACCCGAGAGGGAAAAAAAGAAGTAAAGACGGGATTGAAAAGCTTGACGAGGCCTTGCGCGCAAGGCCTCGT
>ENA-UOYA01001842-UOYA01001842.1-activated-sludge-metagenome-genome-assembly--contig:-NODE-1842-length-21417-cov-5.394532_pt1 | contig 21417 bp, 16 predicted proteins | sample MGYA00238163_ERZ764804 | MGnify/ENA primary metagenome ERZ764804 (study PRJEB28919, sample SAMN05720223) | activated sludge metagenome | isolation source: Anaerobic digester | place: Hong Kong... | reverse complement strand
CTTCCAGCTCGAAGCGCGAACGCTCGGGATCGTCGGGGAACCTGAGGCCGTGGCAAAGGCGCTCGATGCAGTACGCCGGGTTGGATTCGATCCGAAGCCCGTGGGCGAAGCGCCGGCAACCGGCGACGATCACGGACACGTCCACTCCCACGGCGATGGACACGACCATGGCGAGCACTCGCATGAGTCACCCGCTGCGAGCGGCTGGTCTGATGTATCGAGATACATCGCAGCGCTAGGCTTCGCCGTCGCGGCTGAAGCGCTGTCATTCTTCGCACCGGATGCATTCCCGTGGAAGGTAGCGGGTATGGCGCTGGCATTGGTCGCCATCGCGCTGGCGGGACTCTCCACGTATCGCAAAGGCATTTCAGCGCTCCGTCGTGGTCGACTCAACATCAACGCGCTGATGACAGTCGCGGTGACGGGTGCCTTCCTGATCGGGCAATGGCCTGAGGCGGCCATGGTCATGGCGCTGTACGCGATTGCCGAACTCATCGAAGCGCGTTCGGTCGACCGGGCGCGCAACGCGATCAAGAGCCTGATGTCGCTCGCACCTGAGCGCGCTGAGGTGCGACAGGCGGATGGCAGCTTTTCGTCGGTACTTTCGGAAGCCGTCCCGCTTGACGCGATCGTGCGGATCAAGCCCGGCTCAAGAATCCCGCTCGACGGCGTGATCGAGACGGGCAGCAGCGCCATCAACCAGGCTTCCGTCACCGGCGAAAGCATTCCCGTCGACAAGCAGCCGGGAGACCCTGTTTTTGCGGGAACGATCAATGAAACCGCGACGCTCGAGGTCAAGGTCACTGCGGCCGCGAGCAACAGCACATTGGCCCGCATCATCCATGCGGTAGAACAAGCGCAGGGAACACGGGCGCCCACGCAGCGATTCGTGGATCGCTTCGCCGAGATCTACACGCCGGCGGTCTTCGTTCTTGCCCTAGTAGTCCTTCTCGCGTCGCCCTGGCTGCTCGATTGGACGTGGAAGTTCGCCGCCTACAAAGCACTCGTCCTGCTGGTGATCGCCTGCCCCTGTGCGCTGGTGATCTCGACGCCCGTTACGGTCGTGAGTGGTCTCGCCGCCGCCGCGCGGCGCGGGATTCTCATCAAAGGCGGCACCTATCTCGAATCCGCCCGACAACTGAAGGCCATCGCGCTCGACAAGACGGGCACCATCACCGAAGGCAAGCCAAAGCTCGTGGCCACCGAGATGCTCAAGGGGGCCGTGTCCGACGACGAGGCGATCGCCGTTGCACGTAGCCTGGCGCTGGAGTCAGACCATCCCGTTTCCAAGGCGATCGGTGCCGGTTTGACGGCGAAGGCACGTCCCGTCAGCGGCTTCACTGCCATCGCAGGTCGTGGCGTGGAAGGCGAAGTGGACGGCCGGCAGTTCGTGCTCGGTAACCACCGCCTGATGGAGGAGCGAGGACTGTGCACGCCGAACCTGGAAGCCCAGCTGGCCGTTCACGAAAGTCAGGGTCGCACCGTCACGATGCTCGCAACGAGCAACGCCGTCATCGCGCTCTTCGCCGTCGCCGACACCATCAAGCCCTCGTCCAAGCAAGCGGTCGAGGAACTCGTCGCGATGGGGGTCACCCCCGTCATGCTGACGGGCGACAACGCGGCGACCGCATCTACGGTCGCAGGCCTTGCGGGGATCGGAGACGCGCGCGGGAATCTGCTACCTGAGGGCAAACTGAATGCGATCGACGCGATGCAGCAAGAGTACGGCGCGACGGCGATGACGGGCGACGGCATCAATGACGCCCCCGCGCTCGCGAAGGCCGACATCGGATTCGCGATGGGTGGCGCCGGGACCGACACCGCCATGGAGGCGGCGGATGTGGTGGTCATGAACGACGATCTGCGCCGCATCCCTGAGACGATCCGACTGTCGAAGCGTACGCACGCGATCCTCTGGCAGAACATCACGCTGGCCATAGGGATCAAGGCGGTCTTCATGGTGCTGGCCCTCTTCGGCCAGGCGACGATGTGGATGGCGGTGTTCGCCGACATGGGCGCCAGCCTGCTCGTGGTGGCGAACGGACTGCGACTGCTGCGCTCAAGCGAGCGGGGTTAGAACGCTCGCACTCGACCCTTCATATCCTTCATGTAAACTCCGCGACCGTGCGCAAGACCCTCGTGCTCATCTTCATGCTCCTGCTGCCGCTGCAGACCGTCTGGTCGGCGCTCGGCAGCTATTGCCAGCATGAGACCGGCGCGGCCGCCAACCATGTTGGTCATCATAGTCACGTGCACAAGCCGCTGACGACGTCGGATCTATCCTCCGAGGCCCCAGGCCAGTCGGGAGATACGCATCCTGACTGCGATTCGTGTCACTCGGGTAGCGTTCCGCCGGTGGCGTGGGATGCGGCGGCGATGCCGCGACTCGACAATTCACTTCGACACACGACTTGGCCCCCCAACTATTCGGCGGTCCCCGCCGATCGCGTTGAACGGCCTCAATGGCGCGCTCTCGCCTGATCGGCGGGAGTTGTGCTGCATAGTTCTCGGTAGTTAGCGAGCGGCTTCGCTCGCGCGTCCACTATCCATCGCACATCACGTGGCGTTCGTCCGCCGCGTGCTTTGTTCCGCCGATTTCCCCGCGTCCAGTCAACCGGAGAATCGGAAATGCAAATCCAGAAATATGAAACTGTTCCCGTCGCCCTGCGACGACGAGTAGCGCTCGCGCTCGTCGCCGGGGGGCTGTTAGCTTCAGCACTCGCCGCCATGCCGTCGGCGGCACAGCAGACAAGTGGCGCGCCGCCCGGCGTCTCCACTGGCACTTCTTCGACCAGCACGCCACGCGTGTCGCTGTCTCAGGCCGTGGCGCTCGCACTCGACGCCAACCCCGAACTGTCCGCGGCGCGCAGAGAGATCGCTGCCGCCGCGGGGCAGATCGTTCAGAGCCGCGTCCGCCCGAACCCTGAACTCGGCTACTCACTGGAGGACACACAGTCGCGCACACGGACGCAGAGCCTCCAGATCAACTGGCCCATTGAATTGGGCGGCAAGCGCGATGCCCGCGTTAACGTGGCTGAACGTAACCACGACCTCGCCGGAGCCGACTTCGAGACGCGACGCGCAGAACTGCGCGCGAATGTGATTGCAGCCTACTTTGAAGTCCTCACGGCGGAGGAGCGCGTGGCGCTGGCCCTCGCGAGCGAGGAGCTCGCGGACAAGGCTACGGACGTCGTGAGCAAACGCGTTCTCGCCGGCAAGGTCTCGCCAGTCGAAGAGACGAAGTCGCGAGTCGCCGGCGCCGGCTTGCGCATCGAATCCTCGCAGGCGAGCGGCGAGCTCCGCGCGGCCAAGCTCCGCCTGGCAAGTTTGATCGGCCGTGATGACGTCGATGTCGAGGTGAACTCGAGCGTCGCCGACGCCATCCCCTTCCTCCCGAGTACGAATGCGCTACGTGAACGTCTCCGAGCGTCTCCGACGGTGCGACGTGCACAACTCGAGATTCAGCGACGCTCCGCAATCGTCTCGCTCGAACGCAGCAAGGCGACCCCGGATATCACGCTCTCGTTAGGCGTCAAACGGCCGAACGAACTACAGAGAAATCAGATTCTGCTCGGTGTGTCGGTACCGCTGCCGGTGTTCGACCGCAATCAGGGCAACGTCCTGGAGGCGATTCAGCGCGAGGAGAAGGCGCGCGACGAACTGTCGGCGCTCAACATCAAGGCGACGACCGAGGTCATGCAGGCGCGCGAGCGCCTGGCAACTGCGAGGGAGCAACTCGACGTGTTGAGTCGCACGATCCTGCCCGGAGCGAAGAGCGCCTACGACGCTGCGACGATCGGCTTCGAGAACGGAAAGTTTTCGTTCCTCGATGTGCTCGACGCCCAGCGCACCTACTTCGCCTCAAAGACCCAGTACATCAGAACAGTCTCCGAAGCGCACCGCGCCGACGCTGACATCGACCGAATCCTTGGCGACGACGCCGCCAATCCCACCTACTCCGGAACGCAGGTAGTCAAATGAAACGATCCATCAAGAAATCAGGCGACAGCAAGCGGCAGTGGTTCGCGGTCATCGCCCTCGTGCTGATCGGCACGATGCTCGGCACCTACGTCCTCGTGCGCAAGAACACTCCGGCCGCTGACGACGACGGTCACGGGCACGGCACGCATGCCGAGGCCAAGTCGCACAGCGACGGTGAGCATCATGACAAGAAGGCGGACGACAAGCACGACCATGACAAGGGGCACGGCGACGCAGAACACCACGACAAGAAGCCGAACAAAGGCGCACACGGCGGCCAGCTTTTCACCGACGGAAAGTTCACGCTCGAGGCGCTGCTGACCGAACAACCGGGCGGCGCGAAGCTACAGGTCTGGCTCGCGGAGAACGGCACCGCCCTGCCCCCAGCGAGCGCAAAGCTCAGCGCCACTGTCACCCGTCCGAACGGCGACAAGCAGGAACTGACTTTCGACGCCGGCAAGGACAGCGCCGTGAGTCGGGAAGTCGTCGTGGAGCCGCACGCGTTCGACATCAGCATCGCCGCACAGACGGCGACCGAGCCGTTCCTCTTCGTGTACACGAAGGAAGAAGGCAAGGTGGAGCTCACGGACGCGCAGATACAGGCGGCGGCCATCACTACGGACGCGGCCAGCGCCGCACGGATCAAGACGATCCTGCAGCTACCCGGTGAGATCAAGCTCAACGAGGACCGTACGGCGCACGTGGTGCCGCGACTCGCGGGCGTCGTCGACAGCGTCCGCGTGTCGGTTGGGCAGACCGTTCGCAAAGGCGAAGTGCTCGCAGTGATTGCAAGCGTGGGGGCTTCGGAGCAGCGCAGCGAACTCCAGACCGCGCAGCGACGACTGGCACTTGCGAAGGTGACCTACGAACGGGAGAAGAGTCTTTGGGAGCAGCGCATCTCCGCACAGCAGGACTTTCTGCAGGCCGGTCAGCAGATGCATGAAGCAGAGGTCGCCGTCGCCAATGCACAGCAAAAGCTCGGCGCACTCGGCCTGGGATCCGGCGCTGGCGGGTCGTTGAATCGGCTCGAGCTTCGCGCCCCGTTCGACGGGATCGTGATCGAAAAGCATCTGAGCCTGGGTGAGGCGGTCAAGGAGGACGCGGCCGTGTTGACGATCTCCGACCTGTCCCAGGTCTGGGCCGAGATCAACGTCCCCGCCAAAGATCTTCCGGCCGTGCGCGTCGGTGAGCGAGTGAACATCCGGGCCACGGCGTTTGAGGCCGACGCGTCCGGCAAGGTCGCCTACGTCGGCGCGCTCATCGGTGAGCAGACCAGGGGCGCGAAGGCGCGTGTGGTGCTCGCCAACCCGAAGGGCGCCTGGCGCCCGGGCCTCTTCGTCAACGTGGAAGTGTTGTCCGAGGAGCGCGACTCGCCGGTGACGGTGTCACCGGAGGCCATTCAGTCGGTCGGAGACAAGCCGGTGGTCTTCCTGAAGATACCCGGCGGCTTCCTCGCACAACCGGTCACGGTTGGACGCAGCGACGGCAAGCGGGTCGAGATCACGGAGGGGTTGCGACCCGGGGCGCGCTACGCCGCTTCGGGGAGTTTCGTTCTGAAGTCAGAGATGGGCAAGTCGTCCGTCGAACACGCGCACTAAGGACGAGCAGCTTTCATGTTTGAACGACTCATACGATTCGCCATCGAGCAGCGCTGGCTCGTGCTGCTCGCGGTGGTGGCCATGGCCGCGATCGGGGTTTACAGCTACCAGAAGCTCCCGATCGACGCCGTCCCCGATATCACCAACGTCCAGGTACAGATCAACACCCATGCGGCGGGCTACTCGCCGCTCGAGACGGAACAGCGCATCACCTTCCCAATCGAGACGGCGATGGCCGGTCTGCCAAACCTTGAGCAGACCAGATCGCTTTCTCGCTACGGCCTGTCGCAGGTCACCGTGATCTTCAAGGACGGCACCGACATCTACTTCGCGCGCCAACTGGTGAACGAACGCATCCAGGAGGCTCGTGGCAAGTTGCCCGATGGAATCAGTCCCGCCATGGGGCCGATCTCCACTGGCCTGGGTGAGATCTACCTCTGGACGGTCGAGGCTAAGGACGGTGCGAAGAAGGCCGACGGTTCGCCGTACACCGCGACGGACCTTCGCGAGATTCAGGACTGGATCATCAAACCGCAGCTACGCAACGTTCCCGGCGTCACCGAAATCAACTCCATCGGTGGCTTCGCCAAGGAATACCAGGTCGCGCCGATCCCGGAGCGACTGGCCTCCCTCGGCGTGACGATGCCCGACATCGTCAACGCGCTCGGCCGCAACAACGCCAACGTCGGTGCGGGCTACATCGAGAAGCGCGGCGAACAGTACCTGATCCGCGCACCGGGCCAAGTGCAGTCACTCGAAGACATCCGCAACGTCATCCTCAGCAGCGCGTCGGGCGTGCCGATCCGTGTGCGCGACGTCGCAGACGTCGGTATCGGGCGCGAGCTGCGCACCGGAGCCGCCACCGACAACGGTCGCGAGGTGGTTCTGGGGACGGTCTTCATGTTGATCGGTCAGAACAGTCGCACCGTGTCGCAGGCGGTCGACAAGAAGATGGTGGAGATCAACCGGAGTCTTCCCGAGGGCGTCCATGCCGTGACCGTCTACGATCGCACCACGCTCGTCGACAAGGCGATCGCGACGGTCAAGAAGAACCTCCTTGAGGGCGCAATCCTCGTGATCGCGATCCTCTTCCTGTTTCTCGGGAACATCCGAGCCGCCGTCATTACGGCGACGGTGATACCGCTGTCGATGTTGTTCACGTTCACGGGCATGGTCACCTACAAGGTGAGCGCGAACCTGATGAGTCTCGGGGCGCTCGACTTCGGGATCATCATCGACGGCGCCGTGGTGATCGTCGAAAACTGCGTGCGGCGACTGGCGCACGCACAAGCAGTGTTCGGTCGGCCACTCACGCGATCGGAGCGATTCCATGAGGTCTTCCTGGCCTCGAAGGAGTCGCGCCGGGCCCTGCTCTTCGGTCAGCTCATCATCATGGTGGTCTACCTGCCGATCTTCGCGCTGAGCGGCGTGGAGGGGAAGATGTTCCATCCGATGGCGTTCACTGTCGTAGCCGCACTGTTGGGCGCGATGATCCTATCGGTGACCTTCGTGCCGGCCGCCGTCGCACTCTTCATTGGCGAGCGCGTCAGTGAGAAGGAGAACCCGCTCATGGCCATCGCCAAACGTTGGTACGCACCGATGCTCGACTACGCCATGTCGGCACGTCTCGTGGTGCTGACTGCGGTCGCCGTGACGGTGCTGCTGTGCGGACTCATCGCGACGCGGCTCGGTAGCGAATTCGTCCCGAATCTCAACGAAGGCGACTTCGCGATTCAGGCGCTTCGCATTCCAGGGACGAGTCTGACGCAGTCGGTTGCGATGCAGCGCCAGCTGGAGGCAAAGCTCAAGTCGAAGTTTCCTGAGATCGAACGCGTGTTTGCGCGCACAGGGACCGCCGAAATCGCATCCGATCCGATGCCGCCGAACATCTCCGACGGCTACATCATGCTCAAGCCGGTGAAGGATTGGCCCGAGCCGCGCAAGTCGAGGGACGAGCTGCTCGCAGCGATCCAGAAGACGGTCGGCGAATTACCCGGTAACAACTACGAGTTCTCGCAACCGATTCAGTTGCGTTTCAACGAGTTGATCTCCGGCGTGCGCAGCGACGTAGCCATCAAGATCTTCGGCGACGACATGGACGTGCTGAACAAGACGGCCGAGCAGGTGTCGACGATGCTGCAAAAGATCGGCGGCGCCTCCGAGGTCAAAGTCGAGCAGACAACGGGGCTTCCGATGCTCACGGTCAACATAGACCGTCAGAAGGCGGCGCGATTTGGTCTCAACGTCGCGGACATCCACGATTCAGTCGCGACGGCGATCGGCGGACGGGAGGCCGGGACGCTCTTCGAGGGTGATCGACGCTTCGACATCCTGGTCCGATTCCCGGAGGCTTTGCGCAGCAACCTTGAGGGCATGCAACGGCTCCCGATTCCGCTGCCGAAGAGCATCGGCACGGGTACGGCCGAGGGACGCGTGAACTTCATCCCGCTCGCCGAGGTCGCTACCCTCGAACTGGCGCCGGGGCCGAATCAGGTCAGCCGCGAGAACGGAAAGCGGCGAATCGTCGTCAGCGCCAACGTGCGCGGTCGCGACGTCGGTTCGTTCGTCTCCGACGCCGAACTCGGTCTGCAGCAGATCAAGATCCCGTCCGGGTACTGGACGAGCTGGGGCGGCACGTTCGAGAACCTGCAGTCGGCGACCACCCGTCTACAGATCGTCGTGCCGGTGGCGCTGCTTCTCGTGTTCGTGCTGTTGTTCGCGATGTTCGGCAACGTCAAGGACGGGCTGCTCGTCTTCACGGGCATACCGTTCGCGCTCACCGGCGGCATCATCGCACTGTGGCTACGCGACATCCCGCTGTCGATATCGGCGGCGGTGGGATTCATCGCGTTGTCAGGCGTGGCGGTGCTGAACGGGCTGGTGATGATCTCGTTCATCCGCTCGCTCAGGGACGAGGGCACGCCGCTCGACGCCGCGATCCGCGAGGGTGCGCTGACACGGCTCCGACCGGTCTTGATGACCGCGCTGGTCGCGTCGCTCGGCTTCATCCCGATGGCCATCGCAACGGGCACCGGCGCCGAAGTGCAACGCCCCCTCGCGACGGTCGTGATCGGCGGGATCCTGTCGTCCACCCTGCTCACGCTGCTCGTGCTCCCCCTCCTCTACAGGATGGTGCACAAGCCCGATGAGCGCAGCGAAGACGTCAGCGCCGAACCTGAGCATCCGCTGAACACCCTGTCGGCCAGGCCGCACTGACCCCGAGCAACTTCACTTATCTGTCCACCAACCCACTCCAAGGAGTCGTAATGAAAGTTCTTATCTCAGTCCTCGCGATCGCCCTCAGCGGCGCAACCTTCGCGGCCGAAAAGTCCGCACACGCCCATAACGACAAGCCGCTGCACGGCGGGCAAGTCGTGGAGGTCAACGACATGGACTTCGAACTGGTCTCGACGGCCGAAGCCATCGCGCTCTACGTGCGCGACCACGGCAAACCGGTGAGCCTGCTGGGGGCTACGGCGAAGCTCACCATGCTGAGCGGGTCCGAGAAGACCGAGCTGACCTTGACCGCAGGGGCCGATGGGAAGCTCCAGGCCAGTCAGACGAAGAAGCTGGCGGCGGGGACGAAGGTGGTCGCTGTCGTGTCCGTGCCCGGGCGCAAAGCCACCAACGTTCGCTTCGTGGCGAAATAACCCGGAGGGCCGGCCATGACTCAAGAGCATGCACACGCGATCCCAACCAACTCCAACTCGCGCTCCCTCTGGATCGCGCTAGGGTTGACGTCGACGTTCCTGATCGCGGAGGTCATCGCCGGCCTCGTCTTCAACAGCCTCGCGCTGCTCGCCGACGCTGCACACATGATGACGGACGTCGTCGCGCTTGCGATCGCACTCGTGGCGATCCGCGTGGCGCGACGGCCCACTGATTCGAAACGTACCTACGGCTATCACCGCTTCGAAATCCTCGCGGCGGCGTTCAATGCGCTGCTGCTCTTCGGCGTCGCCTTCTACATCCTCTACGAGGCTATCGCGCGTCTCAACGCCCCCGCAGAGGTCAGCTCGACCGGAATGCTGGTCGTCGCGGCGCTCGGGCTCGTGATCAACCTCATCTCGATGAATCTCCTGCAGGCGGGCAAGGACGAAAGCCTGAACGTGAAGGGGGCATACCTTGAGGTCTGGAGCGACATGCTCGGCTCCCTCGGCGTCTTGGTCGCGGCGCTGGTCATCAAACTGAGCGGCTGGCAATGGGTCGACACGCTCGTCGCGGTGCTGATCAGCTTCTGGGTGTTCCCGCGAACGTGGATACTCCTGAAGGAGACCATGAACATCCTCCTGGAGGGCGTGCCGGAAGGGATCTCGCTCGACAAGGTCGAACAGGCGCTACTCGCAACGCCAGGCGTCTCCGGCGTGCACGATCTGCACGTCTGGGCGCTCACGAGCGGCAAGAGCGCGATGACCGCGCATCTCGTCCACACGCTGACGCCCGAGGGTGCGACTCAGCTGATAGGACAGCTCAAGCGCCAAATGGCCACAGAGTTCAAGATTTATCACACGACGTTCCAGATGGAGCTGGTGGCCTGCGAGCACTCCGCGGACGGCTGCAACTTCATCGCGGACTGACCGGCGACGGCGCGTCACTTCGGACCCGCGCGGCAGGGTCGTGGTCGTCGTCCGGGAAGCGCCGTATGGAGAAGCCGACGATGGTCGTGTCTCCCACGGATTCTGCGGACACGTCGCCGTCGTGCATCTGCGCGATCGCCTTGACGATGGCGAGGCCGAGTCCGTGGCTCTCGCCGGTGGCGGCGCGCGACGGATCGCCCCTGAAGAAGCGAACGAACATGCGATCCAGGACATCCTGCGGCACTCGTGGGCCCCGGTTGCTCACTTTCACCCACACCTCGCGGTCCTGGGCTTCGATGAACACGACGATGGCGCTGTCCTCGGACGCGAACTTGATCGCGTTGGAGAGCAGGTTGGCGACTGCGCGCCGCACCAAACGCACGTTGCCCTGAACCGTCGCGTCGTCGTCGACACGGACAGACAGCTTCCGCTCTTCGAGGGACGCGTCGAAGTACTCCACCGTGCCCTGCACCTCCGCCGCGAGACTCATCGCTTGCCGGTCGGTCGCACGCTCGCCCTCATCGGCACGTGCGACGAACAGCATGTCATTGATCAACGTCTTCATCGACTGCAACTCTTCGAGCCCGTCGGCCATTGCATCACGGATCTCCGTCGGCGAGCGGTCGCCGGAGACGGCCAGTTCGAATCCACTGATCAGGTTCGCCAACGGCGTGCGAAGTTCGTGGGCGACGTCCGCATTGAACGCCTCCATCTGACGATAGATGGCGCTCATGCGGTCCAGCACTCCGTTGAATGCGCTGACCAGCCCCTCGAGCTCAGCGTTGTCCGTCGGGCGGGAGAGGCGCTGCGTCGGTGAACCTGCGTTGATTTTTGACGCTTCGCGCGACAACCGTCTGATCGGCCGTAGGCCGTGGGCGGCGACGACGGTGCCGAGCAGTATGGCGACGACCAGCCCTGCGCCGCCGATCCACGCGATCGACTGGCCCTGCAGGGCGAGCAGTCGTTGGCGGGGGCGCGTGTCCAGCCCGATCAGCCCCTCCCGTACGATGTCGGCGTCGCCTCGGGCCCAGCGTCGCCGGACGCCGTCGAGGACCACGCCGTCGGCGCGTTCGATCGACACCTGGCCATCGATCTTGCCGGCCCGAACCGTTGGCATCGCAGACGCGCCGTACAGCAGACGTCCGCCGCTATCGAACAGCCAGACGCTCAGATCGTCATGCCCGATGAGTGCATCATCGAGGTGGTGCTTAAGCGAACTCACATCGTCGGTAACGGCCGTCTCGCCGACGATGTGCTCGACGACCTTCAACTTTCCGCGCAGCGTCTCCGCGTCGGAGCGGTGCAGTTCGTCGGAGAGTGAACGGTACTGGAATACGGCGACCGGCACCAGCACCAGGATATAGGCCGCCGCGAACCCCGCGACCAGGCGCGCGGTGATCGATCGCACTCCAAATCTCGTCATCACCGCCATCACGTGTCGTCCGGTTCCCGATCCTCCAGGACGTAGCCCATGCCGCGCACCGTATGCAGCAGTTTTTGATCGAAAGGCTCGTCAAGCTTGGAGCGCAGGCGCCGGATGGCCACCTCGACGACGTTGGTGTCGCTGTCGAAGTTCATGTCCCAGGCCTGCTCCGCAAGCTGCGTCCTCGACAACACCTGCCCGCGACGACGTAGGAGCAGGCTCAATAACAGGAACTCTTTCGCCGTGAGGTCCAGTCGTTGCCCCGCACGCACCGCCTTGCGCCGTAGCAGATCGACGGTGAGGTCGCTCAAGCTGAGTGTGTTGCTGTCCGCCGTCTGCGCGGACACCGTACTGCGTCTGGCGAGTGCCTGCAAGCGTGCCAACAGCTCTGAGAAGGCGAACGGCTTGACCAGGTAATCGTCGGCGCCGCCTTCGAGCCCACGCACGCGGTCCTCCACCTTGTCGCGGGCCGTGAGCATGAGTACCGGCGTCTGTTTGCTTTGCCGCAGGGCGGCGAGTACGCCGAAACCGTCGATTCCGGGGAGCATCACGTCGAGGACGACCAGGTCGTACTCACCCTCGACGCTCAGATGCTTTCCGTCGATGCCGTTGTGCGCGACATCAACCACGTAGCCGTTCTCTGTGAGCCCCTTGCGCAGGTACTCGGAGAGTTTCACCTCGTCCTCTACGACTAACACTCGCATGCTGTCCGTTCGTTGCCTGATGGTTTATCGGTTGCCGTCAAAGGTTACAGATTTGTAATGTGCGCGTCAGTTCCCCGTGGGGATCGCAACTCTACATTGCCTCCTATGGCGCGAACGCGTGCCAGCACAAACGGGCAGTGCAATGAAGGCCCGACACTGGAGCAATAAATGTCCAAACGCAGTTCCATCCTCTCCCTGGTCCTCCTCGGCCTCCTGAGCTCTTCGGCTCTCGCGATGAACGGAGCGGAGCCCGATTCCCGAAAGGCATCCGCCGCCGGAGCGAGCGCAGCCGCGCAGCGAGTCGGCGACGCCGTCGGACTTCCGCAGTTCCCGGCGAGCTCGGCGAAGACTCGCCAACAGGTCGAACAGGAGCTGACCGACTGGCGTCGAAACCCCGTCGCTGGCGGCTACCGCGACGTCGGCGGCGAACTCGGCTGGAAGCGCGTACCGCACAGCTATGTGCTGCAGTCGGGGCAGCTCATCCATCGGGACTCGCTCCCGCACGACGCGCCGCGCCCGTTCGCCGCCTCGTCACAGGACAAGCAGCAAGCGCGGACGATGTACGGCAGCGGCAGCTGAGCGCCACCGGGTGGGACGTCCGCCACACGTGCACCCGCATTGTTCGAAACAAACACTTCACCTACTCAACACTCAACGAAAGCAAATCATGAAATCTAGTACCACCCTGTTCCTCGCCGCCGCACTTGCGGTCGCCGCCGTCCCCGCCGTCGCGCGCGATACCCTGCCGCTGATGACGTCGCAGAGCTATGCGCTGCAGGACGGCTCGACGCTCTACGTGTTCACGGACGGCAAGATGGCGAAGGAGGATCGATTCGGCCGTGCGGTGTCGCTCAAGGCTGGCGAAGTCCTCATCCTGAAGGACGGACAGAAAATCACCGCGGTCGGCAACGAGGTCGGTCGCCTCGGCGTAATCCTCGCCGAGCACGATCGCGGCTGATGCGTCGCGGCGTCGCGCATCCAGCGCGCCACGTGCCGTCGAGGGCCGGTACGGCGTCTGGATGCGACCGGCGCCTTCGGCGTGAGACGCGGCGAGGCCCGCGTCACTCGCGTCCGGTTTTCTGCGCCGACCCGGACTGCGGCCAACGTTGATGCAGGTCATCGATCTGGAACTCGTGGCTGTGCTGGGTCTGCCCCGGCGCGCTCGCTTTGAGATGTTCGTGGTCCGCCTGGAGATCGAGATGCTCGTGCTCAAGCGCCTTGGGTTCGCGCCGTGGCCAGACGAACACGGCGATCACGATCGTCAGCGCCGCCGCCACTCCGAGCACCGCGAACGCCGCGGGGATGCCGTAGCGAGATCCGATCCAGCCGGCGAGTGGGTAGAACAGCAGCCAGCAGAGGTGCGAAAGCGCGAACTGCGCGGCGAACAACGCCGGCCGATCGGCCGGCTGCGACGAACGACGCAGGAGCCGCCCCGAGGGCGTGAGCGCCGTCGAATAGCCGATGCCCGCGACGAGCCACAGTGCGAGCAGCTTCGGATAGCCGTCAACCCAGCCGCCGACGAGCATCGACAGGGCAAGCACGGCGACGCCGCTCAGCATCACCGGCCGATCAGACCAACGATCGAGCAGACGCGGCAACGACAGCGCCGCAATCATCGAACCCGCCCCGAACGCAGCCGACGCCATTGCGACCGCAGACTGCGCGAGGCCCCACTGCCCCTGCACGATCACGACCGTGTTCACCAACACCATGGAGCCGGCGGCCGCTGCGCCGGCGTTGATCGCCAACAGGCCGCGCAGACGTGGTGTAGCGAGGAAGATGCGCGCGCCACGTGTGGTCCTTTCGTAGATGCTGCGCTTGGGGGTGGCGGGCGCCTTGGGGAGCGCCACCGACAGCACGAGCAACGCCGACGCGACGAACCCGAGCGAGGTCCCCGCGAACAGCACGTGAAAGCTGACGACGCCGAGCAGCGCGGCGGCGAGTACCGGACTCAACAGACTCTCGGTGTCGTACGCCAGGCGCGAGAGCGACAACGCGTTGGTGTAGTCGCGCTCCTCTGGGAGCACGTCAGGGATCGTCGCCTGAAACGTCGGCGTGAAGGCCGCCGACGCGGCCTGCAGAAGGAAGATCAGGATGTAGATCATCCAGATCTGTGTGACGAAGGGCAGCAGCAGCGCCACCGCCGCGCGGACGACGTCGAGCGCGACGAGTGTGGCGCGGCGCGGGAGCCGCTCAGCGAAGGCCGCGGCGACCGGTGCGACGCCGACGTATGCGAGCATCTTGATGGCCAGCACCGTTCCGAGCACGATCCCCGCATCCTTACCCGCCAGGTCGAAGGCGAGCAGACCGAGTGCAACCGTCGCGAGGCCGGTGCCGAGCAGCGCCAGCACCTGTGCCGTGAACAGGTGTCGATAGGTACGGTTGCGCAGCACGGCGAACATCGGTTGACCTCCTCCTCAGTCGAGATAACGCGTGATCTTCTTGAACTCCTCCAGCGAGCGCGTCTGCGCCTTCGCGGACGGTCGCACGAGATCTTCGAGGCAGTGATCGATGTGATCCTGTACCAGCGTCTTCTTCGCCTGCGCTATGGCCTTCTCCACTGCCTGCAGCTGCTGCGCGACGTCGACACACTCACGGCCCTCTTCGATCATCGTGATGACGCTGTCGAGGTGTCCGCGTGCTCGACGGAGCCGCTTGACGATCGCCGTGTGGGTGGTGTGCAGGTGAGCTTCCATCTTTGCAGTCCAGTTTTCTCTCGTTCGTATCCTCCCCTATAGGATACAATAGCGATGAAATTTACCGATGCTCGAGCCCCCTTCCACCCGTCCATGTTGTCCTCTTCGATGATCGTCCGCCAGCAGTGGAGCAAGCTCCTCGCCTGCTGCGTCGCCGTTGCGATCCTGCTCGCGGCGGTGGCAGCACCGGCCGGGCTGCTGCTCTCGCACGGGGCGTTCAGCGACACGTCGCTTGAGACGGTGGTGGGGCACGAACCAGACTCCCCGTCCCACGCTCCGCACACCCATGCGCACGCCAAACATGCCGCGGATCACGGGCACGACACCGCCATCACCATGGCGCCTCCACTTCTTTCGAGTCCGTCGATCACGCACGCGGTGTGCTGCGATCTGACCGACTGGCCGCTGAAGCCGTCCGGCGAACGTATGGAACGACCTCCCCGAGCTTAGTGACGCGCGTCCTCCCGTGCTGGCAAGTCCAGCGTTGTCGACAGTCACTTTCGGAGAATCAATGTTCCTCACACCCGCTACGGGCGCCGGCGCACGTGCGCGCGCGCCACTTCACACGTGGTCGATCCCGGTCACACTCATGTTCCTCGCACTCTTCTGCGTCGCCGAGGCGTTTGGTCACGCCGTCACTCAGGGTGACAAGGGTTACATCCAGGAGGTCAGCGGCGTCAACTTGTTGCCGTTCATCTATCTCGGTGCCAAACACATGATGACCGGCTACGACCACCTGCTGTTCCTGTTCGGCGTCATCTTCTTCCTGTACCGCGCATCGCATATCGGCATCTACGTCAGTCTGTTCGCGCTCGGACACTCGACCACGATGATCCTGGGCGTGTACTTCAACATCGGCATCAACAGCTACTTGATCGACGCCATCATCGGTCTGTCGGTCGTGTACAAGGCCCTCGACAACCTGGGGGCGTATCAGCGCTGGTTCGGCTTCCAGCCCAACACCAAGGTCGCAACACTTGTGTTCGGCCTCTTCCATGGCTTCGGGCTCGCCACCAAGATCCTCGACTACCAGATCGCGAAAGACGGCCTGGTGCCGAATCTGCTTGCCTTCAACGTGGGCGTCGAGATCGGACAGTTGATGGCGCTCGCCGCCATCCTGATCGCCATGAGCTTCTGGCGTCGCTCGCAGAGTTTCCTGCGCAACGCCTACCGTGCCAACGTCTGGATGATGTGCGCGGGTTTTGTGCTCGTCGGCATGCAACTGACCGGCTACTTCGTCGCCTGACTCAAACACACGAAATTCGAACCCCATGTACAACACTGACATTCCCCTGCGCGCCGAACTGCCCACCACCAAGCAACTGCTGCGCTCTACCCTCATAGCCGCGCTGGTTGCGGTGACCGTGCTCATCACAGTCGTGCTCCCGGCCGAGTACGGCGTCGATCCTACTGGTATCGGACGCGCCTTGCGTCTGACTCAGATGGGCGAAATAAAGACCCGCCTCGCCGCGGAGGCGGCGGCGGACGCGGTCAAAGCGAACGCGGGCAACGGCGGCGCCAGCGTTGCCGCAGCCCCGAATCCCGCAATCGTGCAGGCGGACCCGCCGCCCGGCGCGGGCAAGGGTGTCAAGGGGGCCGCCGATCTGCCGCCCGTGGCGCCCGAGGCCGTCGGCGGCTGGCGCGACGAGATCCAGCTCACGCTCAAACCGGGTCAGGGCGCCGAGGTGAAGCTTGCAATGAAGGAAGGCGAGAAGGCGCAGTTCTCCTGGACGGTCGCAGGCGGAGTGGTGAATCACGATACGCATGGTGACGGTGGAGGCCGTTCGCTCAGCTACAACAAAGGCCGCGGTGTCGGCTCCGATCAGGGCGAGCTCACGGCCGCCTTCCTGGGCAGCCACGGCTGGTTCTGGCGCAACCGTTCCGACGTCGACGTCAAGGTGACGCTGCGTACGCGTGGCCAGTACGCCGACATCAAACGCGTGATGTAGATGCGTGCCGAACGCGTGACGACGCCTCGTCCTCTGCAATAGACTAAGACCCTATGCGTTGGTTCTCGAAACCTGCTTCAGTCCCGAGACGCGCGGTGGCGATCGTGCTTCTGCTCGGCGCGGTCTGCGGCAACCTCACTGCGTTCGCATTCGCCTCGGCGATGATGAGCCATGAGATCGAGCACGACAAACGGCCAACGCTCGCGTGGGCAGAGGCCGCCCATAGCGACCCCTCCGCCCCACCGCACGCGCATCCGGACGACGACGAATCGCCGCCGCCCATCGATCACCAGCTCCTCCACGATGTGGGCCATCAGCTGAGCGTGACGCTCTGCGAGGACGGCGGCGCACTCGCCCTGCCCGAGCCGGAGCGTAGCGTCGTCATCCCGCCCGTGGGGTGTCGACCGTCTGTGACCGGCGACGGTCCCTTCCGCCCTCCGCGCGCCAGCCGCTGATTCGATAGCGGCGCGCACGCAAGCGCGGCTTCTCTTCAACGCCCCTCGCTGCGGCGCCCGATCCGGGTGCTCAGAGGTATTCGCTCGCGACAGAGCTTCGCAAGGACTTCCATGGATCCAATCAAACAACGGCTGATCGCCGGCCTCGCGGCCTTCAGCGTCGGCATCACCGCCTTCCCCCACGCCGGTGCGGCAGAGACCAAAGCGCCGGTCAAACTCACGGGTGAACAAATGCAATCGCTTGGCATCAAGACGATGGCGCTGCCCGCGCCACTCACTTCAGGCCGCAACACGCTCACCGGACGCGTCGTCGCCGCACCAGGGTCACAGGAGGTGGTTAGCTCGCCGATACGCGGGCTGGTCACCCAGCTTTACGTCCAGCCATTCCAGGCGGTGCGGACGGGTGCTCCGTTGCTGCGACTAAGCAGCCCGGAACTCGGTCAACTCCAGCTGCAGCTCTTGCAGGCGCAGTCCCGAACGGTGCTCGCGCAGCAGACGGCCAAACGTGAGGATGCGCTCGTCAGCGAAGGCATCATCGCGCAACGGCGGGCCGTCGAGGCTCAGGCGGCGCTCCGCGAGGCCGAAGCGGCCCTGCAGCAGGCGAAGTCGGCGCTGCGCCTGTCCGGCATGTCGTCCGCGGCGATCGATGGCGTCGCAAAGAGCGGCGTGCCCCAGGATGCGATCACGATCAGCGCGCCACGCGCGGCGACTGTGACCGAGATCGAGGTGAAGGCGGGTCAGCGCGTCGAGGCGGCGACCGCGCTGCTGCAACTCAGCCAGGTCGACGCGCTGGCGGTCGAGATCCAGATCCCTGTGGCCGAGTCCGCCAACTGGCCCGTCGGCGGCGAGGTCGAGCTGCCCGACGGTGGCGCGAAGGCGAAGATCACGGGCGTGAGTCCGGTCGTCGCGCCGAACAGCCAGATGGCGCTGCTGCGTGCGACGCTCAACAAGCGCGGAGACAAGGGACGCACACCGTTGCCCGGTGAACTCGTCAGCGTCGTGCTCTCGGGCGCGCGCGCAGCGGGGTGGGAGGTTCCGCAGTCCGCGGTCATTCACGACGGGCCACAGGCTTACGTCTTCGTGCAGGTCGGCGACGCGTTCGAAGCGCGTGCAGTGACTGTGTCGCAGGCGGTGCCGGGTCAGGTTCGGGTGAGCGGTCCGCTCAAGGCGGCTGAGCAGATCGCGGTGAGCGGTCTGGTCGCGCTCAAGGCGGCGTGGCTCAACCCGGCGGGGGGCAAGTAGTGCTCGCCAAACTCATACAGTTTTCGCTGGCACAGCGGCTGTTCGTGCTGATCGGCGTCGTCATGCTGATCGGTGCCGGCGCGCTGGCCTGGCGTTCGCTGCCGATCGACGCGTTCCCCGACGTGGCGAGTACGCAGGTGAAGGTCATCATGAAGGCGCCGGGCATGACGCCGGAGGAGATCGAAAGCCGCGTCGCGGTCCCGATCGAAGTCGAAATGCTAGGGATTCCGAAGACCCGCATCCTTCGATCGGTCACCAAGTACGGCCTGGTCGACGTGACGATCGACTTCGAGGACGGGACCGATCTTTACTGGGCGCGACAGCAAGTCAGCGAGCGACTCGGTGGTCTGGCCGACAGCCTGCCGAAGGGCATCAGCGGCGGGATGGCGCCGACGACGACACCGCTTGGCGAGATGTTCATGTTCACCGTCGACAGCGACACCATGAGCCTCGCGGAGCGCCGGGCGGTCCTCGACTGGGTAATCCGTCCTGCGCTGCGCACCGTCACCGGCGTCGCCGACGTCAACTCCCTCGGCGGCGTCGTACGCGCGTTCGAAGTGGTGCCCGATCCGAGACGCATGGCGCTCGCTGGCCTTACGGTGGCTCAACTGCGCGAGGCGATCGACGCCAACAATCGCAACGACGGCGCCGGGCGTCTTGGCGACGGCGGAGAGGTCCTGCTCGTACGTAGCGAGGGCAACGTCAAATCGCTTGAAGACCTTGGGGCGATAGTCGTCTCGAGCAAGGCGGGCACGTCCACTCGAATCCGCGACGTCGCCGAACTGAAGATCGGGACCACGACACGCTATGGCGTCGTGACGCAGAGCGGGAAGGCGGAGGCGGTCCAGGGGCTGGTGCTCGGCCTCGCCGGCGCCAACGCCCAGCAGGTGGTGGAGGGCGTGCGGCGGAAGTTGGCCGAGCTTGAACCATCGCTGCCGAAGGGGGTGAAGGTCACGACGTTCTACGATCGCGCCTCGCTCGTCAAGAAGGCGGTGGGCACGGTGTCGGCCGCGCTGCTCGAGGCCACGGTGCTCGTACTGGTGTTGCTCGGCCTCTTCCTCGGCAACGTGCGCGCGGCGTTGACGGTGGCGCTCGTGCTGCCGCTCGCCGCCTTGATCACCTTCATCCTGATGCGCTTCGTTGGCATGTCGGCCAACCTCATGAGTCTCGGCGGGCTCGCGATCGCGATCGGCATGTTGGTGGACGCCGCTGTGGTGGTGGTCGAGAACATCGTACAGCGCCTCGCCACCGACCCCACGGCCGGACGTCTGCCGCGACTGCACACGATCTATCGCGCGGTACGGGAAGTCGCCGCTCCGGTGACCTCAGGCATCCTGATCATCATCACGGTCTTCCTTCCGCTGTTGACGCTGCAAGGCCTCGAGGGGAAGTTCTTCGTGCCGGTCGCGCTCACGATCGTGTTCGCCCTGCTCGGCTCGCTGGCGCTGTCGCTGACCGTGATCCCAGTGCTCGCGTCCTACATGCTGCGCAAGGTAAGCCATGACGAACCGTGGCTGCCTCGGAAACTGCTCGCCGCGTACGAGCCCACGCTCGCCTGGTCGCTCAAGAACCCGAAGGTCATCGGTGTCGTCGCCGTGGCGCTACTCCTGGCGGCCGGCGTGGTGTACACGCAGGTCGGCAAGACGTTTATGCCCACCATGGATGAAGGCGACGTCATTGTGGGCATCGAAAAGCTCCCCTCCGTGAGTCTCGAGGAGAGCGCCGCGATCGACCTGAAGATCCATCAGGCGATCATGAAGGCCATTCCGGAGGTCACCGGCATCGTCGCGCGAGCGGGGTCGGACGAGATCGGGCTCGACCCGATGGGGCTCAACCAGACTGACACCTACCTTCTGCTCAAACCAACCGCCGAATGGCGGATGAAGGGGAAGGAGGCGTTGATCGACGAAGTCCGCAAGGTGCTCGACACGCTGACCGGCATCAAGTACAGCTTCACGCAGCCCATTGAGATGCGCGTCTCGGAGATGATCATCGGCGTGCGGGGCGACCTCGCCGTCAAGATCTTCGGCCCCGACCTCGACAAGTTGAACGAGTATGCGGGCCAGATCGAAGCCTTGCTGAAGACGGTCCCGGGCAACCAGGACGTCTACACCGTGCAGAACGACGGCGTGCAGTATCTACGCGTCGCCGTCGATCGCGCGCGGGCGGGCCAGCTCGGCCTGAGCGTGGAGGACATCCAGGACGCGTTGCGAACGCAGATCGAGGGGCAGTCCGCCGGACTGGTGATCGAAGGCAACCGCCGAACGCCGATCGTGGTCCGCGGAGGCGAATCGGTGCGACTGTCTCCGAGCGAGTTCGCGGCGCTGCGCGTCACCACGCGTGACGGCAACACGGTGCCGCTCGAGTCGGTCGCCACGCTCGAGCGCACCGATGGACCGGTGAAGATCGATCGCGAGATGGGGAGTCGATACTCGGTGGTCATCGCCAACGTCGCCGGTCGTGACCTCGTCGGCTTCGTCGAGGACGCCAAGGCGTTGGTCGCACAGAAGGTCCCGCTCACGACGGGCTACCGGATCACCTGGGGCGGACAGTTCGAGAACCAGCAACGCGCTGCACAACGTCTCGCCGTCGTCGTCCCGGTCGCCGTCGGCCTGATCTTCGTGCTGCTGTTCTCGACCTTCGGCTCGGTGCGACAGTCGATACTGATCCTCAGTAACGTGCCGTTCGCCATGGTGGGCGGCATCGTGGCGCTCTGGGTCACCGGCGAGTATCTCTCGGTGCCGGCGTCAGTCGGATTCATCGCGCTGCTCGGCATCGCTGTGCTCAATGGC
>ENA-UOYA01001840-UOYA01001840.1-activated-sludge-metagenome-genome-assembly--contig:-NODE-1840-length-21431-cov-9.478060_pt1 | contig 21431 bp, 18 predicted proteins | sample MGYA00238163_ERZ764804 | MGnify/ENA primary metagenome ERZ764804 (study PRJEB28919, sample SAMN05720223) | activated sludge metagenome | isolation source: Anaerobic digester | place: Hong Kong... | reverse complement strand
TTCGCCGGACGCAATCAGGAATGGGCGATCGACTTCGTCGTGGACTCGCTGGCGACGGCCCGGAGTCTCCGGGTAGTGACGATCGTGGACAGCTTCAGGCGCGAGTGCCCGGCCATCGAGGCAGATAGCTTTCTTCGGGGCCGGCCGATGCAGAACGGCCACATGATAGTTCGCTGAGATATCTGTCGCCGGAAGAGTTGGCCGCACAGCAGATGCCGCGCGGCCATTCTACAGCGCTGATGTGGGAGCAAGGGGATTCAAACGTCACCACCACGCTCTACAGTCGGATTATCGCTTGCTGGGGGAACGAGAAATAACGTCATGTATTCTGATTTCAAAACCATTTCCACTTACTACGATGCTTTGTACGTGAAGGACCAGGAATACGCACCAGAGGCGGCCAAAGTACGGGAACTGCTGACCAGACATGGCATTCCGTCACAGGCTGATCTGCTTGTTCTTGCCTGTGGGACGGGAGGCCATATCCCCTACTTTTCGGACCACTATCGTGTCTCCGGACTGGATCTGAGCGAGGACATGCTTGATCGGGCCAGAAAGAAGTTCCCCGACGTCAAGTTCTATCTGGGGAACTTGATTGATTTTCAACTGGAGGCGAACTTTGACGCGATGGTCTGCCTCTACGGATCCATCGGATTCGTCAGGACCGCGGACAATTTGCGCGCATCGATGAAACGTATCGCCGCCCACCTTCGGCCCAACGGACTGGTGCTGATCACCCCGTGGAGCACCATAGAAGAATTCCAGGACCTCATCGTGGTCGACGCTGCCGACCGGCCGGATTTGAAGATCGCCCGGATGGAACAAGTGCGTCTCAAGGAACCAAAACTCGTGGAGGTTACGTTCCACCATCTTCTTGGGAAGGACAACGAGGTGACCTACCATAAACAATCCATGGAAATCGGTCTCTTCTCCCGCGAAGAGTATGCGTCTGCCATGACCGGCGCCGGATTGAAAGTCGTGGAAGAATACACGGGAACCGACGTGCGTGGCGGCGCGTACATCGGCAAACGAGTTCCCGAGTAGGTTCCTGACTACTGAACGCGCGGTCCTGGTGCGGGTAGTATCTCGATCCCGTGGCCCTTCGCCATCACCCGCAGGCGCATTCCATAGATGGACATCGACGCCGCATCTGCCGTCTTGTGTCCGCCGGTGCCCTGATAGACGATGTACACCGAGCCGTCAGGCAGTTGAACGCCGCGCGAGTAACCGTATACCGACGGGTCGACCGCGAAACCGTAATCCGTCCCCGCTCCATTCCACGTCTTGCCGCCGTCGGTGCTCACCAGCGCACGCAGTCCGTGGTGTTGCTTGTTGTAAGACCCGTGGAGACAGAGCAGTTTGCCGTCGCGGAGCGTCAGGAGCCACGGGTCGAACATTCGCGCGAGCAGGTTCTGCGGCTGGGTCCACGTCTTGCCGCCGTCTTTCGACCAGCTCACGCTGCCCTCGGGACGCGTAATGACCACCAGCGTACCGTCCCGCAGGCGCGCCAATCCGGGCTCCGATAATTCGTGCGGCGCACGGATCGTCGCCAGGTGCCGCCACGTCTCTCCGCTATCGCGCGATGCAAAGATCCCGATGGCATCGTTGGCGTCGCCTTCCTTCTCCGACCCGTAAGCGGCCAGCAGGAGCGATCCGTCCGGCATCACCAGCGGCGGGCCGTCCGTGGCCAAAGTGTGAAACGGGGCGCAAATTACTTTGGGCTTCTGCTCCCACGTCTTTCCATCGTCAAAGGAACGAATAATGGCAACTCCCGGCGAGGGGTAGGTAAAAAACGAGGCCACCAGAGTGCCGTCGGGAAGTTGCGCCACTGCCGGCGACCGGTCGTCCCATTCGGTATCGATCATGGGAACCGGATCGCTCCAGGTCCTGCCGCCATCGTCCGAGCGCATGATCTCCGCCCGTCCACCGCGCGGCGCGTTCACCTCCGGCATGCCCATCTTTCGCCACAGGCGCACGTCCTCGGGCTTGATCGTCGTAATGGGCGTCGGCGGGGAGGCGTGCCAGTATCCTGAACTGAAGGTCACCAGCAGCGCCCCTGTTTTGGTCCGTGTGACGGATGTCCAACCGACAAACCCTGTATAGCCCGGATAGGCCTTGGGCTGCTTATAGCCGGGCTTCACCAGCGCGCGCCTGCATTCCTCGTATGCCTTGGACTCCCGCCCGGGAGTGGCGACAACCGTGGGCTTGAACGCCTGAGGCAGCGCCGATGGAGGAACGGCCCAGGCAATCGCGGTCATCAGGATGAATGGCAGTTTCGTTTTCATGGGTACAAGCGTTGAGTTCGGAGAACCGCAGAACCGATCTTATCGAAGATCGCCTATTGACGAACCGGCGCATCGACGGCTTCTCGCAATTTCCGCGTCCCGTCTTGCCGTTCCGGAATCCAAAAGGTATGGCAAAAATAACCTCCGCCCCCCTCGGTGAAGGCAGCCCTGCCCCCGACATTCAACTCCAGACGGACACGGGCGAACCCTTCCGGCTGTCCGGCCTCCGGGGCAAGACCGTGGTGCTCTACTTCTATCCGAAAGCGGACACCCCGGGATGCACCACTGAGGCTTGCGAGTTCCGCGACAGGCGGCAGCGCTTCGAGACGGCCGGCGCGGTGATTGTCGGCGTTTCGCCCTGCCCGGTCGAAAAGCAAGCCAGGTTCAAGGTGAAGTACGGCCTGCCGTTCACGCTGCTGTCGGATTCGGAGAAGGCCGCCGCGCAGGCTTACGGCGTATGGCGCGAGAAGAACATGTATGGCAAGAAGACCATGGGCATCGTGCGCAGTACGTTCATCATCGGGCCCGACGGCAAGATCCTCAAGATCTTCGACAAGGTCCGCGCGGAAGGACACGCGGCGCAGGTATTGGAAGCGCTAGCCGCGTTAAATCTTATCCAGCAGCGGAGCTAAATACGCGCGCGCCGCGGCGATGCGCGCATCGATCAACTCGGCGGGCATCGTCATGGCGTTGTCGGTCCCGTCGATGCGCTCCACCGAGATCGGGCCGTCAAATCCCGCACCAAACAGGATCTTGAACATCAGTTCGTGATCGATCTGGCCCTGACCCGGCACGGGAAAGTCGGGATTAGCGCGCAGGCCGCGATGGTCTTTGACACAGACTGCTTTGACATACGGCGCCAGATCCGGCAGATTCGGGTCCGGATGAATCCCTTCATAGAACGACACGTTGCCGGCATCCCAGCAGATCTTCAGGTTCTCGCTCGGCAGGCGCCGCATCAGTTCCAGGCCCGCCTTGCCATGGCAGGCCAGCCCAGTGTGCGGCTTGATGGTGATGGTGACGCCGATGGAAGCCGCGTGCCGGACGGCGCGCTCCAGCGCGGGCAGGAATTCGGCGACTTCTCTCTCCCAATCGCTCGCGCGCTTGGGCACGCCGGGAAACTTCGTGTAGTAGCCGGGACCGATGCCAACCACGGTCCGCACGCCGAACTCGCGGGCGAGATCGAGTTCCTTCAAGTAGAGGGTGAAGTTCTCCGGCTTGCGCAGGTCGCCGCGCAATCCCACGAATCCGCAGAACATATCCAGACCCGCATCCTTCAAGCGCTGGCGCAGGTCGTCCAATTCGGCGCGGGGCGTTTCGGGCGCGAATACCAGCCGTCCCGCGTGCATGTGGTAGACCTGCACGTAGCGATAGCCGGCTTTGCGGATCCCTTCGATGGCGCGCGGCAACGCCTGGTTGCGGTACGGGAGCGTCTGGCAGCCGAGCCGGTAAGAACGCGCCGAAGCGAGGCCGAGGCCCCGAAAGAGCGGAAGGGAGCACAATTGAAGCGCGGTGCGGCGGGTCATCGGTAGCATTATCTTACGATTCAAACGCGGCACGCATGGCCGCCAGTGAGGCGACCGCCTGGATGTAATAGGCGTTGTGCGGCGTCCAGTATTCGGTGGTGCGCCAGTCGAAGCCGTTTTCGATATCCAGGATCGGCTCGTCCCGCGCGTTGCCGGCGATACCATTCATGATGCCGCCGGGAATGAGTCCCACGAAGCGCGAGTGCGGATACGGATTGCGCATCCCTTCGCCCGTCATCAAGCAGGCTCCGAACGGGTTGGCGCCCATCACCCATTCGAGCTGTCTCAAAGCGAGATCCCGGTAGGCGCGCTTGCCGAGGATCTTCGAAGCAAGCGAGAGTGCGTGCGCGTAGCTTTCCAGGTGGCTGGTGGTGCCCACCCACCAATCGGTGTGCCGCACGGGCATGAAGAAGCGGTAGGTCAACTTGCCCTCCAGCGGCCGGTAGAGTTCCGGAGATGGCGAGCCGCGGAAGATGCCGAATGGCACGATGCGGTATGGCGAGCGCGCGGCCATGGGCAGCACGTATTCGTCCAGATGCCGCTTGACCGCGTCGCGCCAGGCCTCCGCCTCTTCGACATTCGGATAGGCTTCTATCAATCTGAGCAGCGCCAGAACAGGAAGAGCGCCGTGAACAACGTCAACGTACGGCTCCGGGCTGTTGCCCGAGGCGCGGAACCATCCGCGCACCAGCTTCTGCCCGTTCGAGAACTCTGTGTTCTGCAGCGAGACGATCTGCGAACCGAAATTGATGGCGTAATTTCGATATTTGACGCCTCCTGTGGCGCGGTCCAGTTCGGCGGCCGCCATCGCCCACCACGCCAGGTCGCCCGTGCCGCCGAAGCGGTTGGCCGCGTCCCAGCAGCGCAGGGCCGCATGCAGGCACTGTTGCCCATAGGCTGCGTCGGCGTCGCCGAAGGCGTTAGCCATCATCCCTTCGAAGAGGGTAAACAGGGCCTGCACCGAGGCCGGCTTCGCCGGATTGATGTAGCGGTCGTCGGGCGTTCCGGTTTGGTTGTCGGTCCAGTGGTTGTCGCTGTTGTCGCCGTTGACGCCGCCGGCCACATCGTTCCGCACGCGGCCGTCCTTGTCCTGCATCTTGAGGAAGTACGTGTTGCCCCAGCGCGCTTCGTCGAGCAGCGTCTTCACCCCGCTTCCCGCGGCATCCCACTTGTCCCCGAGGCTGCGCGTCAACCCGATGAGCGCGATCCCGTTGAGGATGGTGGCGCTCACCCACTTGCGAAGGTCACCGGCGTCGTGCCAGCCGCCGGTGGTATCGATGTGTTCGCCGGTGTCGCGCTGCCGCGCGTCGTCCAGGTGGCAGGCCGGGTGTACGTTCGGCACTTCCTGCCCGCAGCGCTGCGAGTGTATGTAACTCACCGCCTTCGCGAGGGTGCGCTGCCAGACGTCGTCCCGGATGAAGAACGGCACGGACTTCTCCGATCCGGCCGTCACCTGGTACATGCCGGGCCGCTCGATGTCGCTGAAATCGCCGACCAGGCAATCGCCCAAATCCGAGGTAACGCGAGTGAAGCGCCGGTGTAATTCGGGGGGCTTCGGCTGCGAGCCGATGTCGCGAAGCACGAATTCCGCGGGCGCCTCGCCGGTAAGGCGGAAGATGACGATCTTCTTGCCGCCCGGCAGAAAGCCGAGGTGATTGATGGCAAGTGCGGGCTTGGGAGGCGCGGTGATGCGCTCGACGCGCTCTTCGACGAACTGCTTCTTCGGCTGGTTCTGAGCGCGGGCCGCGAACGCAACGCCGGCCCCCGCTCCGGTGAGAAAAGTGCGGCGGTCCATATCTTCAGTGTCGATCACACCAGATCGCGCAGTGGGGCGTCAAATGGGAGTTCCGGGGACAGGCTACGTGATTCCACAATTCAGCGCAACCTATCAGAGTTCCACCGTCAACGTCGCCGCTCAATATTGTGGCTCCAACCGCTGCCGCCGAACGGCGTCCCGAAGCACGCACGTTTGCTGGCGAGTTCTCCATCGCAGGCTACCCACCGTTGCACCTTTGCTGGAGAGTGTTCGCGATAGATTCGTGGCCAAAAAATTGAGACAGGTTCTCCGATCGCGAAAGAGCAATCTAGCAAAAACCGCAACTCACGAATTCCGGAATCACGTAGCCTGTCCCCGGAACTCCGTAGCCTGTCCCCGGAACTCGGTGAGAAAAGTGCGGCGGTCCATATCTTCAGTGTCGATCACACCAGATCGCGCAGTGGGGCGTCAAATCGCAATACCATGGTTGTCTATGATTCGATGCCTGCTTGTCGCATTCCTTGCCGCCACGGCGTTCGCCCAATCGAACCAGATTGCCATCGTGGTGCCCTACGAGGGCGCCGCCCGCCTGGTGCGCTATTGGGCGGTCGGGGAATCGCAGGTCGACTGGCAGAAGGACGGCCTCGACGCGGAGCGCTGCACTACGGCGTTCGCGGCCACCGAACTGAAGAGCTTCCTGGAGCGCACCGCGCCGAAGCTGCAGTTCCGATTCGTGGAGAAACTGCCGGCAACCGGCCCGGCCATCGTGGTGGGCACCGCGGTGCGGGAGGCGGGAGTGCATTTCGCCGACGGGCAGGCGTACGCAATCCGCAGCGTGAAGCGCGACGGGCGCGATGTCCTGTATCTCACCGGCGGCGGGCGCGCGGGCACGCTCTATGCCGTCTACGCCTTTCTCGAGCAGCTCGGATGGCGGTGGTATGCGCCCGGCACGAACGGCGAGGTCGCGCCGGCCGAGCGCGCCGCCATTCCTCTGGCAGGATGGGACATCCAATCCGCGCCAGACTTCCCATTGTTCCGCGGCTTCCATGCCGCCGCCGAAAGCATGGAATCCGTACAGGTTTTCCAGTGGATGGCGCGCAACCGGCTCAACATGTGGGCGTACTGCCCGCGCTCGTACCATCTGATGAAGAAGCTGGGCTTCGTGCTGCTGTCGGGCGGGCACATCCTCGAACAGGTGCTCGATCCGGACAAGCCCATGGCCAGCGGAAAGACGCTGTTCGAGGAGCATCCGGACTGGTTCGCGGAAGTGAACGGTAAACGCGAGCGCAAAAACGCCTACAAGTATCAGTTCTGCGTTTCCAACGCCGAAGCGGCCGCTTACGTGGCGCGCAGCGTGGTTGAGCACCTGGCCTCCGACTGGCGCTGGACGGACTACCAGAACGTCTGGCTGTTCGACACCTGGGCCGGCTGGTGCCAGTGCCCGCGCTGCCGCGCGCTGGGCAACGACGCGGACCGCTACCTGCACCTGATGGCGCGCATCCGCCGCGAGGCCGCCGTTGCGGTCGCCTCCGGCAAGATGCCGCGCGACATCGGCATGGCCCTGGTGGCTTACGAAGGCACGCCGTCGCTCGGCGGCCCTTCGCGCGAGATCCCGGAACTGCTCTCGAGCGGCAAGGATTTCAGCCTCTACGCGCCCATCAATCGCTGCTATGCGCACACGCTGGAGAGCCGGGAATGTACGGAGCTGAACGAGAAATACGCGCGCACGGTCAGTGAGTGGGGGCGCGTTTCGAAGCGCTTTCCGCTCGCCGTCGTCGAGTACTACAACGTTTCGAAATTCGAGGATCTGCCGCTCCTGTTCTCGCGCACCATGGGCGCGGACTTCACTTTCTACCATCGCATCGGCGTCACCGGCATGAGCTACATGCACATACCCATGGCCCTGTGGGGACCGCGCGCGCTCACGCAGGTCCTTTTTGCACGCCTTTCATGGGACGCTCACACACCGGTCGAGAAGATCAAGGACGAGTATCTGCGGCTTTACTATGGGCCTGCCTCCGGTGAAGCGCGCACGTTCTATGACAAGCTGGAAGCCGCCTACGCGAACATCACGGCCTGGAGGAGCTGGTATCAGCCGAGCGTCAACGGCGTGCTGCGCAATTGGGACGGTCAGAAGCCCACGAAGCCGCTGTTCACACTGAAGCATCTGCCGGCCGAGGACGGGCTGGCGGTGGGCCCGGAGGAATCGCTGCGGCTGCTTGATGAAGCCAAGGCTGCGCTCGATCGCGCCATGCGCGTGGAGACGCCGATCGAGGTCCGTCTCCGCCTGGAGGAGGATGCGCGCGCCTTCCGCTATGGAGACGATTCGTTCCGTTTCTACTGGGCGCTGGCGCGGCTGTATGAAGCCGACCGGCTCGGGCAGACAGCCGGGCGCGATGCGGCGTGGCGGGACCTCGAAGCCACGGCGAATTCGTTGGTGACTTACTACGTGCCGTTCGATTTCGACGCAGCCGGGCCGCACGTCAACGCGAAGGACGGCCTGGCGCGAACACAGATGCGCCCGCTGTATGAGAAGCTGCGCGCGAGATTCGGAAGCAAGCACGACTAATTCGCTAGAGACGCTACTTCCAACGGGCCGCCACCCAGTCCACCAGCGCATTCGGCGCCGCGGCGGGCGGATTGACGGCTAGCACGGGCATCTTCAAACCGGCAATCAATTCCGGGACGTCGTAGCGCAGGAGCGCTCCCGGCAGAAACGCGTCATGCGGCCACTGGTAGCTTGCCGCCTCAGCCAGCATACGGAAGCTGGCCGGATGCTCGTGGGCGAACACGCCGCGCAGCTTTCCGTCGATGGCCGCAACGTGCAACGCCACGATGCCTCCCATGCCGCGCCCACCCACCACGATGCGTCCGGGATCGATACCCGGCTGCTCGCGGAGCCATGCCAGCGCAGCCACTCCGTCCCGTATCCTCATGGCTAGGACGGGATCGCCCAGAGCGGCTGATACGTAAGCCAGCCAGCGCTCGGGCGCGGCCCAACTCGCGGCGTCATACGGGGCCATCGCCGGACGCGTGTCGCCCCATCCGCGCAGATCTACCGTCAGCACGGCCGGATGCGCGCCATCGCGGGAGAGGAACGCGCTCATGCGTCCGAGAAGGCCGCCAGCCGCCAGGTCGGCCCAGCGGCCGCGGTCGTCGAAGTACAGCAATCCGCCCGCAGTGGTCTCCCGTTTGGCGGGGTAAAGGAACGTGGCGGGCAGTTCGATGTCTGCGTCCACCTTCAGCAGGATCTCCTCCGCCAGATCGGCCCAGACCAGGAACGGCTTGGAGCGCTTCGCACTCAGAACACGAGGCGCGGACGTGGGATCAACGCGAGCAACTTCCATGGCGGCGCGGCGAAGATCCGCCACCTTGCGCGTGGCGGCCAACCGGGCCGCATCGGCTCTCGCCACAGTGAGCATGTTCTGCTCGGGACGCGGATTGGAGCGCAGCAGGTTTTCCGGTGCCATCTCGATCTTCGCCGCGTCGAATGCGGGCAGCGCGCGGCCGGGCGTCGAGCGCACCCAGCGGTCCATCCACTTCACAAACTCGATGGCCTGCGCCACGCTGTAGGCGTGACCGCCCACATCGAGAAAAAACCGGAAGCGCTGGGCCGATTGCGCCGCCGCGTAAGCGCGCCCGGTGTCGGCCGCCATGCGCTTCATCCATTCGGCCTTGAAGACTTCGTCCTGGGCGCCGGCCATCATGAGCAGCGGCGTGGGGCAGGCCGCCGCCAGCAAGCTCACCGCATCCAATCCTTTCGGGTAAATGCCGAAGGCGAGCGTCTCGGGACACGGCGAATACAGATCCTTCACCGGATGCTCAATTTCAGGCGCGGCGAAGCAGGACGGCCCCGATGCGCGGATGCGATCGTCCAGCAGAGTCGCATAAAGCGCGGTGAAGCCGCCGCCCGATACGCCGGTGATGCCCACGCCGTGCCGCATATCGACGTCGGCGCGCGTGGCCAGGTAATCGATCGAGCGCACGGCGTCCAGCACGAAGAAACGCTGCGAAGTGGAACCCGTCAAGTAGGAGCGGACGCCATCGCGGAAATGGTCGTTGCCTTGGCGCTTTTCGCCGGACTGCCCCGGCGGATCGAACAGGAGTGCAACGTAACCGCTGCGCGCGAAGACTTGCGCCGGAATCTGGTAGCTGGCGAACTGCTTGCCGCTGTGGCCCACCGGAATGACGATCGCAGGCCACGGCGGCGCGAACTTCGCCGGATCGGGCAGGAACAGTGTGGCGTTCACGTCCCATCCGGGGAGCGATTCGTACAGGACGTTTTCGATGCGGTAACCGTCGCGGGCGTGCCGCGAAACATCACGGACGTTCAGCTCGCCGCCGCGCGGCCCGAAGGGCATGTCTCCCAGCACTTCGCGCAGTCGCGCGCGCACGCTGGCGCGATAGTCCGCGAAGCCCGCGCCGCGAATCGCCGCCTCTCGCTGCGCCTTCGCCTGTTCAATCACCTCGGCTGCCCGCCGAATGACGTGCCTGCGCAGCATGGTGCGAAGATCCGTGTCCGGCGCAGGCAAGTCCTGCGCAGCGAGTGCGCCGGCCAGGAGGAGCAGGATCGCAGACAACCGTCTCATGAGCGACAGTATGACAGGCTTCCGAGCGCGGTTATAGGCTCAGTGCTTCAGACCCGCCAGGGCTTCGCTCACTTCTTTGGTCAGATCGGCCTCGACGCGGTCCGTGAAAACACAGACGCCCGGCTCGTAACCGCCTTCGGCGAAGGCCTGTTTCGTGGGCAGGTAGCCCAGGCAGCCGTTGGTGAGACCGAAGTAGAAAGTGTGGCGGAACGGCGATTTCACGCGCATATTGAGCGCAATCTCGGTGAACATCTCAACAGGCGCGCCCCAAATGGCGGTGTCCTTGTCGATGCGCAGCAGGCGCACCGGCACGCGCACATAGGCCGTGCCGTCGCCGTTCACTTTCAAGTAATCGGCCAGCTCGTCTGTCCAGCCGAGTCCGGGCTTGCGCGGCGTCTCGACTACGATCTCTTCCGCCTTGAAACGAATGCGCCGCGTCGGCTTGCGCAACGCGGCGTTCGCCTTGAGAATGGGTTCGCCAAGCAGCTTCTTGTAGTCGTCCAGGTGCCGGAAATCCGGCTCGACGCTGTGTAGCGGCGCGATGTTGCCCTCAGCGCCGTTGATGTAAAGCATGGGCGCCCCCAGCTTGGCTTCGACGTAGCTCGCCACCACGCCCGGCGCGTCGCCGCTGATCAGCAGATTCTTGCCTCCCAGAACGGTGCCGTGCATGGCGTAGTTGGCGATGAGCGCGACCAGCCCGCCGTCCAGCCGTTCGATGCGTATCAGCCCGATCATGCGGTCCACCGGGCCTTCAGGATTCTTCCCCAGCACGATGCGGCCGTCGGGCTTCCGCTCCCTGCGATTGATATTGGCTTCGGCGCGCCCGGTTCCAATGTAGAGGCGCGCGGGGAAGAGCTTCTCGTGCGCTTCCTTGATGGCGGCGATGAGCTTGTCCTTGACTTCCTTCGCGTAAGCGTGATCGTAGTCGTGCTTGTAGCGTTCTCCAAGAAAGAGCTTGCCGATACCCCCCGGACCCAACTCGGGTGCCGAATGCGTATGCGTGACGGTCCACCAGACCTGGCGCGGCTCGATTCGTGTGCGCTGTTTGAGTTCGCGCCCGAATTCGTCGAAGAAAGACGGAGCGAAGACGGCGAACTCGCTCGAAACCAGGTAGATCTGCGTCTTGCCGTCGTCGAGCGCCACCACGCGGTGGTGGATGCGGTCGTGCACGCCGGCCGATTGCCGCGCCTGGTAGCCGAGCAGCCACTGGGGGCCGTCCGGGGTGATGTCGGCCTGGGCCGCCGCGGCCCGGAATCCCGGCGAAGCAGCCGAAGCAACCACCGCGGCGAGACACAATAACAGCGCAAGGCGCAGAGTCGACATAGGCTTGTTATTGTACCTGCTTGCCGCCGGCGGCGGGTGATTCAGCGGTTACTGCCCAAGCTCCTTCACAATGCGATTGGCACGGTAGATCTTGCGCAGCGCCTCGACGATGCCCTGGCCCGAAACGTGTATGCTCCGCGCGGTCTCGTCGGTGAAGACGAAGTTGTTCGGTAGGCTCTCGAGATTGCCGTCAAAGAGGATGCCCACGATTTCGCCTTTCGTATTCAGCGTCGGGCTGCCGGAATTGCCGCCGTGCGTATCGGCGGTGCTCACGAAATTGAAGGGGGTGTTCAACCGCAGGGAGGACTTGCCCTTCACCCAGCGCGAGGGCAGCTTGAAGGGCTCCTTGCCAGTGGCGCGCTTGTAAAGGCCGTCGAAAGTTGTCGTAAAGGGCAGCGCCTGGCCGGCCGCGTTCTTGTACCCGCGCACGGCGGCGAAGGTGAGCCGGAGAGTGAACGTGGCGTCCGGGTACGCTGCGGAACCGTACACGGAGAGACGTGCCCGGGCAACCTTCGGCGCGGCCGCGGTCAGCTTGGCCTCGACATCGTCTTCATAACGCTGCCGGTAAAGACGCGCCGGCTTGTCGAGAATGCGAGCCAGCCGGATCATCCCATCATTGGAAGTAAGCACGGCGTCCGGGTTCGACGCCAGGCGCTTGCGTTCGGCCACGTCCTTCAGCTTGCTGGTCGACACGTAGTCCCGGGCCGCCGCTTCGGGCGTTTTGCCGCCCAGCGCTTCGCTCACCACCGGATTCTCGCTGCCAAGTTCCTGCTGGATGGAGTGCAAGTAGTCGGCCAGCATCGCGATCTCGAAGGAATCCTCAATCGGCGCAGTCGAATACATGGAACGTTCGATGATGGGCAGGTTCGCCGCAACATACTCGCGCAGGCGCTTGTTCTCGGGCTTGGCCGTCTCTTCGGCGTAGCGTAGAACGTTACGCGCGATCCCGAACAGGTCCGAGGTCCGCGCCGCGCGCGTCTCGAGCAGCATGTACGGCTTGTAGAAGCTGCGGTAATCCCGGTAAGCGGCGGCGATTTCGTCCCAGGCGCGTCCGTATTCGGCGGCGAGCTTGGGATCGCGCTCCACCGCGGCACGCAGCTCCTTTTCTTCCTTCAGCTTGCGATCCATCAGTTGGGCGTCCTTCAGTCCGTCGACGAAACCAACGTAGCGTTTGTAGCTGTTCTGCTGGCTGAAGAGCGAATCGCGGGCCACGCGAGCAGCCTCGCTCGAGGCCGAGCCGTAAACTTCAGTCGCGTGTATGCTCGACTTGAGCTGCCGTAGCAAGAGCGGATAGGAGTAATCGCGCGAGAATTCGAGTTCGGCCACCGTCATCAACCGGCCCGTGGTGCCCGGATTGCCCGGCACGAAGATAAGATCTCCTTCTTTAACGCCTTCGCGGCTCCAGCGGAAGTAGCGCGCCGGGTGGATCGGCTTGCCGTTCTCGTAAACACGAAACAACGAGAAGTCCAGGCAATAGCGCGGGTAAGTGTAGTTGTCCGGATCGCCTCCGAAAGCCGCGATATCGGCTTCCGGCGCGAAGACCAGCCGAATGTCGGTGTACTTCTTGTATTGGTAAAGGTGATACTGGCCGCCGGAATAGAACGACACCACGTCGCAAGTGTTGCCGGTCGAAGCGGCGCACTGCTTCTCGATTCGCGTCATGGCGTTCTTGCGTGCGCGGTTGGCCTCGGCTCCGCTCATGGCCGGCCCGGCGGCGCCCTGCACGGCCGCAGTCACGTCCTCGATCTTCAGCAGGACCCTCACTTCCGTGTCGGGACAGGTTCTCTCCTCGGCCGGCGTGGCGGCGTAAAAGCCGTTTCCGAAATAATCGTGCTGTGCGGAGCTGAGCTTCTGAATACAGTCCGCCCCCACGTGATGATTGGTGAACAGCAGGCCGTCCGGGGACACGAAGGAAGCCGTGCCGTGCGTGATCCGCACCGTAGCTGTGCGCAATATCTCCAAAAACTCGTCGGAGACTTTGTAGCCGTAACGCTTCTCGACCAAGTCCTTCGGAAACTGGTTGAACAACCACATCCCTTCATCGGCGCGGGCAGGCGAGGCGGGCAGCATGCACAGCAGTACCGGCGCGGCTAACAGAAATCGCGAATGTTTCATGAGGTCCAGGCGATCCTTTCAAATTGCCATTGTCTCGAATTTGTCATGGCACCGAAAGCCGGGGCTTCTGAAGACGCGGACAAAAATCCGCGCATCGTTATGTAAGAAAATGACTTAGCAGATATTTTGCGCGTTGTTCAATTTTGCATACGATGGCGCGTGTGCGATACTAAAAACAGGATTGTATTAACGTCGCATGACCCAGTTGGGCGAGGCTATTGCCCGCTATCACAAGATCTTAGAGAACGAACCGTACCGCGACCTGGCATGGGCGGACGCGCTGCACGAGCAAATGGTGGCGCGTAAGCTGGCCGTGGCGGGACGGCCGATTTGTCCTTTCTTGCGGCCGCACTTTGTCAACGCGCGCCAGTACGCGACGCTGATCAAAGGCGCCGAGGCGCTGTTCTCGGCCATCGATCGCATCAAGCAGATGGCGCTGGCGACACCCGCGCTGCTCTCGCGCATGCAGTTGCTGCCGGCCGAGAAGATGCTGGCGGCAGTCGATCCCGGCTATCCTTCACTGGCCGTAACCAGCTTGTTGGACACGCGGTTACACAATGGCTCGATGCACTTTGTCGAGTACAACGCCGACACTCCTACCGGCTTGGCATATGCCGAGGGCATGGCGGATTTGATGTACGATTGCCCTCCGATGAAGGAGTTCCGCAAGCGCTACAAGCTGACCCGCTCATCGTCGCTCAAGCACCTGCTGCACAGTTTGCTAAAGACTTACAAGGACTTCGGCGGGAAGCGCCGGCCTCGGATCGCGATTCTGGAGTTCCGGCAGTCCACGCAGGCGGTTGAGAGCGGAGAATTCGTACTCTTGCGGGACTACTTCCGCAATCAGGGATACGATACCGAGGTTGTCTACCCCGATCAACTCGAATACCATGCCGGAATTCTGCGGCAGGGCAGCTTCACAATCGATCTGGTGTACCGGCGCGTCAAAGTCCAGGAGTTCCTGCTGCGGTTCGATCTCGCGCATCCGCTGGTGCGCGCGTACCGCGAAGGAAAGGTGTGCGTAGTCAACAGCTTCCGGTCAGAACTGGCTCACAAGAAAGCACTCTTCGACCTGCTGACCGACGAAACCATCACGGCCAAGTTCCCGGCCGCCGAGCGGCGCGCAATCCGCGACTACATTCCGTGGACCCGGGTGGTGACGCCGGGCAACGTTACCTACAAGGATAAGACGGTCGATCTAATCGACTTCATCCTCAAGGAGCGTGAGAACCTGTTGCTGCGGCCGAATGACGGCAACGCCGAATTGCACACGTTCCGCGGGTGGGAAACCGATGCTTCCGGATGGGAACGCGCCCTGCGCCTGGCGGCGCGCACCCCTTACGTGGTTCAGGAGCGTGTGGAGGTCGTCCGCAGCCAGTTCCCCATTTACCGCTATGGCACGCTCGAAATGAAAGATATGCTAGTGGACGTACACCCGCACGCTTACTTGGGCAAGGTGCAGGGATGCTCAAGCTGGCTCTCCACGCCTGCCGCGGCGGGTTTCTCGACCGTGGCCGGACCCGCGCCCACATTCATCCTCAGCAGCAAGTAAAGCTCAGCGCTCAGATGAACATCTCGTCGTCGTGCGTAGCCTGTGCCACGCTAGGACGCCGGCTTCCAAACAGGTAGGCGATGCCGGCGCGGACGCCCGCCGCAATGCCGTTCAATTCACGCAACGGCCGCAAAATGCCATCGTGCAGCACGGCCACGGTTTCGTGAACCCGGCTGATGGAGTCGTCGAGCACCATTTCCAAACGGTCCATCTGCACCTTGGCTCTCGAAGCGGCATCGGTTAACACTTCATCCAGTTTGGCGACCTGCGCCTGCGCGGAATCCAGAACCTTGTTGGCCTTACCGGTCACTTCCGTCATCTGCCTGCGGCTCTGCTCGATGGTCTCGCGCGCGTCAACGAGCACAGGTTCGGCCTTCTCAATCAAGCCGGCGACCTGCGCGGCCATCGACTTGGCGGAGCGGTAGAGCCCAAACAAAAAGAGAGCTTGCAGAACAATTGCCACGGCCGCCACGATGATGGCCGCGATCGCTACGTTTTCCATATACGGAACACCTATGCCGGGTTGTGCTTCCTCTGAAGCCTCACAGTCCCGTCGCGGGACCGGGTTCTTCCTTGGGGGCCTGGGTCGCTTCGCGATAAGCCTGGCGGCCGGCCTCGACAGCCGCGCTGATCTGATCTTTCTGGCGGCTGATAGCGGACTTGCCGCGGTCCACGATTTCGCCGGCGGATTCGATCAGATCGTCGCTGCGCTTCTTGAGGTAGTCCTTGCCTTCGTCGGCTTTGTCACGCAGGTAACGCCGGGTTTCCTCGCCCGATTTCGGGGCGAACAGGATGCCGACCGCAACCCCAATGCCCATGCCCAGGAAGAAATACGAGAGCTTGCCTTCGTCTGCCATTGTCCGATTCCTGCCTTTCTGGAAGTGCGATGCTCAGCTTCCCTTTGCATACTAGCATACTACTTGCGCCACGCCTGATAAGTTGCGCATGCTAATATCGGTGCGCACAAAGATGCCGGGCAAAGCAAAACCGTTGGATGCGGACGGGCTGTGGAACTATGCCCTCAAGATCCTGGGCGGGCGGGGATACTCCATCGCCCAGATGCGGACGCGGCTCAAAGCGCGGGCTGCCAACCCGGAGGATGTCTCCGGCGTGATGACGCGCCTGAAACAGTATGGCTACCTGAACGACCGGCGCCTCGCGGAGAGCTTCGCCGCCGCCCGCCGGGACAACCACGCCCAGGGTCGTTTCCGCGTCCTGCGCGATCTTCGCCAGAAGCAAGTAGCCCCGGTGGTGGCCGAGCAGGCCGTCAACGAGATTTATCGCGGCACGGACGAGTACACCCTGGCTGAGGAGCATCTGACGCGCAAGTTCCGGCGGATAAACCTGCCGGAATACTTGGCCGAACCGAAGCACCTGGCCTCGGCCTATCGCAAGCTGCGCCTGGCGGGCTTCAGCACGGGCGTGGTCAGCCGGTTGCTCAAACAGCATGCTACCGAGCCGGACCTGGTGGACCGCATGGAGGACGAAGACGTTTCTTCGCCCGAAGCCTGAGGAATTACGTCACGATGGCGGCGGTATTGACCAGTTCGCCGATTTCGGGGACCTTGATCGACACAACGTCGCCGGGAGCGAGCGCCGCTTCCCGGGGCACGATGATGCCCGTCCCGGTGAGCAGCACCGAGCCGGCCGGCACCGGATTGGCGCGCAGCAGATAGGCGACCAAGTCTTCAATCTTGCGGCTCAATTTCGAGACCGAAGCCGAGCCGGAGAAAATCACGTTCCCATCCCGCTGGACGGTGCAGCTCAGTTCCAGGCCATGTGGGTCCCCGAGTTCGTCGGCGGTCACCAGAACCGGCCCTAAAGCGCAGCAGGCGGCGTACATCTTGGACTGCGGGAGATACAGCGGATTCTCACGCTCGATATCCCACGCGGACACGTCGTTGGCGAGCGTGTAAGCCAGGATCCTGCCCTTGCTGCCCAGAACGGCGGCCAGCTCGGGTTCCGGCGCGGTGAATTTCGAGTCAAAACGAATTCCGATGGCGTCGCCCGGCCCCACGCACATGCGCCGCGTGCCCTTGAAGAAAATCTCCGGGCGGGGGCTCTTGTGCACCTGCGCGTAAAAGCCCTCGCGCACGCCGTGCTCGCCATCCCGGAACGTGGCGCTCATTTCATAAGTGCACCCGCACGCCCACACTTCAGGAGGATGAATGGGTGTAAGCAGAGTGGCGGATTCACGGTGCGGGCTGGCCATGCCGCTGGCCAGTTGCTCAAGAGAAACACCCTCGATCTCCGACCGGCGAATCAGGTCGCGCACCGTGTGCGAGGGGATCGGCCTTGCCGCATCACCTTCAAATACCGCCGCGGTTACGGCGTCCCTCCACTTGATCTGTCCAAGACGCATTTTCAGTACTTCAGGTAGACCGTTTTGTGATCGGTGTAAAACTCGATCGCGGCCGGGCCCTGCTCCTTGGGTCCGAAACTGGAATCTTTAGTCCCTCCGAACGGCAGTTGATATTCTACACCAGCGCTGGGCAGGTTCACCGTCAGAAGGCCAGCTTCCATACTATACACATATTCGAAGACTCTTGAAATACTCCTCGTCTGAATAGAAGCGGATAGCCCGAAGGCGCTTTGGTTGGCCAGACGCATGGCGTCCTCGAAGTCCTTAGCGCGCATGACGGCCAACACGGGGCCGAAGACCTCCTCGCGGGCGATCGTCATTTCCGGAGTGACGTCCGCGAACACCGTTGGCTCGACAAAGTAACCCTTGTCGTAAGCCGGGCCGGTGAGGCGCCGGCCTCCTGCGACGGGATCGCCCGCCTCGCGCTTTCCGATCTCGATGTAGGCGAGGTCCGTTTTCATCTGAGCTTCGTCCACCGCGGGGCCGATCTCGATGCCCGGCTCCATCCCGTTGCCGACCTTGAGCCGCCTGGTCCGTTCGACAAGCGCGTTCAAAAAACGGTCGTAAATGGGCTCCTCGACGATGGCGCGGCTGGTGGCGGTGCATTTCTGCCCGGTGGAGAAGAAGGCGGCGTTCACGGTGTTCTCGACGGCCGCGCCGAAGTCGGCGTCGGCCAGAACGATTGTGGGATTCTTGCCGCCCATTTCAAGCTGAATGCGCAAGCGGCGGCGCGAGGCTTCTTCATGCAGCGCGCGGCCGGCGGCGCAGGAGCCGGTGAACGAAACCGCCTTGAGCGGCGCGGCGTTCACCAGGGCCGGCCCCAATTCTCCTCCCGGCCCCGCCACGAAGTTCACCACTCCTTTGGGGATCCCCGCCTCGTGGCACGCCTCGACGATGCGCCAGGCGCTCAACGGCGCCGCCGACGCGGGTTTCAGGACCGCGGTGTTGCCGCAAATGAGCGCGGGCGCCAGTTTCCAGGCGGGAATTGCGCTGGGAAAGTTCCACGGCGTGATCAGGCCCACGACGCCCAGGCTCTTGCGGATGGAGAAGGTGTGGACGCGTTCGCGCTCGCTCGGCGCCAGTGTGCCGGCCAGCCGGGCGCCTTCGCCGGCATAATAGCGGAAGATGTTGATGGCCCGCCGCACTTCGCCGCGCGACTCGGGCAGCGTCTTGCCTTCCTCGCGGGTCATCTCTTCGGCCAACTGTTCGAACTTACGGTCGAGGATATCGGCTACCTTGAACAGGTAGTTGCCCCGCGCGGGCGCGGGCAGCGCGGACCAGGCGGCATGCGCCCGCACGGCGGCGGCTGCCGCCGCTTCGATGTCCGCCGCCGAGCCGCGCGTGAACAAGCCAACCAGCTCATCCGTGTCGGCCGGGTTGCGGTTCTCGAAAACCGGTCCGTCGACCCAGGCGCCGTCAATGTAATTGGCGTATGTCCGCGGACTCATCGGCAGGCCCTCAGAAATTCACTTTCGGAGCCGTACGCGCGCCCGGCTCCACGTTGAAGTACGCATCGTTGCGCTGGAAACCGAACAACGCGGCGGCAATGTTGTTGGGGAACAACTCGATGCTCGTGTTGTACTTCTGCACGGCTTCGTTGTACTTGCGGCGCTCGACGGCGATGCGGTTCTCGGTGCCTGCCAATTCATCCTGCAAACGCAGGAAGTTCTGGTCCGATTTCAGGTTCGGATAATTCTCCACGATCACCAGCAGGCGTCCGAGCGCGCCGCTCAACTCGTTATTGGCGGAGATCTTCTCCTGCGGTGTGCGGGCCGACATGAGTCCCGCGCGGGCGTTCGCGAGCGCCTCCATAATGCCCTTTTCCTGTTTGGCGAAACCCTTGACGGTCTCCACGAGGTTGGGGATCAGATCGGCGCGCCGCTGCAGCGCGACATCCACGGACGCCCATGCGCCCTTGATCGCCTCGCGCTGGGTGACCAGCTCATTGCGAATACCCATGAGCTTGCCGCCCGCAACAAGTCCCAGTAGCAATACAATCGCCAGCACTATTGCAGCAACCTTCATCGTCTCCTCACTTTTCCAGGCGGTCGATCGCGTCGACCACGATTTGAATTTGCTCCATGTACCGCGCAAACAGCGGAAGAGGGTCCACTTCCCGTGGCTTGCGCTGTCCTCCCCGCAGATCGAGCAGGGTTACAAATGGTTCCGCGTCCAACGCGAAGGCTTCCCTGGCCTGCCCGATGACTTCGCGTTTGGCGAACTTTGCCTCCACGCCGCTGAGCAAGAGCGCATGACGGAACAGCACACAGAACGTGGATACGGAATCGGCCAGCAGGCGCAACAGCAAATTCCTGTCCGAAAGCACCCCGGCGGCCTTCTGGCGCAATCGCAGCAGCTTGGCGCGCAATTCGTACTCGACCTGCGCGCGATAGAACGAATTGTCCAGCACGAGTTCGCCCACCACGTCGCGTCCAGCCAGCAGCCGGTTGCGCTCCTTGATGTCGTGAAACTCGATGGCGAAGCAATCCGTCGAGCCGTGGACCTCGGATTCGCTCATCAGCAGCGGGGAGGGGTTCCCGCGCTTGCGCCACCAGTGGAAGACCGGCTCGGCTTCGCCCAGTTCGAGCGGAGTCACCTTCGAGAGCACGCAGAGAATATTGTAGTCTGAGAACCTGGCCTGATGATCGCCCACGGCGGCCGAGCCGTACAACACCACGGAGGTCAGGCGCTCGCCGAAGGCCCTCTGCAGTTTCTCGACCAGATTGTTCAAGTCTCGTTCCATGGCATGACCCTTACCAATCGCTCGATGCACCTCCGCCCCCGGAGTCGCCCCCGCCGAATCCGCCGAAGCTGTCGCCCGAATCGAATCCGCCGAAACCGCCTCCTCCGCGGCCGGAACCCATCCCGCGCCCCATCATGTTACCGAGCAGCATGCCCGCGAGGAGGCCGCCGGGTCCTCCGCCGCCCACACTCAACAACCAGAAGAGCACCGCGATGCCGCCCAACACCACCCACCACGGGATGTGCTGTTCGCGCCGCGTCGCGTGGCGCCGCGCGGGAGTTGTATTCAGCTCGACGCCCTTGGCGGAGGCGACGCGCACACCAATGGTTTGCGCCGCGGCCAGCAGTGCTTCGCCGTAAAGCCCCTGCCGCAATGCGGGACGCATTTCGCGGAGGATGCTGCCGCTGAATCCGTCCGGAAGCATCGGCTCGAGTCCGTAGCCAACCTCGAGGCGCGTCCTCCGGTCGCCTACCACCAGCAGCAGCAGAGCCCCTTCGTTGCTACCCTTCCGGCCCACGCCCCAACGCCGGTATATGGAATTGGCCACGTCCTCGATGGGCTCGCCGGCCAGCGTGTCCAGGGTGACGAATGCCAGTTGCGCGCCCGTCGCATCCTCCACGCGGCGGCAGTAACGTTCCAGTTCGGCGCGGCTGGCCGGGTCCACCACGCGCGCGAAATCGCTCACGTAGCCTTCCGGTTTGAGGGCGGCGAAATCGACAGGCAGCGCCGCGCCGGCGAGCGCAAACGCGAGAAAGAGGAGCCTGAGGAGATACCGCATGGAGTAAATCACAGTGTACTACTGTGGCTTCAACAGGCGAGATCCTGGCGCCGGATCTTCATCCGTCCCAGGTTGCCGAGCACGGTCAGCGCGATGCGGTCGGGATCGAACAACTCGCGGGCCAGGGTCAGCACGTCTTCGGCGGAGACCTTTTCGATACCTTCGAGCATTTCGTCAAGCCCGAAGAAGCGGCCGAAGTACAGTTCCTGGCGGGCCAGGTTCGCCATGCGGCTGGAAGTGGATTCCAGGCTGAGCATCAGCGAGCCTTTGAGATGGTCCTTGGCGCGCCGCAGTTCGTCGGCGGGGACTTCCTCGGACTTAAGCGCGCGGAATTCCTCGAGCGTGCATGCGATGAGATCGGAAGAGCACACGTCTGAACTCCAGTCACATGCCTGTATCTCG
>ENA-UOYA01001838-UOYA01001838.1-activated-sludge-metagenome-genome-assembly--contig:-NODE-1838-length-21448-cov-8.447015_pt1 | contig 21448 bp, 12 predicted proteins | sample MGYA00238163_ERZ764804 | MGnify/ENA primary metagenome ERZ764804 (study PRJEB28919, sample SAMN05720223) | activated sludge metagenome | isolation source: Anaerobic digester | place: Hong Kong... | reverse complement strand
GTTTGCCACGGCTCTTCGGCCGAGTTCTCCGTCAGTAGGGTACATGCCCGTTAGACTCCAGCAAATCCTCCTCACAAAGCAAAAGGCCCGTCTTACGGCGGGCCTTTTGTTGATCCTGGCTCTTCCGGCCGCCGCGGCGCAGCAACCGGCCAAGGCGTCGGAGAAGGAGAAGCCCGCCGATCAGCCCGCCACCTATGTGGGAACGGAGACGTGCCAGGGGTGTCACGAAGACGTCGTTAAGGCGTTCCAGAAGAACCCGCATCAGTCCGTGGAAATCAGCGAGAAGCGCGGCTGGAAGGGCAAGAGTTGCGAATCTTGCCATGGCCCTGGATCCAAACACGCGGAATCGGCCTCGGCCGCGGACATCTTCAATCCAGCGAAAGCCGCTCCCGGCGAGGTGGACCGGAGCTGCCTGAAGTGCCATCAGAACCAACCCACGCACATCGGGCGCATCCAGGGCGGCCACGGCCGGTCCCAAGTGAGTTGCGCGGCCTGTCACTCGATCCACAAGAACGGTCCCACGGGCCTGGTGGCGAGGAAGCCCGCCGCGGCGAACAAGCAGTGCGCCGGCTGCCACACCTCGGTTTGGGCGCAATTCCAAAAGCCCCACAAGCACCCGCTTGCAGAGGGCGCCATGAGCTGCGTCGACTGCCACAACCCCCACGGCAGCTTCTTGCCGAAAATGATGCAGACGGCAGGCGGCAACCAATCCGGCTGCTTCAAGTGCCATGGAGACAAACGCGGTCCCTTTATTTACGAACATGCGGTCGTAAAGATGGAAGGCTGCGCCACCTGCCACGAGCCGCACGGTTCGGCCAATCCCAAAATGCTTACCCGTCACGAGGTGAGCGTGCAGTGCCTGGAGTGCCACGCCAACATCGCGCAGCCCTCGGGAGCGAATCCCGGCGGCACGGTGGGCGGCATACCTCCCGCGTTCCACAACCTGCAGAGCGCGCGTTACCGCAACTGCACCACTTGCCACATCAAGGTGCACGGATCGAACGTGAGCCGGACGTTACTGCGATGAAACTCTTCCTGACTGCATTCGTAGGCGCAACGCTTCTGGCGCAGCAGGCCGCCACGCCTCCGGCGGCCCCGCAGCAACCTGCGCCGAAGACGGAGGAGAAACAGCCCGAAGAGAAAAAGGAAGAGGCGGCGCCCGCCGCGGAACAGTGGCTTGGCGGGAGCGTCGAATTCGGCTACCGCTGGCTCACGGACGTAGCCGGCAACTTCAACGCCTACCGCAGCGTGGTGAACCTCGGCGAAGGGCCGAAACTGCTCAACGCGGACTTCACTATCCGGAACTCCACTCACAAGGTGTTCGACCGGATGAACGTGCTTCTCCACGGCTGGGGAGGCGATCCGTACAACACCGCCCGCGTGGACGTCTCGCGCGAGAAGAGTTACCGCCTGACCGCGGACTACCGCAACATGGCGTACTTCAACTTCCTGCCCTCCTACGCTAATCCGCTCCTGTCGAGCGGTGTCCTGATGAACCAACATTCCTTCGACACCGCCCGGCGTTACGTCGATCTCCAACTGGACCTGTTGCCCGGCGCCCGCATCACCCCGTACCTGGGCTACACACGCAACTCCGGGTCCGGCTCGGGCCTGACGGATTTCGTCATGGACCAGAACGAATATCCCGTCCGTAACTTTCTGGGCGACAAGACGGACGAATTCCGAGGCGGCGTGCGCCTGGAGTTCGACCGCTTCCACGTGACGCTGGAACAGGGCGGTCAGACGTTCAAGGACGACCAGCACGCAACGAATTCGCAGTTCACTTACGGCAACCGTCTGACGACGGTTTTGGGCAAGACGCAGTCCCTCACTGCGCTGGACCAGATCTACGGCATCCGCGGCGACGGTATTTACAGCAAAGTGCTGGCCACGGCCAGCCCGGCGAGTTGGGTGAACCTGTCGGGGCAATTCCTGTACAGCCGCCTGAACACGAATTCGCGGTATGCCGACAACGCGGCCGGGCAATTCGTAATCCTCAGCGCGCTGCAGCTTTTCACCGGCCAGCGCGATACTTTCGCCGCGCTGGCCAAGCAGCCGCATACTTCGGGCAGCGCCGGCATCGAGCTGAAGCCGCTCCGGCGGTTGCGCCTCCTGGAGAGCTGGACGACGGACCGCTTCCACAACGCCAGTTCGGTCGCGCTGGCGGAGCTGGTTCTGTTGACCCCGTCATCGATGACGAACGGCGCGACATTGGGACTCGGAGCTGCGGACCGGCTGATTTACAACTACAACCAGCAACAGGTGGACGTCCTGTTCGACGTCACCAGGAAATTCACCTTGCGCGGCGGACACCGGTATGTTTGGGGCGATGCACAGTATACGCCGCCGGTGTTGAGTTACGTCGAAGGATTGCAGGCTACTGAATTGCGGCGGCACGCCGGTCTTGCCGGCGCCTATTTCCGGCCGACGTCGAAGTTGTCGTTTACCACGGACTTCGAAGCGGCCAGCGGGGACCGGACCTACTTCCGTACCAGCCTGCAGGACTACACGAAGATGACGGCGAGGGCGCGCTACCAAGTTCACACGGCGCTGCAGATGTCCGCCAGCTTTTCGCTGCTCGACAACCAGAATCCCTCGCCGACGGTGAATTACGATTTCCGCTCGCGCGCGAATTCGCTCTCGCTTTACTGGACGCCGGCGGGCGGGAAATGGATCGGCGTGCTGGGCGAGTACACGCGCTCAACGCTGCGGTCCGACATCACTTACCTGGTCCCGCAGACGCTCACGCGCACACGCTCGTTTTACCGGGATAATGCGCACAGCGCGACGTCGCTGGTGGACTTCAATCTGCCCGAGATGAACGGCGCCAAGCCCAAGATCAGCGTGGGCGGCTCGTTCTACCTTTCGAGCGGCACCCGGCCGACCGACTATTACGAGCCGACAGGCCGCTTCTCGATTCCGCTACACAAGCTAGTCGCCTGGTTCGCCGAATGGCGGTACTACGGGCTGGCGGAGACCTTCTATGCGTACGAAGGCTTCCGCACGCACCTGTTCACCATGGGTCTGAAAATCGGGCAGTAGGGCCTCCGGACGGCGCATCAGTAAATGGCTCGAAGGTCGCTCAGGCGTATACGGTTGTCGCGCACCGGAACGAGTTCATTCACATAGACGAAGTGATCCCGCAGTTCCACGATCACTGCGTTGAGCGAGAGCGGATAGTCGACGACGGAGTCGCCGCCGCGCGCAGTCCAGTTGCCGTTGTGCGGCCAGGGATAGTCGGGGCGGAACTGGCCGGGGATGTCTACCTCCACCCAGCGCCAGCCGTCGAAATTGATGAAGCCGTGTCCGTAAGAGTCCTCTGAGCCGCCCACGCCGGTCCAGCGCTCGCCCTTGGCATCGGTCAACTCGAACGTGATGCGGCCCCAGGCGGAGTTGCCCTTCACCCACAGTCCGAGCCGCCGCGGCTGGCCTCTGAGCGGCGAAGGCTGCCGCCGTTCGAGAACGCTGTACATGGGCAACAGCGGACTACCCGGCGCCGCGCCGGCACTCACTTCGACCACGGCACCGCGCACGGGATCGACAGTTGCCTTGAAGTTGAACGTGCCGGGGCGGCGCGGATAGCGCGGGTTCCCTTCTTCGAGCAATTCGTCGCGTCCCGCGCGCGGTTGCCAGTGCTGCAGCCCATCCAGTGCGTCCACGGCGATCGAATCGGCGGGCGGCCGCTCGTCGTAGGCAGGCACGCCGGCTGACAGCCGTGTGATGTGGGCCTTCGTTTTCAGATAGACCGGCGACTCGCACAACGCGACGCCGCTCGCATTCAGTTCCGTCCGGCGGCCCATCGCGTCGATCACCACGCCGCCGCTTCCACCCTCCAGGGCCAGCGCAGCCTTGCGGTGGCCACGCGTGGTCCACATGGGGTAAACGTTTTCACCATCGCCTGCGATGAAATGGAGCGCGTAGACGCTGGTGGATCCGGTATCGACGCGGTCCGCGTACCGGGCTCGATCAAGCACGCTGGTCATCGTCGCGTAGGCGACGTAGGATGCTTTAGGGCTCGGCTCCGGCGCGCGGTGGCAGAGACCCACCGAACCCCAGCCGCTGCGGTAGTAATCGTTGGCGACATCGGTGATCATGGCGCTCATGCCGAACAGCTTCACGCCATAGGCAAGGCCCAGGAGCATGTCGCGAACATAGTAGTTGGCCTGGTCGCGTTCGCTCAGGTAGCCGGGCGCGGTGCCGTGGAAAAGCGATTCGACCATGATGGTGTCGAGGTTCCGATACCCGTACAGCTTCTTCCACTCCTGGATGAAATACAGGGCATTCACGTCGTCGATGTCAGGAGGGCGTTCGGGCTGCATGCGGTAACCACCGACTTCGAGGCTCAAGGCATCGAGTAGCTTCACCGGAAAGCCACGCCGGAGGAACTCCTCGGTGAAGTTGGGCCAGGCGCCCAGCGCCAGCTTCTCCTTCGGCAGGGCTGTCTTGGAGAGCGTCGCGTAAGCCGTGGCGCGGTCCCAGTAAGCCTTCAAGCGGGCCTTCTCGTCGTCGTTCAATTCAAGGCGCGGACGGCCCGTCAGCGCCGGCGGGAAGTACCAGTGGTGGCGATCCGAGATCCGATCCTCCCAGTAGATCTGCCAGTAAAGCGGGTCGGAGTCGCGCGTCTTCATTTTCTCGACCATCTCCCGCGCGGCGGTCTCCGGCTCGCCGGGAATGGGTTGGGAGGTGTAGAAGATCCCGGTGACGATGTCGGTGCCAGTCCCGATGCCGTACTTGCGCTTGGAGGGATATCCGGCACCCAGGGTGTGGCGCGCCCCGGCACGGCGCATGAGAACTGCCTCCACTTCGTTTGGAGGCGTGAGATGCCCGCCGCCCCAGCTCCACATGCCAAAGGGCGAGTCGCGCTCGGCCTTCCGCGTATCCGGCGGCAGGACCGCGTAAGTGGTGGAACGCTCGACAAGCGTGACCCCGCGCGCATCCGTCAACCGGAACACTGCGTCGAATTTGCCTAGTCCGGCCCCGGGCAGCGTGACCGGCTGCATCCGCTTCTCTCCAGGACGCAGAGTGATTGCCTTCCGCTGCTGGATTCCGGCGCCGCCGGGGCCTTGCGCCTGAAAGAAGGCGGTGACGGTTTGCGATTCGCCGGTGACGTTTTCCAGGTAGAGGTCGAACCGCGGAGTCTCTTCGGGCAAGAAAAGGTGGCCCAGGGTGGGCGACGTCGCCACCATACGTACGGGAGACTCTTCGAGAGTGACGGCGTGGATGCGCACGCCGCTTTTCGGGCCGAGCGGCAGCATGCAATTCAAGTCCGCGCGCAATTCCCTGGTGAACTCGATATCCAACCAGGGCACATTGGCATCGAGTTTGAGCACTTCGCTCGGATTGCCTTGCGCCTTGAGGACATCGGCCGACAGCACATCCTGGAGCGCGCCCGGGTGCAGAGGAACCTCGACGAGCCACAGGCGCCCGGACCTGGACGCAATGGAAGGCGGCGAGCCGGAGCGAATCTTCTCGCCGGAGCGCGGCACTGGGACTTCGGAATCGGCGAAGAAGGAACCGTTCGCACCCCGGTATCGTACCAGGCGCACAGTGAGCTTCGGACTCAAGTCCGCGTCGTCGCTTGCGGAAGCCAGCAGCCACGCGCGGTGGTAATAGCGTTTCGGCACGCGCAGCAGGATGGTCACCGGGTCTCCGTCCATGGCGCTGATGCTGTTGAACTGTTTCTGGTAAAGGCTTCCGGGGCCGCTGGGCTTCTTGCGGATGCGCAGGCCCGCTTGAGAGACGTCGATCGCCGCGCCGCCCAACTGGAACGGCACGCCGCCGACACGGATCCTGGCGGCTTGGGCCGCGTCGTTCGGCATATTCCCGTAGCCAGTGAGGTCCACCGGTTGATAACCGCCGCGCACGGACCGGGATTCGCTCACGCGGAAGGCGCGCGAATCGGCGCCAGCAGGCAAGTGCAAAAGGATCTCCCCTGCGGTGGCAGCCCGCGGTATTTCGCCTATGGCGCGGCCGTCAAACCAGTACCACACGGTTTGCCGGGAAACCTCCGCTCGGATCGTGAACCAGCGCCCACGCCAGCCCGGCATGACGCGGGCCTCGCGTTCGATTTCTTCGTAGGCGCCCGCGCCCCAATCCTTGTGCGGGACAGGCTTCAGCAGCTCCGCCTCCTCAGCAAGCGCTTTACCGTCGCGCAGCAACCGCAGCGCGACTCGGGAATCCTCCGCATCCGGCACCGCTTCGAGCGCTCCGCCCGCTTCGAGACGCACGGCTTCTCCAGGCTGCGCAAAGCGGACTTCGGCTTCGACTATGTACGCGTTCGTGGGAGGAGCAGCCAGACGGCGCGGCTGCGCCTGAAGCGCGGCGGAAACCGCGCAAAGCAGAACAACGGCGGCACCAACACGGCCCGGCATGAGAGGCAGTATATCGTGCTTCGGCGCCGGCAAAGCGGGCGGTAGGCCTGATGCGACATAATTACAATTTGCCCGGTGTGCCGGGACGTATTATCTATGCCCAAGCGAAACGACATCGAAAAAGTACTCATCATCGGCTCCGGACCCATTGTCATCGGACAGGCCTGTGAGTTCGACTACTCCGGCACACAAGCCTGCAAGGCGCTGCGTGCGGTGGGCTACAAGATTGTTCTGGTGAACTCCAATCCCGCCACCATCATGACCGATCCCGGCATGGCGGATGTCACTTACATCGAACCGCTGAATCTCGCCAGCCTGACCAACATCATCGAGAAGGAACGCCCCGATGCGCTGCTGCCCAACCTGGGCGGCCAATCCGGTCTGAATCTCTGTTCGGAGTTGGCTCGCGCCGGGGTGCTCGACAAGTACGGCGTGCGGGTCATCGGCGTTCAGGTGGACGCCATTGAGCGTGGCGAAGACAGGGTCGCGTTCAAGGAAACGATGAACCGTCTCGGCATCGACATGCCGAGAAGCGCGCCGGCTTACTCGGTAGAGGAATCGCTGAAGATCGCGGACGATCTCGGCTATCCCGTCGTGATCCGCCCCGCCTACACCATGGGTGGAACAGGTGGGGGCCTGGTGTGGGACGCCGAGGAACTTCGCGTGGTGGCGAGCCGCGGACTCTCCGCCAGCCTGGTGGGCCAGGTCCTGGTCGAGGAATCCGTGCTGGGGTGGGAAGAGCTCGAACTCGAAGTAGTGCGCGACGCGAAGAACCAGATGATCACCGTCTGCTTCATCGAGAACGTCGACGCCATGGGCGTGCACACGGGCGATTCCTTCTGCACCGCGCCCATGCTCACCATCTCCACTGACTTGCAGCGGCGCCTCCAGGAGATGTCGTACAAGATCGTCGAAGCCATCCAGGTGATCGGCGGCACCAACATCCAATTCGCGCACGATCCGAAAACCGGGCGCGTGGTGGTCATCGAGATCAATCCGCGCACTTCGCGGTCTTCCGCGCTCGCGTCGAAGGCCACCGGCTTCCCTATCGCCCGCATCTCCTCGCAGCTGGCGGCCGGCCTCACCCTGGACGAGATCCCGTACTGGCGCGACGGCACGCTCGAGAAATACACGCCTTCGGGCGACTACGTCGTCGTGAAGTTCGCCCGGTGGGCTTTCGAGAAGTTCCGCGGCGCCAAAGACGTGCTGGGCACGCAGATGCGCGCCGTCGGCGAAGTGATGAGCATCGGCAAGAATTACAAGGAGGCGCTGCAGAAGGCTATCCGGTCGCTCGAAATCGGGCGCTACGGATTCGGTTTCGCCAAGGATTTCAACCAGAAGTCCCTTGATGAGCTGCTGGCCCTGTTGGAGCAGCCGACCAGCGAACGACAGTTCATGATGTACGAGGCGCTGCGCAAGGGCGCCTCTGTCGATCTGCTGGCGAAGAAGACATACATCAAGGCCTGGTTCATTCAGCAAATGAAGGAACTGGTCGATCTCGAAGAGGAAATCCTGCGCTATCGCGGGCAGGCGCTTCCGGACGAGCTGTTGACCCGGGCCAAGAAGGACGGCTTCGCGGACCGCTACCTGGCCAAGCTGCTCGAAGTCAAAGAAAGCGAAATCCGCGAGCAGAGGAAGAAGCTTGGCGTGGTGGAAGCCTGGGAGCCTGTGCCGGTAAGCGGGGTCGAGAACGCCGCTTATTACTACTCCACATACAATGTGCCGGACCGCAGCGTCGCCAGCACGGGTAAGCCCAAGGTGATGGTGCTGGGAGGCGGTCCCAACCGCATCGGTCAGGGTATCGAATTCGACTACTGTTGCGTCCACGCCGCCTTCGCCATCCGCGACGCGGGCTACGAGTCGATCATGGTGAACTGCAATCCGGAAACCGTATCGACCGATTACGACACGTCCGACAAGCTGTATTTCGAACCGCTCACCTTAGAAGACGTTCTCAGCATTTACGAGAAAGAGAAACCGCGGGGCGTGATCGTGCAGTTTGGCGGCCAGACTCCGTTGAATTTGGCGAACAGTCTGGCCGCGGCGGGCGTCAAGATCCTGGGCACCTCTCCGGACACCATCGACCTGGCCGAGGACCGCGACCGGTTCCGCAAGATGATGGACCGCATGGGGATTCCGATGCCGGAGTCGGAAATGGCCGTCAGCGTGGAACAGGCCATCGCGGCGGCCGGACGCATCGGCTATCCGCTCATGGTGCGGCCCTCCTATGTGCTAGGCGGCCGCGGCATGGAGGTGGTGCACGACGAAGACATGCTGCGCCGTTACATGGCCGCGGCGGTGAACGTCACCCCCGAGCGGCCCATCCTGATCGACAAGTTCCTGGAGAACGCCATCGAGTCGGAGGCGGACGCCATTTGCGACGGGACAGAAGTCTTCCTGCCCGCGGTGATGGAGCACATCGAATATGCGGGCGTGCACTCGGGCGATTCGGCGTGCGTGATCCCGCCGGTTACTATCCCGGCGAAGCATCTGGAAGCGATCGAGGAGTACACGCGGCGCATCGCTCTGGAGTTGGGCGTGGTGGGCTTGATGAACATGCAATACGCCATCGCCAACGACAAGGTATACGTGCTCGAAGCCAACCCGCGCGCCTCGCGCACGGTGCCGCTGGTTTCGAAGGTCTGCAACATCCAGATGGCGCGCGTGGCTACGCAGATCATGCTGGGACGGAAGCTGGCCGGCTGCGGCCTGAAGCACCGCCCGATCCCGCACTTCGGCGTGAAGGAAGCGGTCTTCCCGTTCAACATGATGCCGGAAGTGGACCCGCTGCTCGGGCCGGAAATGCGCTCGACGGGCGAAGTCCTGGGCTTGGCCTCGTCGCCCGGGGAAGCCTTCTTTAAGGCGCAGGAAGCGACGCAATCGCCCCTACCGCTCGAAGGAACGGTGTTGATTACGGTGGCCCGGCGTGACCGCGGTGGCTTGCTGGAAGTAGCGCGCCAGTTCGCGGATCTCGGGTTCCGGATTCTGGCCACCAAAGGCACTGCAGCGTGGCTCGCCGAGCGCGGTATCGTAGCGACGCCCGTGAACAAGCTGCAGGAAGGCCAGCCGAACATTGTGGACTTGATCCGGGACCGCCAGATCCAACTGATCGTCAACACACCGGCTGGCAAAGAGAGCGAGTTGGACGACTCCTACATCCGCAAGAACGCCATCAAGTACAAGCTGCACTACATCACGACGCTGGCCGGTGCCATGGCCGCAGCCAAGGGCATCGCAGCTCACCGCCAGAGCGGCGGCGCCTCATCCTGCCGTTCGCTGCAGAGCTATCACGCCGGGATTGTGTAAAGAGGGAATCGCGCGGCCATACCCGATCGACCCCGGGTTTGCGCGCGGCGGCGAACTACTCACGATGACACAAGAACGCCCGCTCCCCAATAGAGAGGAACGGGCGTTTTGAACGACAGGCTGTTGCCGGGTTAGAAGTACAGCTTGGCGCCTAACGTGACGTTTCGCGGCCCATTGACTTGGCTCGAGATCACACCGAATCCGGACGATCCAACCTGTGAGTTCGGGATGCCGAAACGCACTGTGTTGGTGAAGTTGGTCGCTTCACCGCGCAGTTCGAAGTAGCGGTCTCCCTTCTCGTTCAGGTAGAAGTGCTTGAACAGCGAGACGTTGATGTTATGCAACCCCGGAGCCCGGACGCTGGTCAGCGTGCGCGGCGCGGTGCCCCATGCATACGTCGACGGCCTGGAGAAAGCCGCCGGATTCAGGTACTTGGTCAGCTTGTCACCCGCGGATCCGGGCATACTGGGATCCGAGAGCAAATTGGGCCGCTGGGTGGCTCCGGCTTCGATAGTCTTTGCGCCAGACAGGGTCGGAACCAGCGGCTGACCAGTCTGCTCGGTCAGGATGCCGTTCACTTGCCAGCCTCCGACGAAGCCGTCCAGGATCTTGTTCATTCCCGAACCGATCGAGCCGCGGCGGCCGAAGGGAAGCGCATAGTTGAAGTCGGCGATGAACCGGTGGTTGATGTCGAACAGCGACACGGCACGCTCCAGGCGCAGATTATCCCAAACCTGAGGACGCGGACGGCCGCCCGCCGCCGAGTAGAGCCAATCGAGGTTGGGGTCGTCGGCGCTCTCACTGTCGTTGATCATCTTCGACCACGTGTAGTGAGCGGTCATGGATAACCCATGCGTCATGCGCTTGGTGAACTTGATCTGCCCGGCGTGGTAAACCGAGTTGCCGATAGGCGGCCCGGGGCGCCCAGCAATGGCGGCATATTGCGGATAGGGCCGCAACAACGTCTGCCGCGTCACTTTGGGCTGGCTCAGCGCCGAGTTGGGATCGGTGATGTAGCCGTAAAACGGGTTGTCCACCATCGTGTAGAGGCCGTCGCCGAGGCTCAGTGCCTGCGCCGAGCTCATGTAGTTGGGTTGCCGGCGCATATTCCCAAAGCCGAGGTGCGTGCCCTTGCTGCCGGTGTAAACCAATTCAACCACGGAATTGGCGGGCAGTTCGCGCTGGACCGACAGGCTCCACTGCTGATACTGCGGCGCGCGGCCCCAGTCGCGGACCGGCCCATAGATGACGTTGCCGACGTCAAACAAGGCGCCGACGCTGCTGCCTACGGGCTTCAGTGGACCGGAACTGCCGAAGGGCGCGGTTAAGGTGCGGAATTGATGCACGCCACCGTCCACCGAGGGCGTAATGGAAGTGCTGGTGGTGTAACCATCGGCCAACTCCGCCGTGTTCTGATAGCTCGGAATTCCGTAGTAGATGCCGTAACCACCGCGCAGCACCATGTGGCTGGCGAACTGGTAGGCAAAGCCGACGCGCGGCGCAAGGTCGCGAGTGTCCGCATCATACGAGGTGCGGTTGTTGGCGTCCGTATAAACGTAGCCGCCCTTCAGATTTGGGTAGCCAGGTACGTTCAAGGGCGACTTCATGTTGAGGTCGATCCAATCGAAGCGGTTGAACCGCTCGGTGGCCGGCCGGGGCAGTTCCCAACGCAGACCCAAACTCACCGTCAGGCGCGGAGTAAGCCGGATGTCGTCGTTAGCGTAGAAAGCGTATGTGTGCGAGGCCACGGCCGTGTATGCGTCGGTACCCTGGCTTCCGCTCCCCATCCAGCCGGTCATGAACGAGGCTAGCGCGTTGCCCTGCAACGAATTCGCACTCAACGGGTTTTGCATCGTTTCGTTGCGGTTGAAGTAGATCCCCATGGCGTTGAACCCGGGTTGGCCGTAGTTGAGCATGAGGATTCTCGCTTCGCCGCCCGCCTTGAAGGAATGGATACCGGCCATCTTCGTCACGCTGCCGATGAAATGCGTGTTGGTTTCGGCGCGGCGGATATGCTGCCACTGGCTCGGACCCAGCATGGTGTAACCATCAGGGTAGAAGGCGGGCGCCTGCTGCACGTCGAGCGGACCCGTGAATCCGAGGGTCTTTTCGTCGAACCCGGTCCCCGGATGATCGATGCGGCCCGAATCGGCATACAACCGGGCTATGCCGGCACGGAGGCTGAGGATGGTCGTGGGGTTGAGAATGTGAGTGTAGTCGGCCACGCCGTTCTGGGGACGGCTGATGCCGCGGTTATAGTTGCTCGGCACCATGTAGTTGCCTTCGCCCCACATGTTGTTGTCGTTCCCGCTAGTGCCTACTTCACGGCTGTAGCGGACCGACAACCTCTGATTCGGGTTGAAGTTGTGGTCCACCTTTACGTTCTGCTGGTACCACGAATAGTGGCTGGAACCCTGCTTGAAGAAGTTGCCGATGTGCGCGGCTGTCTGTCCGGGCAGGTTGGGGTCCGGGTAAAATGCCAGGACCTTCGTCGCCACCGGACTCCAGACCGACTTCGGAACTATGTTGCCCGCGAACGCGTTGCGCACCCAATTACCGCTGGCATCCTGGTGCACTGAGTTCGGGTCGAAAATCGAGATCGCCTGCCCAGCGCTGTTGAAGGTTTGGCTGAAGTCTCCGTTCTTCTCGAGCACGGTCGGCACAGTGTCTCTCTCCTCCGCTCCGCCGGGCGACCGAATCTTCTCGTGGTGGAAGAAGAAGAAGGTGCGGTTGCGGCCGTCATAGACCTTCGGGATGTAAACCGGCCCGCCGACTGCGCCGCCGAACTGATTGGTACGGAACTTCGCGATTTGCCCGCCGGAGGCGTTGGAGAAGTAGTTGTTCGCGTTCAATTTGTTGTCGGCGTGGAATTCGAACAAGCTGCCATGAATGTCATTGCCGCCCGAGCGCGTGACCATGTTGATGACAGTGCTGCCCGTCATGCCATATTCCGCGCTGAAACTGTTGGTCTGAACCTTGAACTCCTGGACTGCTTCGACACGGGGGGTGAAACTGACCACCGTGATACCGGAGTTGTGTTCCTGGTTGGTGACGCTGACGCCGTCAATCAGCACGTCCGATTGGGAGTTGCGAGCTCCGTTCGATACGAAGTTGACGTCGCCGCTGGGATTACCGCCGACGCCGACCACGCCGGGCGCGAGGGTTGCCAGGGCCAGAGGATTGCGGCCGACCGGCATATCCAAAATCGAGTTGTTGCTGACTACACGGCCCAGAGTCGCGTTTACGGCATCCAGGCGGGGGGCTTCCCCGGTGACTTCCACCTGGGTAGCCACTTCACCGGGAGTGAGCGTAACATCCACCCTTGCGGCCTGCTGCACCTGCAGCACCATGCCGGAACGAACGAAGGTCTGGAAACCCTTCATTTCCACTTCCAGTTTGTAACTTGCCGGCGGCAGGAACGTGAAGATGTAACGGCCCCGCTCGTCGGTAACCTTTGTTTGCGTAACGTTGGTTGCTTCGTTGGTTAACTTCACTGTCGCCTTGGGAACGACGGCTCCCGAGGAGTCAGAGATTAGCCCTTCCAGGGTGGCTGTGTACGCCTGGGCGTAGAGCGGGGCGGACCCGCCAATTACCAAGGACAATAGCAGACCCCAGAGGACCCCATACTTCCATTTCTTTTCTCTAATTGTCATTGCGGCCTTCTCCGCGGTATTACGGGCACTGAGCCCGCATCTCTTATCCAGGCCAGATGCCAGGGTGTGCGGCTTTCGTGAAGACAGCCCCGTTAACGGGCCCGCACACTGCCCCCACCTGCTTGGATATGCCAAATTTAGCATAGGCTAGTGCCTCCGTCAAGCAGAATACGGCAGATACTTGCAAAATGACGCAAACTCGAATAGAATACTGCTTGCGTCATTGCGCCCCGGCGTGACCATAACAACCAATAGTGGATTCGTTGCTCCAAAAGAGGTGCGGTGGCCAAGGAGACGGGTTATGATGGACCATGCCCACAACGCGTGGAAAGGCGAACAAACACGCAGTTCACGGCAACGAGGCGCAGACACCCTCGGAAAGCGTAGAGCCGATGAACAGGGGTAGCCATCGTCTGTTCACCGATGAGCGCCGCGCGCGCATCCTGCAGATCCTGGAGCAGGAGCACCGGGCAGCCGTGGCGGACCTTGCGAGCCGTTTCGACGTGAGCGAGGACACGGTCCGGCGCGATCTGCGCGAGCTCGAAACCCGCGGGCAGATCCGCAAGACGCACGGCGGCGCGCTACGGCACACGACGCCGGCGGTGTCCTACGACAAGCGCTTGACGCAGTCTACCGAATTGAAAGAGGCTCTGGGCCGCCGCGCGGCGGAAATGGTTCAGGACGGCGACTCGCTGATCATCGACGGCGCGACCACGGCGATCGGGGTAGCCCGGGCATTGGGTCAGCGCCGCGCCAAGGTGCTGACCAATAGTCTGGAAGTCGCCGCCATCGTGGCCGACCTGCCGAATATCGAGCTGACCGTACTGGGAGGCCGTTGGGATCCGCTGCACCGCCAACTGGTGGGGCAAACGACGATCGACCAGATCTCCCGCTACCGCGTGGACAAGCTATTCCTGGGCATGGGAGCGCTCGACCGCAAGAGCGGTCTCACAGAGCCGACCGATGAAGACGCGGCTGTGAAGCGGGCCATGATCAGCGTGGCGCAGCAGGTAATCGGCTTGGCCGACCATACCAAGCTGGAGACGGTCTCTTTCGCCTGCGTCGCCCCGGCTTCGGCCATCGACGTTCTGGTGACCGACGAACTGGCCGACTGTTCGCCCTTCGACGACCTGGGCTGGGAAGTGATCCGCGTTGCCGATCCGGCGGCAGCGGCGGGCGCACCGTCCTAGGTTCAGCGCCGGTGTCTTAGCGGGCGCAATTCCGCTTTGCGGACCAGAATCTCGGCGTATTCGGACTGGATCTGAATCTTGCCGGCGGTGTGTGACGCCTTGGTACCGTGCATGACCACGACGCCGTTGACCAGGTTCGTGATCGAGTCGCCGTCGCAGATCACTTCCGAGCGATTCCACTGGCCCAGGGGCTTCTCCACTTCCTGGCGTCCGCGAAAGCCCAGCTTGTCCTGCCAGGCCTCGTCGCGCCCGTACCAATCGAAGCGCCCGCTGTCTTTCCTCACCGGCGTGCCGCCTTTGTGCCAGTAAAGCTCCTTGTTCGCTCCCACGCGTGTTTCGACGGTGAGCGATGGCTTGTTCTTGCCGTTCACCAGGATGATGTCGCCGCAGCCGCCCTCGATGATCTGGCATTCGATGGATTCCATCCAGATGCCGCCGGCAGCGCCGTCTTCGCCGACCGAATGCACCAGGATCCCGCTGTCGCGCGCCCTGTTCTCGCGCGGCGGCCACGCTTTGCCTCCCCATTTCCACTCGACGATCAGATGGTAGTCGCGGTACGCCTCTTTTGTGATGACGGCACCCAGTTCCTCGCCCGAAATGTGGATGACGCCACCGCGGACCGTGAACACCTTCTTCGGATCTTCGTATTTGGTCGGTTTCAGATAGGTGTAGAAGTTGTCCAGGTTCTTGCCGTTGAACAGGCGGATGGTGCGGCGGGGCGTAATGACCTGATCCTGGGCCGCGGCCAGCGAACAGAGCAGAAGAATACCGAGGAAGCGTTTCACCGCTACATTGTACCTGGAACGGGAAACGCGCCGAGAGCGTCTTCGACGGCGGCGGCGGCGCGCAACAGCGCCGCTTCCTTGAATGCCCGGCCGACGATCTGCAGCCCCATGGGCAGGCCGCTCGAATGCATCCCGCTGGGGATGCTCACGGCCGGCAGGCCAAGGAGGTTGATGGCCCGCACGTTGCGGGTCGCGGCGAGCCGCACGTCTTCATCCTTGCCCTCGATAGTGATCGTGGTCTGGCCGATCCGGGGCGCGGGCACCGTCGTGGTGGGCGTGAAAAGGCAATCGATCTTATCCCAAAGCGCCGTGAACTCGCGCGTGAGCGAGCGCCGGATGCGCTGCGCGTTGATGTAGTCGGTTGCTCTCAGGAGGCGGCCCTGGTCGAGCAGCGCCAGCACGTCCGCGCCGAACAGATCGCGTTGGTCCATGTACGGCTCGTAGAGCGCCGAGGCTTCGCCCAGCAGGATAACGCGTCCCACAGCGTTGAGGGCTTCGATGTCGGGAACGCGAATCGGGACGACCTCGGCGCCGGCTGCCTCCGCCAGGCGTGCGGCGTGGTGTACGGCCTCGCGCACCTCCGCATCCACACGGTCGAAGTAGAAATTCTCCGGTAGCCCTACGCGCACCCCTGCGAGGCTTACGTCGTCCGGGGGCAGGAAGTCTTCGACAGCGGCATGGCTCGACGAGGGATCGCGCGGATCGTAGCCGGCGATGGCATTCAGCACCAGGGCTGCGTCGCGCACTGTGCGCGTCAGGGGCCCCATGTGATCGAGGCTGCAACCAAGCGGCACCGCACCGTAGCGGCTTACGCGACCGAAGGTAGGTTTCAGTCCCACAACACCACAGAACGAGGCCGGGATGCGTATGCTTCCGCCCGTGTCGCTGCCCAAGGCGGCGGCCACCATGCCGCTGGCGACCGCGACGCCCGAACCTCCGCTCGATCCTCCCGGGATGCATTCGGGGTTCCACGGGTTCCCGATGGAACCGAAGTGCGGATTGTCGCTGGTGATGCCGTAAGCCAGTTCGTGCATGCCGGTTTTGCCCACCATCACCGCTCCGGCATCGTTGAGCTTTTCCACCACCGCGGCGTCGTAGGCAGGGAACAATTTCCTAAACAGAAGCGAACCGGTGGTCGTCCGCACTCCTTTGGTGTAGAACAAGTCCTTATAAGCAATAGGGATGCCGTGCAGGGGGCCGCGATCCACGCCGCGCGCCAGTTCTTCGTCAGCCTGGCGGGCGCGGTCACGGGCCTTGCCGGCGGTGATAGTGAGGAAGGCATTGAGCGACGGGTTGAGGCTTTCGATGCGCGCAATGCTCTGCTCGGCCAGTTCCATGGCGCTGGCGCGGCGCTCTCGCAACAGGGCGGCGGCTTCGCGGATGGTCATTTACCGGGCTCCTCGGGGCACTCAAATATCACGGCGGGTTCCAGATCCACGGGCAAGTGCGCGGCGAGCGGCCGGAAAGCGGCATCCAGTGCGTCTAATGGCGCGGTTACGCGGGACAGTTCTTCCGCGGGGATATCCAGGCCATGGGCGGCGACGAGCGAATTCCAGTCGGTCATCGCTGCCCATTGTACAGGGGCGCTGGCAAAGAGCGAAACCCGCACGCCAGGTTCGGCATCATCATAATAGTGGATATGAAGAACGTTCTGGCAGTGTTTCTGGCACTAGGCATGTGGACCATGGCCGGAGCGGCAGCTACAACCAACACGCCTAGCGACAGCGAGATCGCTGGGATCATCGCCAAGTTCGCCGCCAAGGAGGCCGAATTCGCCCAGGCGCGCGAGAATTACACCTACCGGCAAACCGCGAAGCTCCACGAACTGGACGAGACCGGATCCGTGCGCGGCCGTTGGGAAATCGTCTCCGACATCATTTTTTCGCAGGATGGCAAACGCATTGAGCGCGTCGTGCACGCCCCGGTGCAGACCCTGCAAAACCTCATCCTGACGCCGGAAGACGAGCAGGACTTGCGTAGTGTGCGGCCGTTCGTGCTGACCACGAAGGACATCGACAAGTACTACGTGCGCTACCTGGGCAAGCAGAATGCCGACGAGATTCCCTGCTACGTTTTCGCGGTGAAACCGAAGACCCTGGAGCAGGGACAGCGCTACTTTTCGGGGATGGTGTGGGTGGACGACCGCGACCTGCAGATCGTGAAGACCTACGGCCGTGGCGTCGGTTATCAGAAGAAGAACAGCGACAACCAGTTCCCGAAATTCGAGACCTACCGCGAACAGATCGACGGCAAATATTGGTTCCCCACGTACACGCGCGCCGACGACACGCTGTATTTCCAGACCAGCGCGCAGCGCATCCGCATGACCGTCAAGTACGAGGACTACAAGCAGTTCAAGGGCGAGTCGAAGATCATCTACGGCGAGCCGGTGGAAACCGGGCAACCCAAGGAGACCAAGAAGCCCTGATTTTCGCCGTTTGACCCCCGGATGGCGCCGCTGGAGGGGCGGTGCTATGCGGGGACGCCTGCAACATGCTCGAATAGAACCACTGGGAAATGTCTTCCTTCTGGGTTCATATCCGGCGGCGCGCCAAGGCTGTCATCCGCCGCGCTCGCGAGTTGAGGATGATCTGGCGGGGTGTTGTCTCGACCGATCACCCGGTCATGGCGCACATTGTCCCCATCCGCCGCTGCAACCTCACATGCGCTTATTGCAATGAGTACGACTCGACATCCAGGCCGGTTCTGGTGGGGACCATGCTGCGGCGCATCGACCGGCTGGCGGCCCTGGGCACCACCGTCATTACTATCAGCGGCGGCGAACCGCTATTGTACCCGGACCTCGACTTTCTCATCCGGCGCATCCGGCATCACGGCATGATCGCCGGGATGATCACCAACGGCTACCTGCTCACCCCCGAACGCATCCACCGGCTGAACCATGCCGGGCTGGACCATATGCAGATCAGCATCGACAACGTCACGCCCGACGACGTATCGATGAAGAGTCTGAAGGTGCTCGACCGAAAACTGCAAATGCTCGCCGGACACGCCGAGTTCCACGTGAACATCAACTCGGTGGTGGGCGGCGGGGTGCGCAACCCGGAAGATGCGATGGCGATCGGGCGCCGCGCAGTCGAGCTGGGATTCACTTCCACGGTGGGGATCATACACGACGCGACGGGCCAACTCCGGCCGCTCACCGGCAAGGAGCGCGAAGTCTTCCTGGCAATGAGGAAGCTGGAGAAGTCCAGCTACGCGCAGATCAACTACTTCCAGGACGACATCGCACGTGGGCGTCCGCACATCTGGCAGTGCCGCGCCGGAGCGCGCTACCTCTATGTTTGCGAGGACGGGCTGGTGCACTACTGCTCCCAGCAGCGCGGTTACCCCGCCAAGCCGCTGGAACAGTATTCGCTCGAAGACATCCGGCGCGAGTTCCTCACGCGAAAACCCTGCGCGGCCTACTGCACGGTGAGCTGCGTGCACCAGGTGTCCTATATGGACTTCTGGCGCGCACCGCAGACGATTCGCCCCTGCTCGCGCACGCAGCCCGCCGCTCCTGCGAGCGAGGCCATCGTCCAGATACAATCGATCGGTAGATAGCTTCGTTCACAAGGAAATTTACTCATGCGCTTGAGATGCGAATCCTTGATCGCACGGCGGTACGTTGTCGTTGTCGCGCTGGCATCGCTGTTCATCCTGCGGGTGGCGTCCTCCGCGGCTGAGTATCAACCATCGCCAGTTCCAGACCGCGTTATCTTAACCTGGACCGAGGACCCATCGACCGGGTTCTCGGTTACATGGAGAACCGACAAGTCGGTACGCAAGGCCTTCGCGGAAATCGTGGCGGCGGTGGATGACCCGGGACTCGAGAAGAAAGCGCAGCGCGTGAACGCATCCAGTGAAGCTTACGAGACGGACCAGGGAGGCGCATCGGGCCATCGCGTCACCTTCCGGGCCTTGATGCCGGATACTCTGTACGCGTACCGCGTCGGCGACGGGGTGAATTGGAGCGAGTGGAACCAGCTTCGCACGGCTGGCGCCAGGCCCGACCCGATCACGTTCGTTTACTTCGGCGATGTTCAGGCCAAAATTCACTCCGTGTGGTCGCGCGTGGTTCGCCAGGCCTATTCGATGGCGCCGGATGCGCGCTTCATGGTGTTCGCAGGCGACCTGATCAATCGACGCGGCGTTGACCGGGAATGGGGCGAGTGGTACGAAGCCGGCGGTTGGATCTACCGGCAGGTGCCTAGCTTCCCCGTCCCGGGCAATCACGAGTATGGAAGCGTGAAGCAACTCCCCCCGAACTGGCACTCACAGTTCACGCTGCCCGCCAACGGCGTGGCCGGACTTGAAGGCACCAACTACTACATAGACATTCAGGGTTTACGAATGATAGCCCTGAATTCGAATCTGAAGCAGAAGGAACAGGCGGAGTGGCTCGACCATTTGCTGGCGAACAATCCCAACCGCTGGACGGCGGTGGTATTCCATCATCCCATGTATTCGACAAAACGCGGGCGGGACAACCCGGAACTCCGCGAACTCTGGCAACCGGTCTTCGACAAGTACGGCGTGGACCTGGTGTTGCAAGGGCATGACCACACTTACGGGCGGACGAATCTGCAGACAAGCGGGAAAGTCCGCTCCGCGAGAGCGGGAACAATCTATGTGGTTTCGATGAGCGGCGCGAAAATGTACGAGTTGGGCGATGCGAAGGTCTTCGCGCGCACAGCCGAGGACACACAGTTGTTCCAAATCGTGCGCATACAGGGCGACACGCTGCGCTTCGAGTGCCGCACGGCCACCGGCGCGCTGTACGACGCTTTCATGCTGCGCAAGCAGGCCGGGAAACCCAACAAGCTGACGAACCAGATCCCAGCCACACCGGAGCGGGTGCGGGTAAATCGCCAGCGATGATGCGGCTCCAAAGCCGGTCCTACCTGCGGCTTCCGGCGGGGACGGGCTTGGGGGTCTCTTCCGCCGCCGCGGGCGCTGGTGGCTGCGGGATTCCCAACAGCTTCCGCAGTTCCGCGTCGACTTGCCGGCGGATGTCGGGGTTGTCGCGCAGGAATTGACGCGCGTTCTCGCGGCCCTGCCCGATGCGCTCTCCCTTGTAGCTGTACCAGGAGCCGCTCTTCTCCACCACGTTTTGCGCGACACCCAGGTCGATCAGGTCGCCTTCCCGCGAAATGCCTTCACCGTACATGATGTCGAATTCGGCTTCCTTGAACGGCGGGGCGACCTTGTTCTTGACGATCTTGACCTTGGTACGGTTGCCGGTGACCACGTCACCATCTTTGATGGCGGCGATGCGGCGGATGTCGGCGCGCACCGAAGAGTAAAACTTCAGCGCGCGGCCGCCTGTGGTGGTCTCCGGGTTGCCGAACATGATACCGATCTTCTCGCGGATCTGGTTGATGAAGATCAGGCACGTGTTGGATTTCGAAACGATGCCGGTGAGCTTGCGCATGGCTTGCGACATCAGCCGCGCCTGCACGCCCACGAACGCGTCGCCCATCTCGCCGTCGAGTTCGGCCTTGGGCACCAGCGCCGCCACCGAATCCACCACCAGCACATCGATCGAGCCTGAGCTGATCAGCGCGCTGGTGATTTCGAGCGCCTGTTCGGCGTAATCGGGCTGCGAGACCAGCAGGTTGTCCACATCCACACCGAGCTTGCGAGCGTACGTTGGATCGAGCGCATGTTCGACGTCGATGAAGGCCGCCATTCCGCCCGCTCTTTGCGCCTCGGCGATGACGTGCAGCGCGATGGTCGTCTTGCCCGAAGACTCCGGCCCGAAGATCTCGCAGATGCGGCCCCGCGGGAATCCGCCCACGCCGAGGGCGTAGTCAATCGAGATAGCTCCCGACGAGATCGCGGACACCGGCAGGATGGCCTCCTTCGAACCCAGCCTCACGATGGAGCCCTTACCGAACTGCTTTTCGATCTGGCCGAGAGTTACGCCCAGAACACGCGCTTTTTCTTTCTCATCCATAGGGGTGTGACGATCCTTGTCCGACAGCCAATTATACCGTGGCGAGCAATCTCACGCCCGGCGGGCGCAATGAGATCTGCAATGAGATCAACTTCCGGGGGTGAGGGAGGGAACCGGGATGGCGTTGTTGGGTTCGTTTGGCACGGCGGAGGTGCGCAGGAGGAGGAAGTTGAAGAGGGCG
>ENA-UOYA01001836-UOYA01001836.1-activated-sludge-metagenome-genome-assembly--contig:-NODE-1836-length-21472-cov-11.911239_pt1 | contig 21472 bp, 11 predicted proteins | sample MGYA00238163_ERZ764804 | MGnify/ENA primary metagenome ERZ764804 (study PRJEB28919, sample SAMN05720223) | activated sludge metagenome | isolation source: Anaerobic digester | place: Hong Kong... | reverse complement strand
TCAATATAAACACATCCAATTAAAAACACAACAAACGCAATGGTCGCAAACAGACTTATCAAACGGCTTTTTTTCTTATTTTTAAATATGTTTTTCATTTACTCCTCAGTTTAATTATTTTCAATTTTTTCAAACACATATATGTAAGTATTGCTGTAACAACCCGGACTTAAGGTTATGGAAATAATACGTTTCCCGTTCACAATGGGGTACTTTAATCCAATGGTTACTTCGTTGCCTGAATTTTCACGTAAAGTCAAATTGTATGGATATTGCGGATCATCAACGTTCCAGTTGCCATTTCCCTTTACAGCAAAAGGTAAATAATTTTCGAGCGTATACGTGCCATCTTCATTTAGATTTAGTCTAAACTGGCTGAAATTCATTGAATTGGAAATATCAATGCCATTTCTCGATACTGTTTTTAATTGCCACACACCGGCAATATCTTTATAACTTTCTTTATAATCCTTAAAATCATGATCCATGAAAGCGTCGCATGACATAAAGAAAACAGTCGCCAAAACCATGCAAGCAGCTATTAATGTTTTTGATTTCATATTTGTATTTAGTTTTTGTATTAATTTTCGTCAGTCGAGTAGAAAGGATTTTGCAAAAGTGAATTCGACTTGGTCACTTCATCGTAAGGAATTGGCCAGAAATACATGGCCGGACGAAATATATGCTTTGCAACTTCAAACTCACTCGATGTTTTTGTACCATCTGCATTTACCGTGATTTCGAGTCCATGCATAGTTTTATTATCGGTTTGTTCAGCAATTTTCCAACGACGAACATCAAAGAAGCGAAATCCTTCAAAAGCCAGTTCAATTCTTCTTTCCAATCTGATGGCTTCTCTCATTTCATCCTGAGTCATATTCGGTTTCAATCCATACATGCCATCATCTCCGGCTTCTATTCCTGCTCTGGAACGAATAGTTTTTAAGGCATCATAAATATTGGTATATTGATCGCTATAATCCGGACCGTAATATTCATTGGCTGCCTCAGCATAATTCAATAAAATTTCTGCATACCGTATCAATGGACGGCTTTGCGGCACACCAATAAATGAATGTCCACAAGTAGCACGACTGCAAGTTTTTTTCACATAAAATCCGGTTGGAGTTCCCACATGCACAGCATCCAACGTAGCACCTACGCCTTGAGAAATTTTGATCGGCGTATAAGTAGAAACGCCTGTACAGAAATAACCTCCATCGTAAAGTACAGAATTGGCAAATCGTGGATCTCTGTTTAAATTTGGTTTATACACATCATAGGCGTATTTGCTTTCTCCAATGGGTTTCCCATCTAACATTGGAAAGGCATCAGCCAGTTCCTTGTAAATATAACCGCCTTCACCGCCCCCTCCACTTGTGGGAGGACCATACCGGCCTTCTCTACTGTTTCCTTTTGCTGCAGTTTTGTCCAGAATTATTTCACAAAAAGCACCGTCTTTAAACACTTCTCCATCTTTATTAACTGTAAAATTGGCAAAATCCGAAGCCATTGAAGTTACAGCGTAAAATCCCCACCCGGGTTCCGGCGTTGAATTATCACTATTGGCATCTCCGGTTTGATCCCATTTAAAAAGTTTATATTCATTCATGGCAATCACATCACGAGCTGCTTCGTAGGCCAGTCTCCAGCGTTCCTTATCGTAAACAGGATATCCCAATAGTTTCTTGTATTCTTCTGTTGGAGCATATTTGTCTTCTATTCCATTATAAAGAGGACTTGCTGCATATAGTAGAACTCTTGACTTCAATGCTCTGCAGGCTGCCTCACTAATGCGTCCATAATCCCTTCCCATTCTGCGTTTGGGCAGCACATTTGAAGAAATAATAGCATCACACTCGCTTACAATGTAATTTACACAATCTTTATAAGAATCACGGGTCATTTTTATATCGTCATTGACATCATAAACAGCGTCACCAATTAATGGAACGCCACCATAATGTCTTAAAAGAATTCCGTAGTACCACGCACGGAGAAAACGGGCTTCTGCCTTATACTGATTTTTAATTTTGTCAACAATCGGAGACTTGTCAACATATTTCAAAAAAACATTTACTCTTCGAATATTGGCATAACAGTTTTGCCATGCATCCTTCGACACCAAAATAGGATTGATGGTTCCGGTGGCAAACATAACATCTGTGGTAATAGTTGAAGAACGTTTGAATCGGGCTTCATCAGAAGCTGTTTGTAAACCACCAAAAAAGTTTGTCCAACCGAAAGCAGTTATTGAAAAACGATCCGGATCAGTGTCGAACCCGATTTGACGATAAATTTCATTTAAAAAACCTGCAGTATAGGTACTATCTGAAAATACTGCTTCTCGATTTAAATCTGTGGTTACAGTTTCATCCAAAAACCCCTTGTCAGAACAAGAAACTGACAAGAAAAGGCTTAAAGGGAAGAAAAAAATTAATAACTTATTCCTCATATACAATAAAGTATTAAATTTAAAAAATTATAAATTTGAGTTAATGGTATGCTTGATTTATCAGGTTACCACTTTATTACTAAAAGACGAGCAATATCAAAAAAACCATTAAATTTTCTTTTGTTTTATTTTTTTGTTGCAAATGGATCATAAACTGCTACAGAAACACGTGAATCTGCACATCCATAATACAAAAACCATTTTTGCTGAAAGTAAACCAATCCCTCAATAAAAACTGTTCCGGATGGATACTGACCGCTTTTTTCAAAACTTTCTTGAGGAATCAGGAATGGTTTATCCAATCTTTTGATAAGTTTGGTTGGATTGTTTGCATCAAATAATGCTTGTCCTGCACAATAGGCATTGGTAACAAAATTTTCATCACCTTCTCCCGGCTTGTTTTTTCCGTTATACAAGAGAATTATTCCATTTTTAGTCCAAATTGACGGGGGACCGCATTCAGTCAGGTCGCTGTCAAAGTATCCTTTTCGCGGAGACATCAAAACTTTCAATTCATTGTTATCATCCAAAACTGGTGTCCAATTTTTCAAATCATCTGAGGTTGCTCCATAGATTACATATTCACCCCAATACATAAAATATTTCCCGTCGATTTTTTTAATGACCAATTTGCCATTTTTTAAAGTTGTCAATATACTCGAAGCTTTTGACCACTGATTGAGGAAACGTCCATTGTAAGCGTTTGCAAATACAGGCCCGTGCTTATCCCAATGAACCAAATCTTTTGATGTGGCAACACACAATCGGGCTACTTTTCTATCCCAAGAAGTGTAGAACAACACAAAAGTTCCATCTTCGGTTACGGAAACGCGAGGGTCTTCACAGCCTCCGGGCCATTCATACAATTTATTGTTATCGTTGTCGGGAAATACTACCGGAGCCGACCTTTTTTTCATTGTAAAACCATCAGAAGTTTTTGCCAGACCTATTCTGGAAACCCGAGAAGCAATCCCAACTGAAGAATTGTCTTCCGCTCTATAAAGAATAAAAATGTTCCCATCTTTGACTACTGCACCCGGATTAAAGACATCGCTTTCCTCCCAATGAACCAACTTTTGATTCATTGGACAAAAAAATTTAGAAGCAGTGTCGGGCAGCAAAACGGGATTGACGCCAGCAGGTCGAACAAATTCTCCCAACGGGAAAGTGGGTTGATATTCGTTTTTTGAAACACATGAGGAAATGGACAAGAAAAAAAATAGTCCAAATAAAATCGGTTTAATAAAAAATTTTTTCATGGCTTTATGATTATTGTTTGTATTAAAAATCAGGGAAAAGAAGGAGGCGGCGTTTTTGTTCCCCAATTCAAATTTGGCTTCGTAGATGTTTTGAAATTCAGAATGGCTCCATTAGCCAAGTTATTCCAGTCAATCCATGTCTTATCAAAATTTTCTCCGTTTATTTTCAGAGAATGGATATAAATATTTTTCTCAGAACCTCCTTGAATATAAAGCTCGCCATTTTTGAGTTTCACTTTAATTGATTCAAAAATCGGCGTATTAATGGAAAATCCCCCAATGCCGGGAATTTCAGGATATAATCCCAAACACGAAAACACATACCAAGCTCCCATTGTCCCCAGATCGTCATTTCCCGGAAGTCCATCAATTGCACTCGAATATTGCTCATTAATAACTCTGTTTACAATTGCTTGTGTTTTATAAGGACAACCTACCCAATTATAAATCCAGGGAATATGAAAACTCGGTTCGTTCCCTGCGGCAAACCACGGATCGTTGTAACCGGCATCAAGCCTTACAAAAAGTTCATCCAAACGTTTTTCAGCTTCTTTTTTCCCACCAATAAGTTCTATCAAACCATGCAAGTTATAAGGGACCATCCAAAAATAGTTTTTATAGGTTGCCTCTCTAAAATCTTCACTTAAAGGTTTCCATGAACCATTCGGATAACGGGACTGCAGCCATCCGGTTTCGGGATTGAAAAGATTTTTCCAAGTGCGTGCTCTTTCAAAAAATTTCCAACTCGAAAACTCATCACCTACTGCCCGTAAAGCAAATTGCCCGATTGCAAAATCAGCAGAAGTATATTCGAGCTGAACGGAAGCATTATAAAATCCTTTTTCCAAATACTGTTTTAAACCGGGGCGTACTTCTACATGTTGAGACTTAAGACCGGGAATTTCAGCATTTCTTTGCATCAACTTAAAAATTGGCTTTGGGTCATAATTTCTTGCTCCAAAAGCATAAGCATTGGAAATCAGTATACAAGTGGGATCTCCCTGCATTACACCTGTTTCAATATTTGCCAAAACCCATTTTGGATAAGCCTCTCCGGCTTCTTCTGCAAACAATTGGTGCGAAATTACAATATCGGATGCCACATCAGGAGTAAGTATGGACAACAGCTGAATTTGAGTTCGATATGTATCCCAATTACTGAACGAAGTATAGTGCTTTGAACGGGATTTATGTACTTTGAAATCAGCACCCATATATTCATTATTCACATCACTGCAAACATTCGGATGAATAAATGAATGATACAAATGAGTATAAAATTGGGTGATACGATCCTGATTCGTTCCGTTAACCTGAATTTTACTTAAATATTCATTCCACTTGTTCTCAGCATCATTCTGAATTTTTTCAAAATTCCATGCATTGTTTTCACTCCTTAAATTTTCCTTAGCATTTTCAACTGACACATAGGAAACGCCAACTTTATATTGAATTTGTTTTCTATTCTTCAAATCGAAAGTAAAATATACACCTGAATTTTCACCTTCAGCAAATGTTGCACTTTCAAACAGTTTATCATTTTTCCAAATGCCTGTTTTAATGGCATTTGCATCAAATTCGGCAGCAAAATAAACTTTATAGGGCGTCGAAATTCCACAAAACTGTCCACCTTCGGCATATCCTTCACATTTATTGGGAGCTGTAATAACAACAGCAGCATTCTGAATTTCAGTTGCCGCAATACCAGCTCCAATAATTACTGTACCATATTCTTCGTTTGGAGCATATGTATATCGTGCCATTCCGGTACGTTCTGTTACTGTGAGTTCAGCTTTCGTTTCGTCCTCAACAAGTGCTTTATAATAACCGGCATGACCCTCTTCATCGGAAACATTGACTCTGTAATTCAAAATATTATCGGGCGAAATTTTCAATTCCCCTTTTAGGGGAAATGTCGGAAAATTTCCCATGTGCTCACAACCTCCACCATTCAGTTGATTAATAACGAAACCCGACCTTTTTGAAAAATAGGACGGAGTAAATTGAACCATCCCAAACGGATACGTTGCACCTGGATAACAGTAACCCGATCTTAAGCCAACTCCTTTTGTTCCTATTAGGGTGTTAACAATTTTTGAATAGTTAACATTTAAATTCTCACTTTTTAGATTAACAGTAAAAGTACTCGCTATTGACAATGAACACAATAAAAAAAACTTGATTTTCATCTCTAATTTTATTTTTTTGATAATGAAAAAGGAGCAGCCTGCTTTGAAATGCCTCTTGACTTGTTGGGTTGATTTCCCATTTCAAAATGAAGAATTCCTCCGTTAATCATATCACTGTAAGTAATATAATTCTTTTCCAAAGGTTTGCCATTGATCGAAGCTGATTGAATGTAAATATTTTCCTTTGAATTATTATTGGCTTCGATGACAAACTTTTTATTGTCCTCAGTTGTAATGGTTATTTTTTGAAACAGTGGACTTCCTATTACATATTCGTCTGTACCGGGACAAACGCTATAAATTCCCAAAGCATTTAACACATACCATGAAGACATTCCTCCTTGATCTTCATCCCCCGGATAGCCTTTTTCGGAAGAATTATACAGCCTTTCCATAATTTGGCGCGACCAATATTGTGTTTTCCAAGGTTGTCCGGCATAACTATAAAGAAATATCATGTGCTGAATGGGCTGATTGCCATGAGCATACTGACCCATATTGGCAAGTTGCATTTCTTTCATTTCATGAATAACGCCTCCATAAGTGCCGGGAACAATAATGTTGGGAACTGTAAAAACAGAATCCATTTTGGTGGTAAATTTTTCATCACTGCCAAATAAATTTATCAATCCCTGTACATCATGAAAAACCGACCATGTATAATGCCAAGCATTTGCTTCACAATAAGGTCCACCCCATTCATAGGGATTAAACGGTTCCAACCATTTTCCATTTTTATCTCGTCCTCTCATAAAACCGGTTTTGCTATCGAAAACATTTTTATAGTTATACATTTGTTTTGCAAATATGTTTTCATAGAATTCATTTCCGGTCATTTTTGCCAACTGATAACCACAAAAATCATCATAAGCATATTCCAGCGTTTGTGAAGTAGAACCCATTGATTCAGGATAAGTTACAAATCCCAACTGCCAATATTCTTTCCATCCGGCACGTCCATTGGCACCTCCCCAAGGGCCTTTGTTCATCGACTCATGAGCATAAGCTTTCAGTGCCCTTTCTGGATCAAAAGTTCTGATTCCTTTTGCCCAAGCATCCGTAAGTAATGAAATGGAATGATTCCCTATCATACCTCCCGTTTCTCCGGGAAAAGACCATGACGGAAGCCAGCCACATTGCTCCTGAGCATCCAAAAGTGCATTCATGTATCTTCCCTGCATAGTGGGATGCAAAATGTTTGTTAGTGGAAATTGAGATCTGAAAGTATCCCAAAAACCATTATCGGTAAACATGTATCCTTTATGAATTTTCCCATCGTACGGACTGTAATAGTAAGGTTCGTTGTTTGCATCCAATTCATAAAATTCCCGAGAAAAAAGATTGGCTCTGAACAGGCAAGAGTAAAAAGTTTTCATTTGTTCTTCAGTTCCGCCTTCCACCAGAACACGATTCAATAAGTCATTCCATGTTTTGGCTCCTTTTTCCATTGTCATTTCAAATTTTTTATCCTTTCCCAATTCTCTATTGAAAGTAATCCAAGCCTGTTCGTAACTGATATAGGATGAAGCCGCTTTAGCCTGAACTACAGAGCCTTTTTTAAATTTCACATAAGCACCATAACCTTTACCGCTTCCGGAAGTTTTACCTGCAAAAATTTCATCTTTGTTGTTTTCCCAAATTCCAAACTCTTCGAAAGGTTTGTCGAATTGAATTACAAAATAGCTGCGAAAAGTTGAAGCATTATTTACGAAACGCTGATTATTCACCCAGCCGGTAATTTGTCTTTTTGCCGGATCTATATTTATTTCGCTCTTGTCAATGTAACCATCCAATACCAAGAAAGCATCTCCATCTTTCGGATAAGTGAAACGCAAATGCACGCCACGCATGGTAGGAGCTATTTCCGTAATAATTCCGTTGTCAAATTTTACTTTGTAATAATGGGGTTTGGCCATTTCGTTTTTGTGGCTAAATTTGGAAGCTCTGCTATCCTGATTTACAACCAATTTTCCAACTTCCGGCATTAAAGAATAAACTGCGTAATCTCCAACCCACGGGCTGCATTGATGAGCTTGCTGAAAGCCACGAATCCTGTCTGCCGAATACTGATATTTCCAGCCATCGCCATTTTTGCCGGTTTGAGCGGCCCAAGTATGCATGGCAAACGGCATGGCAATGGTAGCATATGTATTTCCATAACTTAAACCGAAATTAGAGTCGGTTCCCTGCAAAGGGTTTACATACTTCACAAGATCTTTCTGTTGAGCCCTAATCGTAGTCAACATTATGAAAGAACAAGAAATGAAAGCTAACAATTTAAATTTCATCACTCTGTTTTTTTAAAGATTTATCTAATGAATTTTTTAATTTCTATTTTCAAATTATCAGGGAATTTTCGCCGGGATTCAGTTTGTAAATCTTTCCTTCCCATAACAATCTGCCCGGCGTATTTTGTGGTAAACAGATATGAATGATCCATTTGCCCTTCTTCAACTCATAATTTACCGATATTTTGCCATTTGGATGAGGCATCTCCCCTCCAACTTTAGTCATTGCCCCTAAATGAGGCTCAATTTTAATTTTTGAAAAACCGGGAGCATCCGCATCAATTCCCAGAACAATTCTGAAAAATTCGATATTGGGACTGGCTCCCCAAGCATGACAGTCGGAACGAACAGTTTTCAAACTGGAATCTTCTGCCCATGTAGTTAAACCAAGTTTGATATTCTCCCGCCAAATTCCCAACCAGTTCATAAAATCATTGCCAAAACCTGCTTTCGCCAAAGCTTGATGAAGATAATACTTGAAATATATGGTACATTGTGTTAAACTTTTATCATTCAGTAAACTGTTTCCAACAGCTGTCAAATCTTGCGGAGCGACAATATTGGCTAAAACAGCCAATGAATTTACATGCTGTGAGTAAGTATTTTTATCACTTGTATCGGCAAATAATTTCTTTTCGGAATTCCAATATTTTCGTTTGACGGTTTCTGATAATTTGCTGGCATTTTTTGCATAATATTCTGCATAAAACGATTCGCCTATTGCATTTTCCAACTCTGATGCCCATTGATAAGCCAAAAGCAACTGAATATCATAAATAGCTGCACTTCCATCCGAACCCAACGGTCCCCAACCCATATCTCCTACCCAATCGACAAATTTCCAATACGGCAAATCTTTCAACGAACCATCGGCTTGTTGAAATTTGGAGAAAAAATTCAAAACAGTTCTTTCTCCCATCAATTTATCTTTCAAAAAATCAGCATCCGGACGATACATCCAATAGTCGTGCAACATGCCGATATACCACAACGAGAAAGTGGAAATAATTTGGGTACTGTGAGTAGGATATCGACTCAATGTTACACCTTCAGCCAATCGGGAATGATCCATCAGATTAAGGGCATTTTTTGCCAAACGATCATCGCCGCTGTTATAATAAGAAATCATAGCCTGAATACGCGTATCGCCAATATATTGTAGCTGTTCATAATAAGGACAATCGGTATAAGTTTCCCACGCATTCATTCTTGCAGAGCGCCATCCAATATCCAGAATTTGTTTAATTTCAGGATTATCGGAATGAAAAGCATAATTTGCCTTAAAAGGATAACCTGTAAAAGTTCCGTACAAATCATCAACAATTAACGGCTCTTCCCCAGTACGAACCAAAAGACGAACATAGCGATACGAACGAAAATTCAACGTTGTAAACGATTGACCATCTGTTCCGTCAGACAATATGCTGTCAATTCTTCCAACAAATTTTTTACCCTCAACTTCGTTTCTATTACTTTTTCGTAATTCTGTACCTTCCTGATCATAAAGTGTTTCAGCATAACCAATTGATATTCCTGCTCCTTTGCCCTTACTGAAATTTAAAGTTACATAAGCATTGGTATAAAAAGTCTGATCGAGCAATAAATCAACCATACTGTTTGCCGGAATAACCAAAGGTGTTTTTTCAGCGGGAAATCTCAAGGGAACGTTCATTCCTTTTGCCCAACGTAATTTGGGTATGCGCTGATAAGTCAACTCCATTTGCGGTAAAATAGAAGGTACCAACTGCCAAGCCAAACCATCAGACTTTCCTTTAAGATTTCCTTCCAAAATTTTCACAGCATTTGGCCAATTGCTATCATCAAAACTTGCAGAAGTCCAATCACCTTTTACAGTTTTTGCCATATCCACCAATTGTCCTTTAGTAGCTGCAAAAAAATATCCCGGTATCGGTTGATAACCCTTATCCTGAATACATTTCCAAGTTTCGTTGGAATTTAATATCTCTTCTTTTTCGGAATTACCTTGCAAAATAAAAGCAGTTCGTATGCTGATTTGGGCTTCGGGACGATATTCGGCTTCATTCCAAACCAATGCTGCAATGCAATTATTCCCCGATACCAAATAAGGAGCGATATCAACGGTTTCATAATTCCAAAAGTAAGTATCTCCACGAGCCGGGCCCATGGAAACAATCTTTCCGTTGACAAACAACTTGTAGCGATTATCTGCAGAAACATGAATATTAAAAGATTCAGGCTTTTCTTTTATTGTTATGCTTTTACGAAAATAATAAACGCCGTATTCTGTTCCTTTATCGTTTTTTGGCCCAATCCAAAGGGCATTCCATGTCCGGCCCGTTTCATTAGCATATATAAAATTGAATCCGCCCAATGAGAAACAAAACAATAATAATACTATGAAATAAAAATACCTTTTCATCTTATCATCAAAATGTTTCAGTTTATTCCCCAATTTTTATTTGGTTTTTTACCCATGAACAACTCAAGAGTACTACCGGCTGAAATATCGGCAAAATCAATATAGCAACGATTGTACTCTTTGCCGTTTAATTTTGCTTTTTGTATATAAATATTTTCCGGACTGTTGTTGTGGGCAATAATTGTAAACTTCTGTCCTTTGAAATATTTCGGATCCAGCTTAAATTCAATCTTGTTGAAAACGGGACTCGTTATTTCCTGCCTTGTACTTCCCGGACAGGATGGATGAATACCAGAAGAAGCCAATACATACCATGCAGACATTTGCCCGGCATCTTCATTTCCAATAATTCCTTCCACTTTGTTGGTGTATCCATGCCGACAAATAAATCGAGTCCATTTCTGCGTCAAAAAGGGAACATCCAATCTGTTAAATAAAAAGGGAACTAAATGAACCGGTTCATTTGCGTGATTGTAATAATTATTCCACAGTAAATTTGAAGGAGTATTTTCAAAAAAAGAATTCAAATCTTTTAAAACCTTTTCTTTCCCTCCCATTATTTCTACCATACCATTCACATCGTGAGGTATAAACCAGCCCTGCTGATAGGGATTCGATTCAATACAGCCATATCCTTGCTTTAATCGTCCTTCTTTAGGCCATGTTTTCCACAAGCCATTTGCATATTTTGGTCGGAACCAGCTTTTGTCTGCGTCAAAGATATTTTTATATGCTTGAGATTTACTTAAAAATAATTTTTCATCACCGGTTTTTCCCAATTTACCTGCTAATTGGGCAATACACCAATCGGTATAAGCGTATTCCAATGTTTCGGAAATACAAAAAGGAGTTGCTGCGAATCCAAACTTGTCGTTGCCAAATTTTGCAGAAGAATTCAACGCATACTCATACGCTTTATTAATATCATAGGATTTTATTCCTTTTACATAAGCATCGGCCAACACAGAAATGGCAGGATTTCCAATCATACAACCGGAATACGCATTTACGATTTCCCAACGCTCAAAATATTTTCTTCCGCTTTGTTCTGCCAACGTAGTCAACGAATTAATTTCATCGCTTACCAGTTGAGGATTTATAATGGTTTGAAGAGGAAATTGGCTTCTAAAAACATCCCATCCGCTGAAAATAGTACGTTTGGTAAAAGTTGAATCTTTTTCATGAATTTTCAAATCTCCACCTACATACCGCCCATCTACATCCGTATAAATTCTTGGATCAATCATGGTGTGATACAATGCGGTATAAAATACGGTTTTTTCATCTTCCGTACCGCCAGAAATCGTTATTTTGCTTAATTCTTCATTCCAAAGATTTTGTGCATCTGCTTTTATCTGATCAAAAGATTTATTTTTTATTTCTGCATTAAAGTTTTTTTCAGCGCCCGCCATATCGACAAACGAAATTCCCGTTTTTAAGGTAATAATTTCATTTTTATTGGTAGGAAATTCGGTGAAAAATCCCAAATGTTTTCCTTCAAGTTTTTTAAACTTACGAAAAACAGGAGCTTCTGCCACCCTTTTTAAATAAGGAATGCTCACTACTTCATCTTTTTTTCGCTTCCAGTTATCCGGAATATTGGCACTCCAACAGCCATATTCTTCGAGTGGTTTACTGAATTGTGCATAAAAATAAACCGTATAATCGGCCTTCCCTTCGCCATTTCCCCAACCGCCGCCGGAAGGAGGACATTTCATCCAGCCTTTTATTGTATTTTTATCCACAATTTCGATATACTGATACGTAGACGTGCCACCGGATCTGTGAGCCAAATCAATTTGAATTCTAGATTTTTTGTTTTCCGGAAATATAAATTTCAATATTCCACAATGTGGTGTTGCAGTACATTCAACCTTAATTTTGTAATCGGATAATTTTACCGAATAATATCCTGCTTTGGCTATTTCTGATTTTTTATCGTATCGCGAACGATATCCTTTAATACTACCATCTTCTTTTCCTGCAATTTTATACAATTCACCCGTAGTTGGCATAACCAAAAAGTTTCCAAAATCTCCGAACCAACCAACGCCACTCATTTGAGTAAAAGCAAAACCTTCTATCGTTTTGTGTTCGTAGCTGTAGCCGGGTGCATTATCTCCTCCCGTTATGGTATTCGGATTTACCTGAACCATTCCATACGGAGTTGTAGCACCGGGAAAAGTTTTTCCCAGTCCATGATAAATACCTGCATCTCCTATACTTGTACTGGCTCCTATGAACGGATTCACATAATCGACAGGCCGAATTTTTTCCTTATCGGAATTTTTCACTCCACAGGAAGTGAACAACAGAAATAAAAAAACAGAAACGTTACTCCAAAAAAATTTATACATGTGCTCTTTTCTAATCATATTTTTTTTAAAGATTAAAAGCTGAAGAAAAAATCCGAACCGGTCAAAATGGGACTTCAATGAAAATTAATTCTTAATATAAAAACTTCTTACACCGAAGCGAGGAATTGATAATTGTATTTCGTTACCAAGAATTGCCTTTATTGAATTATTTGCATTTTTCATTTCACCATTCAATTCCATTTCCTCAATGCTTTTAAAAGGGAAACACAATTTAATTTTCTGAGCACTTCCATCTCCTTCAGAATTAAAAAGACGAACCAATATTCCATCACGCATTATCTGAACGGAACTTAATTCGTAACCGCTGCTCAGCAAATCGATAAAACTTTTATTTTCAAAATCGAAATCGGAAGAACAAACGCCAATAAGTGGTTCATTCCAACTCGAACTTTTTTTTGATATAGAAGATTTATCCCACCGAAATTTATGAGGAACAAGGGCATATTTTACATGCGTAGGTTGAGTTATATTATAATCCCGTCCCCACAAACCTTTTCCCGAGTACTGAATAGTTAAAGCCAACGGAAAATCAGTGCCATAAGAATAGGAAGTTGTATGATCGGTTAAAAGTGCCAGACTGTTTTCGCCATTTACTTCAGATAAATCAATCCAGTTCAATATGATATTATGTTTTATGCTGTCCCAACGATTAAAAAAAGTATTGTCCAATTTACTTTTGCAAACATCAAAGGGAGCGTTTTTGTAAAGTTGTGGCGAATTAAGATCAACCGGAAAAAGAACACTTAACATGTAACGCGTATCGTAAAATGCCCTTCTGTTGTCTTGCCAATTATTTGGCTGAGCGTATTCTCCAATACCCAAATTCTGCTTCCAATTTATAACAAGATCGAAATCAATACGTTCCTGCTCTTTATTAATGGTAACGATTTGCTTAAATGGCTGCGACGCAATTTTACCTTGAATTAAAATACTTGTTTCTAATGAATTATCTTTTATTAAAGTAACTTTCGCTGGATTTTCCCTTGATGAATGAAATTTATTTTCTTCATAAAAAAAACCTCTCATTTCTCCAAACAGAAACTCACTGCCTTTTTTTACATATTCCTTATTATTGTTTTTGGAAAACAAACTTTTAATTGTGCCCCCTTTTTGTAAATCGAAAACGATTCTGTATTTGTCATTTTCCAGAATGCATTCATTTTTATTTGAATAAAAAGATTTCTTTTCCTTCTTTATTTTCGATTCCCCCATTTGAATTTTATAGGTTGCATATCCAAATGCAGGTACTTGAGCAAGAAAGGAAATTTTTTGTCCTTCTTCCACTGAACTTGGAAGAACATGATTTTCAGTGTCTAAAAGGATTACTTTTTTGTTTTTTAATGTTTCGGGCAACAGAATAGAAACAATTTCATTGCGATTAAAACCCAACGTATTGAAAACTCTAATAGAATAATCGTCATTTACGGATTTATTGTTACCTTGAAAACTTTCAACTGCCTCTTTAACAACACTGTCGGAAATTTTATCGGTAGTTTCTGTCCATTGAGCAATTTTATCTGCCCATGTCAGATTTTTTTGAAGTCGGTTGTAGGGAACAATCCACGAATCGTGATGCTGAGACAACATCAATGTTCGCCAAGCTTCATCAATACTGTCCTGTTTGTAATGAAAATTGTTTTTAAGATAAGCCAGAGAGCCCATTTTTTCGGCAATAATTATCTTATTTTCAGCATTGCGAACCTGTTGAGCTATTTTTTGCAAAACCTGACTTCCCCACATTAAACTGACCAAAACATCTTCCTGCGAAAATTGCCAATTGTCGGTTGATTTTCCATCAGAAACTTTTTCAAAATATTCTTTCCAAGTTACATAAATGGAATTAGGATCGGCATTTTTTATGGAATTTAACCACGGCCCGTTTTTCCAGCCGGCATCCTGAAAACACATACCCACCGGATTTTTTATACCAGCTTCCAAACAAGTATTTATATAGAAGGTTGAATTATTCCAAGCTATTGTTTGCCATGTGGAATTTTTTTCAAAAGATTCGCATTGGTAACGCGGAACAGCTAAAATTGAAGTTGTATCCGGCCCAACCCAATTGACCAAATCTTTCCCGTAAGCTCTTGTATAACCTCCCCAACAAGTATTTGGACATTTAAGAACGGCATATTGAAAACCAAACGATTTTAACAGTTGAGGTAAACAGCTCGTAAAACAAGGTTCTTCTGAAGAATATGTTGAAAATTTCACTTCAGGAAAATGTTGATTAATTTTTCTCATGCCATATTGAAACTGGCGAATGATACTTTCTCCTGAAATATTGTAACAATATGGTTGTGCGTAAGCTGGATTGGTAAATTCTATCCTTTCATCGGAAAGAATTTGCTTGAATTGTCTGTAATCCTGTGGTGTTCTTACTTTTACGCTGTCCCATGTTTCAGATTCTATTTCCAAACATATGCTCCAATCCGGATATTTATAAAAATTATCAATAATAAATCTTGTGTACCACTCCAATGGATAATGCCCATATAATCCACCATGATAACCATCGACAAAATAGACATTCCGAGCAGTAAGAAATAAACTGAAAAACAATAACATCAACGTTATTTTAAACTTAGCCATTTTTATCTTTTTCTTTTTTCCTGTCAATTTCATTCAGCAATTCCAAAAATTTTCTCTCGGTTTTGTCTTGATCTTTGTTTAATGGGAGCAAACTAACATACGCAAGCAAATGATGATACTTTATAAGTTCTTCTTTAAGAGCCTCATCCTCGCTTACCAACGATAAAAAATGCTCTTTCTGTTCAGGTGTTAATTCTCCATTCAAATATTTTATGGCTAATTCTATCATTCACTTATTTTTTTAGTAGGAACGATTAAAAACAATAGTTCCATTAAAACAGAAGAAAAAAATAAACGAAGATAGGCAGTTTATTAATCCAACAATTGTTGGATGCTGTGTCGAAGTTTTTTAAAGGCAATACACATCTGTGTTTCTACTGTATTGACCGAAATATTTAATTTTTCTGAAATTTCTTTGTATTTCAAACCCTCGTATCGACTTAAAATAAATATTTCCTTACATTTTGGCGGTAAAGAATCAATCGCTTTTGAAACAATTTTTTCCACCTTTTCTTCAGAAGCAAGTTCAGCGTTAAAACCTTCCAAAGATTGCGTCTTTAAAGCTATTTCCTGTTCGTACTGTAATTGTGCTTTGGCAATAAATTTCTCTTTTACCATTTTATGTTTCAGAAAATCAAGACATTTATTTTTTGCCAGTTTAAACATGTAGGCATTGATATTCTCAATAGAGTTAAACGATTCATTTCTTTCCCAAAGGCCCACAAACAAATCTTGAACAATATTTTCTGCATCTTCTTCGTAAACAACAAATACAGTTGCAAACCTTACCAATTGTGGATAGAATGTCATGTATATATTTGAGAAATCTTTATTCATAGCTGGATAGTTTTAAGGATAAAAATTCTCAAAAACAATGAAAAAAACAACAATCGTAGAGTCGATTGGAAAAAAGGAATGAGTACGGATGGAATGTAATAATTATTCATGGCATTGTTTGTTTTTTCGGTCAATTAATAAATCAAGCTTTAAGTATGAATAATTTCTAAAAAAGCTGCATGACAAATATAGAAATAGAAAAAGCCTACTAAACTTGTTAGTAAGCTCTCAAGTAAACGATTTTATATCCGAATTGATATAAAATGTTTATATTCAATAAATTATATATGTATTAAAGTAATACTTTGGTAAGTAGGTTAGAATAAAAACTAATGGAGTTTGCCGATTTTTTTCACTTCTTCTTCAAAAAGGTCGCTTTCAACAATAGATTTTCCTTTGACTTTACTTTTATAATTATAAACCGTCTGAACAGAATAATGCAGAAAATCAGCAATTTGACTAACATCAGTAATTCCTAATTTGATAAGGGCAAAAATCCTGAGTTCTGTATTTAATTGACCATCTTCGAGTTCGTATCTTTCCTCCGGCTTTAATAAAGAATTGAATTCAGAAACAAAATTTGGATACAGTTTTAAAAAAGCCGTATCGAAATTGGTACGAAGTTCATCAATTTCTTTTTCCAGCTCTGAAGTGGACGATTTATATAAACTTTCTATTTGTCCGGTTTTAATTTTCAGATTAACATTTTTTCGATACATATCGAGTTTGTTGATATAAACCGAACACTGATTCATAAAATAACCCAAATAACGTTCCTTGATAATATTCGCTTCGTCCAATTTCTGATTCAAATGCAAAAGGTTATCATTGGCCTCACGCAACTCTTTACGAGCTTTGGTAAGTGCTTTGTTCTGCTTATAAATAAAAAACAGGAAACAGGCCAATGCTATCACAAACGCACTGGTCAGCATCGAATAAAGGCGAAGAATTTTCTGCTGATATTTGATTTTTTGAAGATAAGTATCTTCAATGATAGGTTGTACACGTGCGATTACGGAGTTTTTGAATCTTGCATTGTAAAAAAGTGCATCATCCAATGCAACTCTAATATAATTATAGGCTCTATTTACATCTCCTCTGTTGTATAAATTTAACGCCAACGACAACAACGCTTCATTTTCTTTAACCGCCAGCTTAATATCAGTAGTTGCTGCCAATATTAAATAATACTCCTCTTCATCATATTTTTTTGCCAGTTTATACACTTTTGCCAGATTCATGGCTGCCATCGCATAATCATGAGTTTCGGGCTGCTGTTTATGAAAAATTGGGATCAATAAATTTATTGCTTCCTGGTATCGCCCTTCCGTTTCCAATTTGCAAGCCAGTTCCTTTTTATATTCATCTGACTGATTGTAGAGCAAACCCATCACTTTTTCCCGGTACTCTTCCTTTTCCTTTTCATATTGTTTGGAAAATTTGGTATCTGCTGTATAGTTTATCAAATTCTCATAATATCGTATCCGATTCCAGCAATACCAAGCTTTGTAACCTGTTGGTAAAGCTTCATAATTGATGGAATCAAATATCTCTGCAGCTTGCAGAAAAAGTCCCGATAAGGAATAAATATAAGCCAAACGGAAAGAATTTTCGAGAATAAGTTCTTTGTTGTTCAGTTTTTTAGCTATTTCCAGATTTTGATTGATGTAATGTTCAGCCGAATCACAAATAAAACTATTGTACTCATCAATAATATCCCGATTAATATTAATTTGTTCTTCAAGCGTTTTTGCTTTTTGCTTCTTTTCTTTGAGTTCAGAAATTTTCTCTTCCTTAATTCTCAAAAAATTATCGCGCTGAGATATTACCTTGTCCAACTCTTTTAAAAGCGAATCGGTCTTATTTGTCTCTCCAAAGGCTATGAGTGGAAAGAACATAAATAGCAAGAATATCAGGAAAATGTTTTTCATTGTGTCATGAAATTACGACATCTCAAATATAATTAGGAAGGTTATTGTCAAATAACTGTAAAAATAGAATCTGTTATCAGGCCCCACTAACTTTTCAGAAAGTTAGTATTAAAACTTTCAACTCTTTACGGATATTGTGCAACGAAATTCTTTTTCGCAAAGATACAACAATACTTTATAAAACAAATAGCAACCCGAATCAAAAAAAATTTTTTGAAACCAAATAAAACTTTGAAAAAAATTTCGATAACCAACAAACAACCAATTTTTCGATCCTGATTTTTGGCGGTATTTTGAATCTAATCCGTCTTATTGAATGTGAAAATAAAATTTTTTATTAATCTTGGAATTAAAGCATCCCTCCAATGTGAATTCTTTCACAGCTTTAATTAAAAAAATAGAATAACATGAAAAAAAGTAGTCTTATTTTGTTGTGTTTCTTGGTATTAAATATTTCAAATTTATTAGCCGGAACATGGGTAGTTGGGGTCAATCAAATTAATGACCTCTTAAGTAAAGTTGAACAAGGAACAGGAAATATTCCCCCAACAATACCTACTACAACCAACAAATCGGATTGGGAATTTGTCGATGGAATTACTTTAACTTCGGAAGATGTTATTACAACTTATCTTGATCATTCAAATACCAATAATCATTGGCGAGGATTTTATGCTGTCAATTTTGCCAATAAAGGATATCGACAAAAAGACGGAACAGTTATCCAACTGATTCAACCCAGTTTATCTGCGGCCGATTACACGGAAATACCGACTGGTTTTAGCAGCCTTTCAGATTATTGGGACAGAAACGACCTGTCATGGTTAGAAATCATCGATTTCTCGGGTAATGACTTAAAAAATATAACAATTGACGGACATAATATCATGCCGTTAAAAACATTTTCTGTTGCTGATAATGCTCATCTTGAAAGCTTAACAATAAAAGATTGCCCAAGTTTGTCAAATGTCAATATTACAGGTTGTAATTTAACTTTCACTGCCATTTCAAACCTGCGAAATTCAATGAATCTATCAAATAGTGCAACATTTTTGTACGAAAATCAGGGAAAAATTTCATCCTATTTCGATGCTGTTGATTTATCAGAGCTTATTGTAAAAAATGGAAATGGAACCAGTGTAAAATCATGGTCAACGGCCCCAACAAAAAATGAAGGAAATGTTTATTCGTTTCTGCCCAGTCAATCGGGACAAGTTGTACGTGTTTATTTGGAAAATACAAATTTTCCAGATCTGGTTTTGTCTTATGATATAAACTTGACAAACGCCATTCAATCTACCATTAACACAAATGCTTCATTTTGTAAAATTAAAGTTGAGAACCTGACAACGGGCAACAATAATATTTTTTCGATAGGAGATGAAGTTTTAATTACTGTATATCCATATTCTTGTTCTGTTTTTGAATCCTTTACTGTTGATGGTCAACCAGTAACGCTCGATTCAAAAAATCAGTATCATTTTATCGTAAGTAAGTATAGCTATCAAATTTCTTCAATTTTCAAAAAAGACGATACTCCAATGGGACAAACGTCTAATTATCTGCTCAATGGAAGTTTTGAATACGGTTTAAACCTCGATTGGGAATATAATGTTGGAGAAGGAAATTCGGCACAATTTGCTCTCGAAAGAGGAAGCAATGCCATTGTTGGAGATGTTGCCTTGCGGGTAAATGTAAATTCTATAAAAACACCCAATTCGGTTTACGCAAGAACACGGGTTACCGTCGGATGTGATTCCCTTTATTTGCTGCACTTTTGGGCGCGTGGACCGGAAGAAGGTAAACTTTACGTCCAAATTGATGGTGCCGAACAAAGCGGGATTCAATACGAACTTCGAGAAGGGACGACTGCCTATTATTATCCTTTCAAGCTCGATCGAACCAAAGCCGGTGAAGCACTGACCATTACTTTCTATTTTCAGGATGACTTCACGAAAGTTAAAGTTGCCAATCCATGCAGCGTAACAACAAACAGAGGAGCAACTTATTATTTGGACGGACTTGAGTTGGTTGATCAGTATAATAATCTAACTTATGATGTTTACAGCACCTACGTTTGGAATTACAATCACAAACCCAACAAAGAAGGAAAAATGTGGATTGCCGGTGATAACAGCGTCTCTTACGATCTGCCGGATGGAAGAAAAATGTGGTTTTTCAACGATTCGTTTTATGGAGTAATGCATCCCGAAAGTAATCGTCTGGTTGATGTTGGTCAATTTGTTAGAAATGCTGTAGTCGTACAAAATACCGATGGCTCTCTTATAACTTTTCCTGTAACCAATCAGGGAGGACAATGGACCTATTTCAGAGTGCCTGATGATGCTGTAATTTATAACACCGATGGTAGTGTAAAAAATATATTTTGGGTTGGGGATGCCATAATGGAAGACAACCAGATTAAAATTTATTTAATTGAAGTTTATGGAGAAGGACGTTCTTACATTGGAAAATTTTCCTACCCCGGACTCGAATTTTTAGGTGTTGAAAAACAGGAAAATTTTTGTAGAACCTACGAAACCTTTTTTGTTGAAGACAACAAAATTTATCTGTACAAAACTGAAAATGAAGGAAACTGGGGACGATACATGCATGTTGCCAGAGCCGATTTGGGAGACTTGAGCGGTAAAAAAGGTACTTGGGAGTTTTGGAACGGAACCGACTGGTCAAAAGACAGTACTCAGACAGCGAGAATCTATGACATGATGAGCGATGGAATAATTCGTTTGGAAACAGGCAATTATGCTCATGTTTCGATGCCATTGATGAGTCCGGAGGTTTACGTTTCGTTTGCACCGGCGCCACAAGGCCCCTGGACAAACAAAAAACTCGTTGCCGTTGGAGATAAAAGCGCCAATTATTGGTATTACATGCCTAATTTTAACGGAAAATTACCAAACGGAAAATATGAAATAACTTTCTCTGCAAACTACAACTATTGCCTATTCTTCTGCAACGACTGCGAAAAGTCCGCCTTTGTGGACAAATATTGGTATCGCCCCAGATCAATACAGGTCGATTTGCTAAGCCTCTCGCCTTACACCAAAAATCCTAAAGATTGTGCCGGTGTGGAAAATGGCAGCGCATTTTTTGATACTTGCGGTCATTGTGCCGGAGGAAC
>ENA-UOYA01001833-UOYA01001833.1-activated-sludge-metagenome-genome-assembly--contig:-NODE-1833-length-21493-cov-10.538576_pt1 | contig 21493 bp, 19 predicted proteins | sample MGYA00238163_ERZ764804 | MGnify/ENA primary metagenome ERZ764804 (study PRJEB28919, sample SAMN05720223) | activated sludge metagenome | isolation source: Anaerobic digester | place: Hong Kong... | reverse complement strand
GCGGCGGGGGGCCGTGCCTTTCAAGCGATAAAACGCGGCAGATTTTTCTTGTATTTAGGGCGCTTTTCGGGTATAATTAGGTCGTGCCGGAAAAGCCGGCCGGCGTTTTGCGGCCGCAGAGGGTTACCGGCACCGGGCCTTTCTGTTTACCGGGGAGCCTTATTGACGCGTTAAGCTCCGGATAATACGCTAAAGGATGAATGCCATGCTTTTTTCTTTGCTTTCCCGTGAAGCGCTGCTCGCCTTTCTGGCGGACCTGCCTTACCGGATTCCCGCGCTGCTTATAGCGCTCACGCTGCACGAGTATTTCCACGCGTTTGCGGCGGTCCGTCTGGGCGACCCCACTCCCAGAACGCAGGAAAGGCTGTCGCTGAACCCCCTCAACCACCTCGACCCCATCGGCACCGTAATGCTGCTTCTTGTCGGGGTGGGCTGGGCCAAGCCCGTTTATATATCTCCGGTCTATTTCAAAAACCGCAAGCGCGACACGGCGATAGTGTCGGTGGCGGGGCCGCTCACAAACTTCGCGCTGGCCGCGGTTTCGCTTTTTTTGTCGGCGCTTTTGCTGCCGCCTATAAGTCGGCTCGGCATAGGCTGGCTTTACACGGGCGTGGATACCTTCTTTTACTGGATGATCATTGTAAACGCCATGCTCGGCGTTTTCAACCTTATCCCGGTGCCGCCGCTGGACGGCTCAAAGATACTGGCGTTCTTTCTGACCGACAGGGCATATTACGGCTACCTGCGCTATGAAAAATACGGCTACATCGTTCTCATACTGCTTTTGGTGATGGGCTGGCTTACGCCGATTATCGGCTTTTTCGCAAGGCATATTCTGACCGGGCTTAATTTTGTTTTCGGCAATGCGGGAGGCTTTTTGGGTCGATTTATCGCGGAGCTTGTCGTGCGGGGGGCGGGCGGATGACCGTCGACGCTTCACGGGCCAAGGAGAGGCCCTCCTTTAAGCTGGAGTGCTTTGAGGGGCCGCTTGATCTTCTGCTTGCGCTTATAGCCAAAAACAAAATAAACATATACGATATACCGATAGCGCTTCTCTTGGAGCAGTACCTCGAAAAGCTCGACGACATGAAGCGTATGGACCTCGACGTGACGTCGGAGTTTCTCGCCATGGCGGCCCATCTCATCTATATAAAATCGCAGATGCTGCTGCCCCGCCATAGCGAGGAGGACGAGGAGGACCCGCGCGAGCGCCTTGTGCGCATGCTTGTGGAATACAAGCGCTACAGGGAAATCGTGGCGCAGCTTTCGGAACGGCTGCGCATCGGCTCCAACAGGTACGCAAAGCCGCCGGACACGGTGGAGCCCGACGAGAGCTACAGGCTCACCCACAGCCCCTCGGAGCTTAAGGACGCCTACCTCGCCGTACTGGGGCGCACAAAGCGCAGGCTCCCTCCCCCCATATCGTCCTTCCACGGCATTGTGGGCAGGACGGTTGTGTCGGTCGGCGGCAAGGTGGTGGAGCTTTTAAGGCGGCTTTTGCGCCAGCGGCGCCTCCGTTACCGGACGGTGTTTTCCGGGGCGCGCTCGCGCTCGGAGGTGGTGGCCATCTTCCTGGCTGTACTTGAGCTTGCAAAGCTTAGGCGCATCCGTTTTACCGAGATGGACGGGGAGGATTACCTGCTGGAGCTTACAGAAAACGGCGGAAAGGTTGCTGCTGATGGATTTGACGGAGCTTGAAGGGATTATTGAAAGCGTGCTGTTCGCCTGCGGCGAGCCGGTGTCGGTTTACCGGCTGTGCGAGCTTTCCGGGGCCGACAAGACGACGGTTACCGCTGTGCTCGCCCGCGTCGGAGACCGCATTGCCGAGCATATGCGCGGCATAACGCTGCTGCGGCTTGAGGACAAGTATCAGCTTTGCACCCGGGAGCAGTTCGGCGAATACGTTCGCCGCGCGCTTGACCACCGTCGCCAGACCAGCCTGTCCCAGGCGGCGCTCGAGGTGCTGGCCATTACGGCTTACAACCAGCCCGTGACCAAGGCTTATATAGAACAGATCAGGGGAGTGGATTGCTCCGGCGTGCTGGATACGCTGCGCGAAAAGGGGCTTGTGGAGGAGAGGGGCCGTCTTGACGCGCCGGGTAAGCCCCTGCTTTACGGGACGACCGCCGATTTTCTGCGCGTGTTCGACATGACCTCCCTTGAGGAGCTTCCCGAGCTTCCCGAACCGCAGTCCCCGCCCGAGGACGGGGAGCCGGCCGCACCGGACGAACGGGAGGACGCGGCAGCCCCGCAAAAAGCGCCGGAGTACGCGGCACAGCGCCCGGAACCGGCGGCGGGCGGTCAGCCCTGACGGAAAGCCGGGCATTACGCAAAAAGGAGTGGTGGCGTGCAGGTTGTTTATATCGTATTGCTCATACTGCTCTCGATACTGCTGCTGGGGGCGCTTTTGCTGCTGCTCGCGCCTTTTGCCGTACTCCTGCGTTACGACAAGGCCAGAGGGGACGACGGGCTTGTCGCCAGCTTCAGGCTGATGGGCTTTAAGGTCTGGTCGAGTACCGGGCGCAAACGGAAAAGCCGGCCCGGCGAGACGGACAAGGCGCGTTTCTCCGGGCTTTTGTACACCCTTCTCGGCCTGAAAAAAAGGAAGGAGGAGACGGAAGAAAAGGTCGGCGAAAAGGCGAGGCAAGAGGGAAAAAAGGCGTCGCCGATGGAGTACCTTCCCTTCATACGGGAGGCGGCGCAAATCGTCGAGAGCTTCACGTCCAAGCTGCAGGTGACAAGGCTGACCATACATTTCGGCGTTAAGGACGAGGACGCGGCGCAGACGGCCATCGCCTACGGACGGATAAGCACTGCCATATACACGGCGCTCGCGGTGCTGCAGAACAAATTTACCCTGCCGGAGCCCGACATCGTCATAGAAGCCTGTTTCAGCGGCGAAAAGCCGCCGGCAAAGCTGTACGTCGCCCTGCGGTCGTCGGGCTATCGCAACCTGCAGACCCTTATGCGCCTTATGCTCCTTTACAGAAAATACCGCCATCTTTTCAATCGACAGGCTTAATGCGGCAATTTTCCACGTATCCCGGGCCGTTCCGCATAAAGGCTTTTTGCCGTAAAACAGGAGTGCAAGGGGGAGAGAAGGGTGAAGCTGTCGACGGAGGAAAAGCTTCTTGCAGCCGTCGCGGGCGTCTTTATCGTCGCGGTGTTTGCGCTTAATTTCCTAAGCCTGCCCTCCGACAACACCATACAGATGGAGGAATCGCCCGTCTTAAGCCTCCCCTCGGCGCGCGCGCCGTCGGAGATGGGCGCAAGCTCCGGAGCGTCGGAGTCGCGTTCGCCGGCTGGCGCGCAGTCAAAGCCCGCCGGAAAAATCAATATCAACACAGCGTCGAAGGACGAGTTTGACTTGCTGCCCGGCATCGGAGCGTCCAAGGCGCAGGCCATCATCGATTACCGTGAGGCCAACGGCCCGTTCGCTTCCTTAGAGGAGTTGATGGAGGTCAAGGGCATCGGAAAGGCGACCTATGACGGGCTGAAGGATTTTATCACGCTTGACTGACAGCGCTTTGGCCGAAGTTATACATGTCGTATATTGTCGGGAAAATATTACAAAAGACACCTGTAACCTCAGGTGTCTTTCAGCTATAATTGTATTGTGGGATAGCCCCTCTTATCCCACGGGCTTAAGCTCGCTCACAATCCTCTCGGTCTCGCGGGCGATCACAAGCTCCTCGTTGGTGGGTATGACAAAAACCCGCACGCCCGAGCCGGGGGCGCTTATCTCCGTTTCCCGGCCGCAAAGCGCGTTTTTCTCGTCGTCTATACTTATGTTCAGGAAGCTCAGGTTTTCGGAAATTTCCTTGCGCATGGAGGCGTTGTTCTCGCCTATGCCGGCGGTGAAGACTATGGCGTCCACCCCGCCCATGGCCGCCGTATATGCGCCTATGAACTTGACAGCCTGGTAGACGAACATATCAAGGGTGAGCTGCGCCCTCTCATTTCCGGCCTTGGCGGCCGTTTCCAGGTCGCGGAAGTCGCTGGACACGCCGGAGACGCCCAGCGCGCCGGACTTTTTGTTCATCAGCTCGTTTAAGGCCTTGGAATCGAGGCCCTCCTTGTCCATGAGGAAGGGGATGATGGCCGGGTCTATGCTGCCGCAGCGCGAGCCCATCATTATGCCCTCAAGCGGCGTAAGCCCCATGGAGGTGTCGAAGGACTTGCCGTCCTTTACGGCGCAGAAGGAGGAGCCGTTGCCCAGGTGGCAGGTGATTATCCTGGTGCCCTCGGGGCTTTTTTTGCCCATGAGCGCCAGCGCCCGCTGGGACACGTATTTATGGGATGTACCGTGGGCTCCGTAGCGGCGCAGGTGGTATTTGGTGTAATACTCGTACGGGAGGGCGTAAATATACGCCTTTTTGGGCATGGTCTGGTGGAAGGTGGTATCGAAAACAAGCACCTGCGGCGTGTTTTTGATGACCTGCTGGCAGGCCTCTATACCCGTGATATGGGGTATTGTGTGCAGGGGGGCGATGTCTATGCATTTGCGAAGGCCTTCCATGACGTCGTCATCCACCAGCACGGAGGTAGTGAAATATTCGCCGCCGTGGACGATGCGGTGGCCTATCGCCGATATCTCCGACACATTGTAAATCACGCCGTAGTCGGAGTTGGTCAGGGCTTCTATGAGCACCTCTACAGCCCGGGCGTGATTTTTCATCTCAACATCCTTTTTAAACGAGCATTTGCCCGGCGCGTTATGGCTTAATACGCCGTCTATGCCTATGCGGTCGCAGTTGCCCTTGGCGCGCACGCTGCCGTCCGACATATCTATAAGCTGGTACTTGAGCGACGAGCTGCCGGCATTTATCACCAAAACAATCATCAGTGAACCCCCATATTTTAACAATCTATTGAAATAACATTTCACAACGATTATAATTATATAAAATGCGGGCGGTATCCGCAAGGGCTTTTTGAAAGATTTCCTGCGTCTGGCGGACAAAAAAAGAGGTAAAAACAATGCTTGTTATGGGCATAGTGGCAGAATACAACCCTTTTCACAACGGGCATCGTTACCAATTGAAAAAATGTATGCAAATATCGGGCGCCACCCACTGCGTAGTGGTGATGAGCGGGGCGTTTACCCAGCGCTCCGAACCGGCGCTGCTTGCCAAATCCGCCCGCGCCGAGGCCGCCCTTTCCGGCGGTGCCGACCTTGTGCTGGAGCTGCCCGTCCCGTATTCCACGGCGACTGCGGAGATATTCGCCGACAGGGCCGTCTGCCTGCTTTGGGCGACAGGCCTTGTAAATGTCCTCGGCTTCGGCAGCGAATGCGGCGACATCGCCCCTTTATGGGAGGCCGCCCGGGCGCTTGAGTCGCCGCGGGTGAGCGCCGCGGTGCCCGAGGAGCTTTGCGCCGGCATCTCCTACGCGGCGGCGCGGCAGCGCGCGGCGGCCCGGGTTTTGGGCGAGGCGGGCGCGGCCGTGCTCTCGGGCCCGAACAACCTTTTGGGCGTGGAATACCTTAGAGCCATACTGCGGCGCGGGCTTTCCATGCAGGCTGTGACGGTAGAACGCCACGGCGCGGGGCACCACAGCCTTCACGCATCGGAAGGGTTTGCGTCGGCCGGGCATATCCGGCGCCTGGTAGCGTCGGACTGCGAACGGTTCTATGAGCTTATGCCTGCGGAAAGCGCGCGGATACTCGAGCGGGAGCTAAAGTCGGGCAGGGCGCTTACCGATACGACCCCGCTTGAGCGCGCCATGCTGGCAAAGCTGCGCCTTTGCGAAAAAGAGGCGTTCGCCGGGCTGTTCGACGCAGCGGAGGGACTGCACAACCGTATGTACGAGGGCGTACGCAAGGCCGGGAGCCTTGCCGGGCTGTGCGCTTACGTCAAGAGCAAGCGGTACGCGCTGTCGCGCATACGCCGCATGGCGCTGCACGCGTTTTTGGGCGTCGGGGCTCTGGACGTGCGCGCCGAGCCCCAGTACGTGCGCGTGCTGGCCTTCAACGAACGCGGGCGCGAGCTTCTGGCGCTCATGCGTAAAAAAAGCGCGCTTCCGGTACTGACGAGGGCGGCGGGGCTCCGTGAGCTTTCGCCCAAAGGGCGCCGCATTTTCGAATTAGAGGCGGCCGCCTGCGACATACGGGGGCTTTTTTGCCCGCAGCCCCAGCCCTTCGGTCTTGATTTCAGAAGCAACCCGTTATATAGTGAAGGGTGTTGAAGGTATTGGGCCGGCTGCGAAACGGCCTTTATACGTCTATAAAACAGAAAGGGGAATTTTATGTCAACCATAGTCTTGAAGGAGCTAAGCTATAAGAATTACGGGAGGTGCCTGTCCATATCCAACGGCGAGGCCGAGCTCATCGTCACCCTCGACGTTGGGCCGCGCATCATATGCTACCGCTTGAACGCGGGCGAGAACGTGTTCTTCGAGGATACGGAGCGTTCGATCTGCAATAAAAGCGAGGGCATAAAGAAGGTCTTCGGCCCCGACGCGGTGTGGTACATATACGGCGGGCATCGTCTTTGGGCGAGCCCGGAGTACGACACGACCTACAACCCTGACAACGGGCCGGTGGAATATAAGGCGACGGAAAACGGCGCGCGGTTTTCGGCGGGCGTCCAGAGCGTACTGAAGCTTCGCTTTGAGATGGAGGTACGCCTTGACGACGCCGGAAGCGGAGCGCGTATCATCCACCGTATACAAAACGGATCCGAAAAGCCTGTCGAACTCGCGCCGTGGGCGCTTTCGGTGCTTGCGCCGGGCGGGGTGGAGGTAATCCCGCTAAACACGGAGGATACCGGGTATCTTCCCAACCGCGTCATAACGCTGTGGCCCTACACAAGGCTTACCGACCCGCGCCTTTGCATGATGGACAAATACATTACGGTAAGCTCCGTCAAGGGCGCGCCCGACAAATTCAAGCTCGGCTTCAACCTGCGCAAGGGCTGCGTCGCCTACCTCAACAAGGGTACGCTGTTCGTCAAGCGCTTTATCCATAAGGACGGCGCCCAGTACCCCGACGGCGGCTGCTCCTTTGAGACATACACCGACGCTAATTTTCTGGAGTGCGAGACGCTGGGCCCCCTTGTTAAGCTTGAAAAGGGCGAAACGGCCGAGCATGAGGAGCGCTGGAGCCTCAAGGCCGGCGTAAGCCTTCCCGACGGCGGCGAAAAGGCGCTCGACGCGTTTGCAAAAGAGCACATATTAAGCCGTTGAAGCCCTCCGGCGCCGACCCTGTGAAGTTTTCGCGTAAATAACGCGCTCTTTGCAACGTTTTTACCACGGGGAACGTCTAATAGTTGGAAGGAGTATGGATATGAAAGGCCATCTCCGGCAAAATCAAGATCCGGCGGACATCGAAGCCCTCATCCTTTCCTGCGGCGACGATATCCTGCGCATCTGCACCGTCTATCTGAAGGACAGAGACGCTGCGGAAGACGCCTTCCAGGAGGTATTCCTAAAGGTTTTTCAAAGCCGTGCCCGGTTTGAAGGGCGCTCCGACATCAAGACCTGGCTTATCCGCATAGCCATCAACACCTGCAAGGATATGTTAAGAAGCAGCTGGCGGCGGCATACGGTGCCGATGGACGACGTCGGAGCCCAGAGCGCTAGCGCCTACCTCATCGAGGACGACGTGCTCGAAAGGCAGGAGCACAGGCGGGTGCTGGAGGCGGTGCAGGAGCTGCCCGCCATCTACAAGGATGTCGTGATCCTCTATTACTATTACGGCTACGCCTTCGGGGAGATTTCGAAAATCCTCGGCATGAGGGAGGCTTCGGTGAGAAGCCGGATGTTCCGGGCAAAGGCGCTGCTCAGGCAGCGGCTTTACAGAGAGGAGACTGATTCCTGTGAACAAAGAGCGCAACCATGAAATAACCAAAGGACTGCGCGGCGCGCTCCAATCCGTAAGGGTGAGCGAGGATTTAAAGAAAAGAACGGTGGACCGCGTAATGGCCCTTAAAAAGGGCGAGCGTTCGCGCTCGCGCATGGCGGCTTTTGCGGCGGGCCTTGCAAGGCATCGCCGCGCGGCGGCGGCCGTGCTCGCCCTTGTGCTGTGCGGCGGCGTGCTGTGGAGCTCCGTAGGCGTGCTGGCGCCGGTCATTCTGGAGGGCAGTGAGGGCGCTTTGCAGGTCCGCGCCGGGCTGCGCCGTTTTGAATCCTTCGACGCGCTTAAGGCCCAGCTTCTCAAGCTGAAGGCGATGGGCGGCAAGCATGCGGCAGGTTTTGCAAACGGCTCGTGGACGGCCGACGTAGCGGAAAACGCGCTGGGCAGCCAAAAGAGCAGGACTGTAGCCCCGGAGCAGAGCACCGCCGGCGGCGCGGGCGACGACTACGCCAAGACCAACGTGCAGGTGCAGGGCGTGGACGAGGCCGATATCATGCGCACCGACGGCCGCTACCTCTATATCGCCTCCAAGGGGCGAGTGGCGGTGGTGGACACCGGCGGCGACGTGCCCGTCAAGCTCTCGGAGATAGCGCTTGAGGACGGGGGCTCTATCCATGAATTCTATCTGCTTGAAGACAGGCTCATATTGATTACAACCGGCGGCAATGTCAGGGGCGTGGCACGCACAGAGTCGGGCGGGGCGGCAAAGCCCGGCTCTGCCGGCAAAGCCGAAGTAAGGCCGAGCCAGGACGGGGAAGCCGGCGGCGGCTCGGACGGCGCGGACATGGCGCCGGACGCAAGGGCAGTGCCTCCCGCGCCGCCCTCGAAAGGCGAAGACGAGCCAGGTATAGCGTACGCGTCGGATACGCCCGCCGCAGAACCCGGCGGCAACGCGTCTGATATCGGCGGAGAGCTTACCGAGGAGGAGCAGCGCAAGCTGGCGCAAGCGAAGGTGTACGACGGTTACAGGTATGTGCAGATGACGGGCGTGCGCGTCTACGACATATCCGACCCGTCAAAGCCCGTGGAGAGAAGGGAGTTTTCCATAGAGGGCAGCCTTCTCTCAAGCCGCATAACGGGCGGCCGGCTGTACCTTGTCACCAACAAATACCTTGACTCCTACGCCATGGGAGAGGATACCGACGCCGCCGACATACTGACAAATTACAAGGACACCGCGGTCGGCGAAGACACATGCCTTGTCCCTGCGGAGTCGATTACGTACCTGCCGGCGGGACAGACGCAGAACCTTCTCTCGGTAGCCACGATCGATTATATGAGCGACGCCGCCGCCAACATAGAAACGGTGTTCGGCAGCGGGTATATCCTTTATATGAACCAGACCTCGCTTTATGTCACCTCGGCTTATTACGACGAAAAGAACTATGAGAGCGGCACGCTTATCATGAAATTCGACGTCACAAAGGACGGCGTCGCCTACCGGTGCAGCGCTGTCGTGATGGGCACGGCACTCAACCAGTTTTCCATGGACGAGCACAACGGATATTTCCGCATCGCCGTTACAAGGGATATCGTTTCGGGCGTCAAGCCAACCGGCGCGGCGGAGATAGATATCGCCATTGACAGGGCGATAGCCTCTTCGAGCAACACCGAAAACCGCGTCTATGTGCTGGATAAGGACCTTAAGCTCACGGGCAAGCTCTCCGGCATAGCCCCGGGCGAGCGGATCAAATCCGTCCGGTTTTCGGGCGACGTCGGTTATGTCGTCACCTTTGTGCAGACCGACCCACTGTTCGTTATCGACCTTTCCGACCCGTCCGCGCCCAAGGTGCGCGGCGAGCTCAAAATCCCCGGCTTTTCCCAGTACCTGCATCCGGTGGGTGACGGGCTCTTACTCGGGATAGGGCAGGATACCGAGGTCAACGAGTACGGCGCGGCTGTCACCAAGGGCATAAAAATCTCGCTGTTTGACGTGAAAAACCCCGACAACCCCAAGGAATGCAACTATATCGTCATAGGCGGCAAGGGCTCCAGCGCCGTCGCCGAATACGATCACCGCAACTTTGTGTGGGACGCCGGCCGCAAAACAGGCATGATGACGGCATATATCGCAGACAATTACAACTACAGGGGCGTTCAGGGCCTTGTGGTGAGGGTGGAGGAGAGCGCCGTCCTGCTCGAAAAAGCGCTCAACCCGTATGAGCTGGGTTACGGCTCGCAGTATTATTACGGCGGCTACAGCAAGCTCATATATATCGGCGACCGTCTATTCCTTTACGACGGCACCGGACTTCATGTTTACGACAGAAAGACCTATACCCACAAATACGCCCTCGATTTGGAAAAGGGCGGGGCTCTTTCGCCGTCGGCCTACGGGGAAGACAAGGTATATCCTGAAAAGGGCGACGTCAGAAACGGCGCGACCACCGAAAGCATAGCGATATACGACTAAAGCAGTATTGATGCAAATCAAAAAAAGCCGCAGAAACGCTTTTGTTTCGGCGGCTTTTTTAACCTCCAAAGCGCGGCGCACAGTCTTCACGGGATGCTTGAACACAAACCGCTAATTAACATTTGCGCCGTTACTTTACATAGGCCCTGCCGCATGCTATACTGTTGGAGGACACCGTACCGAAGGAGGCCCGATAACGTGAAAAGCCAGCTTGGGGACAAACCGCTCGCCGTGCCCACCTTCGCCCTTTGCGCCGTTACCTTCGCCTACCGACTGTACCTGTCAGCCGCGGCGTGGCGCGCCTATGTCCTTAACGGCATTGCAAACCCCGCGCTCGTCATCGATACCGCCCACGCCGTCTGCGCGCTGTTTCTGCTCGCAGCGGCAGCCTTCCATCTCTTTATAAAAAGCCGCCGCACCCACCGCAACGCAGTGGCGGCAAGCTTCGTTATGCTCTGCCTGTGCTACCTTATATATCTTTTGCTTAATCTTGTCGCGCTTTGGGCCTTTTCCGGCTTCGGACACAGGTGGACGGAATTTGTCGCTCCTTCGCTGTCCCTGCTCGTTTCAAGCCTTTTAAGCCCCGTTCCGATACTGTTTACACTGCTTTGGGCATCGGTGCGCTCGGCGCGGCGCTCGCCGCCGGCCGACGACGACGTTCCGGCCGCCGCGTCCCCGTCCGACGGCCTGTGACGCGCCCGGCGCTCCGCCTTTTAGGGATGTGGTTTTTATCGCCCGGCATAGACTGATAAAATTTGCCGCCGTTGTGCTGTGCGCGCTGCTTGCCGCGCCCGGTCCGGCCGGCGCGTCCTCGGCGCCGCGCAGCGCGGCCGATTTTCCCGCCGAAAAAAGCTACTATATCAAGGCCGATGATAAGGATATCCTCGTCGGCGAGCTAAGGCGTTTTGTGTTCAACCAGCTCGACCGGCGCACCCCGCTGTTCGCGGCCTGCCTGGAGGGCGGTGCGCTGAAGGACCTGCCCGCCGCCGCCATGCTCGACGGGACGGACACCTCCCTCACCGGCGCCATTGTGGAGGACTATCTAAAGACGGAGGGCAAGGATTACGGCGCCAGCCTGCTATCCGATTACAGCAGCACCGTGAAGTGCTTTTATATGTTCTGGGACGGTAAAACGCCGTTTCGCATCATGATAGTCTACCGTGTAAGCTGGAACGAGGACATAAGCCAGACCCGGGCCGTATGCGACTATGCAAGGCGGTGCGTGACCGAGCTGCTCCAGCCAAAAATGAGCAATTACGAGCGCATAAAGGCCCTGCACGATTTTGTCGTGGCGTCGTTTTCGTACGACGTATCGGGGGATTATAAAAACTCGAGCGCCTCGCCTTACGGCATGATCGAACGGGGGGAGGGCATATGCAGCGCCTACTCGGGGCTTATGTACCAGCTTGTTAACGCGGCGGGCTACCGCTGCCGCATCCTTTTAAAGGACACCTTCGCGCAGTCGGACGGCGCCGGCGAGGCCCACGCGTGGAACCTTGTGGAGATAGACGGCGCGTGGTACCATATCGACGCCACCTGGGACGACCCGGTCAGCGAGGACGGCTCGCAGCACTTGCTCCACGACTATTTTTTGAAAGGCGACGCCCATATGCGCCGGACCCATTCCTGGGACGAGAGCGTATACCCGCCCGCACCGGACAGCTTCCCGATGTCAAAGGCCAAAGCCGGGCAGGCGCCGGGTAAGGTGTACGCCCCGGTGGTCGATTTAACCGAGGTGCCCGCTGATCTCGCTCAAGCAGGCGGCGGCCCGCCATCGGGGTTTATCTGGATTTTAAACGGCGTTTTGCCGTATGCGGACGCTTATACGCTGCCGCTTTGCGCCGCCGTTGTCGCCGCCGTTGTCGCCGCGGTGACGCTCGCGCGGCGCCTTAAACGGCGCAGGCGCTGACTCGAAAGGGGACTGCTCGCGTGGATGCTTTGCGCAAAAGGACAGCAATAGTGACAGGCGCGTCCAGGGGTATAGGCGCCGCCGCCGCCGAGCTTTTGGCGGAGAGCGGATGCAGCGTGGTGGCAAATTATCTTCACAGCGAGCGCAGGGCGTACGAGCTCTGCGACGCGCTGACGCGCCGCGGCTTCTCCTGCGCGCCCTTTAGGGCAGACGTGTCGGTGCGCGACGAGGCCTTCGCGCTCGCAGCCTTTGCCCTTGACCGGTTCGGCGGCGCCGACATCCTCGTCAACAACGCCGGCATAGCGCAGCAGAAGCTTTTCACCGACATCACGCCCGCCGAATGGGAGCGCATGTTCGCCGTCAGCGTAGGCGCGGCGTTCCACTGCACCCAGGCTGTGCTGCCCTATATGCTCCGCCAGAAAAGCGGCTGCATCGTAAACGTATCCTCCATATGGGGGATAACCGGAGCGTCCTGCGAGGTGCACTATTCTGCGGCCAAGGCCGCGCTTATCGGCATGACCAAGGCCCTCGCAAAGGAGCTGGGGCCGTCGGGCATACGCGTCAACTGCGTCGCCCCGGGCGCGGCCGATACGGATATGAACAGCGGCCTGTCGGCCGGGGATATCGAGCTTTTGCGCGAAGAAATCCCTTTGGGCAGACTCGGCAGCGCCCGCGAGATAGCGCAGTGCATTCGCTTTCTCTGCTTTGAAGAAGCGGCTTATGTGACGGGGCAGGTGATAAGCCCCAACGGCGGTATGGTGGTATAAAAGACTTGCGCAAAAAGGTTTAATCGTTTTGAGATTTTGGAAAGGCTATATTTATGAAGAAAAAAGAAAAAGCCGCGGCAATATACGCCGCACTAAGCGTAGAGCACCCGCAGGCATCCTGCTCTCTTCACTTTAAAAGCCCCCTTGAGATTCTTATCTCGGCGCGCCTTTCGGCTCAGTGCACCGACAAGCGCGTCAACATGGTGACGCCGACGTTGTTTCTCAAATATCCCACCGTCGAAAGCTATGCCGACGCCGATATTTCCGAGCTGATGGCCATAATAAAGCCTTGCGGGCTCTACGTCAGCAAGGCGAGGCAGATTAAAGAGATGTGCGCCATTTTGCGCGATAAATACGGGGGCCGCGTGCCGGACACCATGGAAGAGCTTCTGAGCCTTCCCGGAATCGGCAGAAAATCCGCAAATCTGGTGATGGGCGAGGTGTACGGCGCGCCGGGCGCCGTCGTGGCCGACACCCACTGCATCCGGCTTTCCAACCGGCTCGGGCTTTGCGCGTCGAAGGATCCGGGCAAGGTCGAGCGGGAGCTTAGGCGTATACTCGTGCCGGAGCATTCGCTTAAAATTTGCCATCTTTTAGTGCACCACGGCCGCGAGGTCTGCCGCGCCCGAAGGCCGGAATGCGGGCGGTGCGCGGTGAACGGGCTTTGCGCGTATTACGCGAAAATTACAGGGGCTTAAACGGAGTAGAAGGACCGGACAGGCGTGCGCCCGTCCGGTCCTTCCCGCTCCTGTGTACTTAATTGTCGTTGCAGCAGACGCAAATCAAAATGATGATTACGCCGATCAGGATAAGCCAGAGCAGGCACTCTTCGTCGAAACCATTCTTAAAGCACATGTGAGCATCCTCCTAATAATTTGTTCATCCTATACTATGTCAAAATTGGAAAAGTGTTAATTTGAAGCGCAGCCTTTTGACGCGGACGGCTTGTCATTTTACCGCCTTATTCCACGTCTTTGCGGCCCGACTGCCCGAAAGGGCCTGCGGCCTCTTTCGGGCAGAATAAAGCGGCGCGCTTTCGTGTAAAGCCGAAAGCGCGCCGCTTTATTCAAATGGCCGGCGCCAGGGCATTTGCCCTGACGCCGGCCATTGTCGGGCCTCCACGGCCCAATGCTTATTCGAGAAAATCCTTGAGACGTTTGCTGCGGGAGGGGTGGCGCAGCTTGCGCAGCGCCTTGGCCTCGATCTGGCGTATGCGCTCGCGGGTGACGAGAAACTCCTTGCCGACCTCCTCAAGGGTGCGCATGCGTCCGTCCTCCAGCCCGAACCTCAGCTTCAGCACCTTGGCCTCGCGGTCGGTCAGGGTCTTGAGCACCTCCTCGAGCTCCTCCTTGAGCATTATCTGGGACGCGGCCTCCGACGGCGCGGGGATGTCCTCGTCGGGTATGAAATCGCCCAGCCTGCTGTCCTCCTCCTCGCCGATGGGCGTTTCAAGCGGTATAGGCTCCTGCGCGATCTTCATAATCTCGCGCACCTTGTCTTCCGGCATATTCATCTCCGCCGCTATTTCATCGGGCTTGGGCTGGCGTCCGAGCTCCTGGAGGAGCTGGCGCTCCACGCGCATGACCTTGTTTATGGTTTCTACCATATGCACCGGGATACGAATGGTGCGCGCCTGGTCGGCAATGGCGCGGGTTATGGCCTGGCGTATCCACCAGGTGGCGTAGGTGGAGAATTTAAAGCCGCGGGTGTAGTCGAATTTTTCCACGGCCTTGATAAGCCCCATATTGCCCTCCTGAATGAGGTCTAAAAACATCATGCCCCGCCCGACATATCGCTTGGCTATGCTGACGACAAGCCTCAGGTTGGCCTCCGCCAGGCGTTTGCGCGCCTCGTCGTCGCCCCCCGCCATGCGCTTGGCTATCTCCTGCTCCTCCTCGCCCGTCAAAAGCGGCACACGCCCTATCTCCTTGAGATAGACCTTTACGGGGTCGTCGATTACAATGCCCTCCTGGCTGAGGGTTTTCTCCAAATCCTCGGCCTCTACGGGCAGCTCCTCGGGCGTCTCCAGCTCGTCGGGCTGCATTTCGTCGGGCAGGCGGTCCACCACGTCTATGCCCATGCCCTCAAGACTGTCTATGAGCTTTTCGTACTGCTCGACGGTGATGTCGGTCTCCTCAAGGGCTTCGCTAATCTCCTTGTGGGAGAGCACGCCCTTTTCCTTGCCTTGCTCTATCAGGGCTTTGATTATAGCCTTCTTATCAGCCATTGCCATTCATGATACTCCCTTCACCTTTTAAGGGCCGCCGCGTTTTGCGCAAACCTCATAAGCGCTTCACGATCCATCTCTCTAAATTCCGCCGGCCCTATCCTGCCGTTTTCTCTTTTAATAATATCCGCAAACTCCTTTATCTGAGCCTCTATATCGTCGCCCAGGACCACGCCGTTGAGACAATAGGACAGGCGCGCCATCTCGTCAGGCGAGAATACGGCGCTCATGGCCTGCAGGTCGATGCTCTGCCCTTCGGAAAGGCGGGTGACGAGGGCTTCGTACATCCTCCTGTTGAAATCTGTGACGAAATCCGACGGCTTTACGCTGTCAAGAGCCGACCGCCACCGGTCGGGATGCCGCAACAGCACCGCGATGAGAGCCTCCTCCGCGCGGGCCGCCTTGGGATGGCGGCGCTTTTCGGGGTTGATCAGGTCCCGCTGTCCCAGCGCGCGGGCCGTCTGCTCCCTCACCGCGCTTTTCTGCTGGGCGCGCACACGCTTTTTGAAGCGCGCCTTAATCTCGGCCATAAGCGAATCCTTGGACACTCCGGTATCCTGCGCGATGCGCTCGGCGTAGACCTCGCGCTCCACCGCGCTTGTGACTGTGCAAAGTATCTCGGCCGCCCGCTTGAGGAATTCCACCTTATTGTCGGGAACGGTAATATCAAGACCATGCTTAGCCCTCTCTATCTCGTACATAATATGGCTGTCCGACCCATCCAGCACAAGCTTAAACTGCTCCGCGCCGTAGGTTTTTATGTATTCGTCGGGGTCTTTGCCCGCCGCAAGGGACAGCACCTTAACGCCGACCCCCGCGGCCGTCAGAAGCGTGATGGCCTTTTTGGCCGCCTTTTGTCCCGCCTCGTCCGAGTCGTAGGCGATGACTACCTCCTTCGCGTAGCGCGACATCAGCCTTGCCTGCTCCTGCGTTATTGCGGTGCCCAGCGTCGCGACGGCGTTGCGAAAGCCCGCCTGGTGGAGGGCGATGACGTCCATATACCCCTCGGCCAAAATGAGCCGGCCGCCGTTGCGGTTTTTGGCGAAATTCAAGGCGTAAAGCTGCAGGCTTTTCTTGAACACCACCGAATCCGGCGAATTGAGGTACTTGGGCAGGCTGTCGTCCATCACCCGCCCGCCGAAGCCTACGACATTGCCGCGTGTGTCTATGATGGGGAAAATCACCCGGTTTCTGAAGCGGTCGTAGGAATGCGGCTTGCCGCCGCCGTTTTCCCTCTCGCTTACCTTTATAAGCCCTGCCGCCGCCATATCCTCCTCGTCGTAGCCCTCCGACAAAAGCCTTGTCTTCAAAGCGTCCCACGAGTCGGGCGCAAATCCGAGGCCGAACCGCCGTATGGTGCCGGGTGACAGCCGCCTTGACTCTAAATAGCTTCTGGCGGCGGCGCCGGCGTCCCCCATGAGGGTTTGGTGAAAAAACCGGGCGGCCGCCTTGTTTACGCGAAGCACGGCGTCCCTGCGGCGGCTGATAAACTGCTCTGTCCCGTCGCTGTCGGGCAGCGCCATGCCGGACAGCTCCGCGAGGAACCTTACGGCGTCCAGCCAGTCGAGGTTTTCTATACGCTGGACGAAATTGATTACGTCGCCGCCCGCGCCGCAGCCGAAGCAGTAGAAGGACTGCGTGTCGGAGAACACCGTAAAGGACGGCGTCTTTTCGGAGTGGAACGGGCAAAGCCCCACCCTGCGCACGCCCCCGCGCCTGAGGCTGACATAGCGCTCCACCACCTCTTCGATGTCGCTGCGCATGCGAAGCTCATCCAAAAAACTGTCGGGAATCGCCATATCAAATCACCTCTCTTTTCCGCGGCGCCGCCGCAATATCCCGCCGGGCCGGGCGGTTTATCAATTTTTGCCAATCATCCCACATATTTTGCTCAGAATATCGCTACTTCATGCAAAAATCGCTGTTTTCCGCTTCAAAACCGGGGTAAAAACAGCCCTGAATATGTATTTTTACCCCAATCCGGCCCTGCCGCGCCGCCGCGGGCGCCTACCGAGGTCTCCAGTAACATTATAATAGAGAACGGGCGCGTTCAGTACACCCAAAAAGAGGGGATAAAAAGCTCCTTGTATTTGGCCGCCGCGTAGCGGTCGGTCATGCCCGCCACATAGTCGAGCACGGCGCGCTCCCTTCCCTCCTGCGCGGCGATGGTTTCAAACTCGCCCGGGAGTTTGTCGGCGTGAGCGATAAAATATTCATACAGCCGCGCCAGCATATCCATGGCCTTGCCTTCCTCGGCCTTGGCCGCCGAATTGCGGTACACCTTATCGAAAAGAAAGGCCCGCAGGCTGTCCATAGCCTGTTCGATATCCGGCCGCATGACCACAAAATCCCTGCCCGTGCTCTCGTCTATGACGGCGCGTATCATGGTGGCTATCCGCTGGCTGTGGGTGGCGCCGAGGGCCTTTACGGCAGAGCCCGGTATATCCTTTTCCGATAGAATGCCACCGCGCAGGGCGTCGTCTATATCGTGGTTTATATACGCTATACGGTCGGCGTAATGGACCAGCCGCCCCTCAAGGGTTGACGCTTTGACGTCTCCCGTATGACAGGCCACGCCGTCCAGAACCTCCGGAGTGAGGTTGAGGCCCTGCCCATCCCGTTCCAGCCGCTCTATTACGCGCACGCTATGGCGGTTGTGCTCAAACCCCAAAGGGCAGACCTGCCGCAGGACGCGCTCGCCCGCGTGCCCGAACGCAGTGTGCCCGAGGTCGTGCCCGAGGGCGATGGCTTCCGTCAGATCCTCGTTTAGGCGCAGGGCGCGGGCCATGGTTCTGGCTATCTGCGCCACCTCCAGCGTATGTGTCAGGCGCGTGCGGTAATGGTCACCCTCCGGCGACAGAAAGACCTGCGTCTTGTGCTTAAGACGGCGGAAAGCCTTGCAGTGGATGATGCGGTCGCGGTCGCGCTGGTACGCGGCGCGAACGGGGCACGGCGCCTCCGGGCGGGCCCTCGGCCCGCAGCGCGCGCTTTTCGCGGCGTACGGCGAGAGTAAAAGCTCCTCGTTTTGCTCGATGGTCTCCCTTACGGTAAGCGCTGCCAAGCTTGTCCCCCCCTCGCCGTTTCCCGTCTGCCGGAATAATCCTTCTATTAATACAATACCGACAAAAAAGCCGTTTTCCTCTTTTTAAATAAAATTTTCGAGCCGCCGTTCAGCGGCCGCGCCGGGGCAAAACCGCAGGCGCGGGGCTATCCGTCCCGGTCGGCCGCGATGTACCGGGTGTCCCGCAGCGTTATGGATACTTCGCCGCCGCATATGTCGGCCACGCGCTCTTCGAAGGCTTTTCTGCGCTGCGTCTCCACGGCGCATTTGAGCGTCACGTCCTCGGCGAACGACGTATCCAGTACCGCAGCGCCCAGGATCTGCGCGGCCGCGCAAATTTTGCCGTGGTAGGCGTAGGCGTATCGCAGCTCCAGCACCGCGCACAGGCGCATGACCGTCGTGCCGGCGGCCTCCACCGCCATACGGGCCGCGGCGGAATAGGCGCGCACCAGCCCGCCTGTGCCCAGCAGCACGCCGCCGAAATAGCGCGTCACGACCATGCAGACGTCGCAAAGCCCGGCGTGCCGCAGCACCTCCATGACCGGCTGCCCGGCGGTGGAGGGCGGCTCGCCGTCGTCGGAAAAACGGGCGGCGCCGCCTTCGCGCACGATGTAGGCGTAGACATTGTGCTTGGCGTCCCAGTAGGCGCGCCGCGTGCTATCGATAAAGGCCAGGGCCTCGTCTTCCGCCGTCACCGGCCGCACCGACGCTATAAAGCGGGAGCGCGACTGCGTATGCTCAGCCTGCGCCTGCCGCGCTATTGTGATGTACCGCAAGCTAACCCCTCCCGTTTCGCCGCGTGCTATCTGGGCGGATGCTTATCTAAAGCTCATCCTCCGCGTCCTGCCCGCCCGGCAGCTCTTCGTCGCCGACATCGCCGGATTCCCTCAAAAAGCACTTGAGGCCGGTGTAGCGGGACATCTGCCGGAAATTCTCTATCATCTGCGTTATTTTGCTCTCGCTGCCCGTGAGTATCAGGTACTGCCTCGCCCTCGTTATGCCCGTATACAGCAAATTCCGGTGGAAAAGCATCTCCGGGCCGTTCCACACCGGCAGCACCACCACCGGGTATTCGCTGCCCTGGCTCTTGTGGACGGTGATGGCGTAGGCGTGCTCCAGCTCGTCCAAAATGGCGTAGTCGTATTCCGCCGTGCGGTCGTCGAAGCGCACATAAGCTTTTTCGAAGGTGTCGTCCAGCCGCTCCAAAAGCCCGACCTCGCCGTTTAACACCACCGTCCCGAGCTCCCCGTCGTCCTTTTCCCACGGGATATCGTAGTTGTTGCGGGTCTGGATAACCTTGTCGCCCTCCCTGAACACCGTCTCCCTCACGCGGCGCTCCCGCTTGCCCGGGTCGGGGGGGTTGAGGCGCTGCCTTAACAGCTCGTTTAAGACGGCTGTCCCCGTCTCCATGCGCCTGGTGGGACAAAGCACCTGTATATCCCACACCGGCGACAGCCCGTACGCCTTTGGCAGGCGGCGCGAGCACAGCTCCACGACGGTCTGGGCCGTCTCCTGGGCGCTTTTGGCGGGCAAAAAGAAAAAGTCCCTGTCGCGCGCCGAAAGCTCCGGCGGCTCGCCGCGTATGATTTTGTGCGCGTTGACGACAATCAGGCTCTCCTGCGCCTGGCGGAAAATCTCGCCGAGCCTTGTCACGGCGAAGCGCCCCGAACGGATCATATCCTTGAACACGTTGCCCGGCCCTACGGGCGGCAGCTGGTCGACGTCGCCGACGAGTATAAGGCGCGCCTTTTCGGGCAGCGCCTTTAAAAGCGCCTCGAAAAGCGGCACGTCCATCATGGACATTTCGTCGCAGACTAATGCGTCGCAGTCGAGCTTGTCCTGCTCGTTCTTGGAGAATACCGGGTACCCTTCGACCCCGCGCTTCATGCCGAGCGTCAGGTGCACCGTCTTTGCCGGCCGACCGGTGAGCTCGGTTATGCGCTTTGCCGCGCGCCCGGTCGGCGCCGTCAAAAGGGTCTTGAAGCCGCATTTGTCAAAGAGATGCACAATGCCGTTTAAGGTGGTGGTTTTTCCGGTGCCGGGCCCGCCCGTAAGTATGAATACGCGCCGGGACAGCGCGCAGCGTATGGCCTCCTTCTGTTTTTCGGCATAGCTTATCCCAAGGCGACGCTCCAGGTCGGCAATGCTCTGCTCCACGTCAAAATCGAAGTTGTCGAAGCTTATGTCGATGCGGCGCAGGGTCTCGGCGATGTACCGCTCGGCGTAATAATACCGCCGCAGGTAGACGGCCTTCATGTCCGGCCTTTTCGCGGTTTTTACGCCGTCGGCCACGATTAGCTCGCCGTTTTCTATGAGCTTTTGCGCACGCGCCTTTACAAGCTCATGTTCTTTGGACAATATCGCCTTGGCTTGGGCAGCGTCCTCGCTGCGGCCCGCCGCAAGCAGACGCGCCGACACCTCGCACAGTCTGTCCAGCGGCAGGAAGGTATGGCCGTTTGAAAGGTTCTGATGCAGCACATGCTTTATCCCGGCGTCCCGGCGGAAATCGGAGTCGGGGTCAAAGCCCATTGCCTGCGCTATCTGGTCGGCCCTGACAAAGCCCACGCCGTCTATCTCCTCGCAGAGGATATACGGGTTGTCCTTGACCGTATCGACGGCGAGCGATCCCCAGCGCTTCCATATCTTCAACGCCAGCGACATGGTAATGCCGTATTGCTGGAGCAGCATGAGGACATTGCGCACGCCGAACTGCTTTTGAAAGCACTCCTGTATGACCGCCGCTTTTTTGGGGGAGATGCCGCGCACCCGGCACAGCTTATCCGGCTCGTTTTCGATAACGCTAAGGGCGTTCTCGCCGAACATGTCGACTATGCGCTGCGCGGTCACGGCGCCAACGCCCTTGACGGCGCCGCTCGAAAGGTAGCGCAGTATGGCGCCGACGTTGGAGGGGAGCCGTTTTTCCAGCTGCTCCACCGAAAACTGGCGGCCGTAAACGGGGTGCAGCCGCCACTGGCCGGAGACGCGCACCTCCTCGCCGGCGGCGAGAAAGGGCATGACGCCTACGGCTGTGACGCGTTGGCCGGCTACGTCCAGCTCGCACACCGCAAAACCGCTTTCTTCGTTTTGAAACACTACGGTCTCAACCAGACCGGAGAGCATGATGAGCCCTTCCTTGTCCCGACGCTCCATATCGGCCTTTCCCTCCATGCTGCGGCGGGCGCCGCGAAAGCACCCGGCCTTTACAGTATACACCAAAACGCCGGCAAAGAAAAGCCCGTTTTGCTTAAAGCGCATCAAAAG
>ENA-UOYA01001832-UOYA01001832.1-activated-sludge-metagenome-genome-assembly--contig:-NODE-1832-length-21510-cov-9.315824_pt1 | contig 21510 bp, 18 predicted proteins | sample MGYA00238163_ERZ764804 | MGnify/ENA primary metagenome ERZ764804 (study PRJEB28919, sample SAMN05720223) | activated sludge metagenome | isolation source: Anaerobic digester | place: Hong Kong... | reverse complement strand
CCCGTGTCTCAGTGCCCGTGTGGCTGATCATCCTCTCAGACCAGCTACCGATCGTTGGCTTGGTGAGCCGTTACCTCACCAACTACCTAATCGGACGCACACTCATCTTATACCGCCTGAGCTTTAATATAAAAGAGATGCCTCTTCTATATGTTATGGGGAATTATTCTTCGTTTCCAAAGGCTATGCCCCAGTATAAGGCAGATTGTGTACGCGTTACGCACCCGTGCGCCACTCGTCAGCGTATTGCTACCTGTTACCGTTCGACTTGCATGTATTAGGCCTCCCGCTAGCGTTCATCCTGAGCCAGGATCAAACTCTCCGTTGTAAAAGAGTTGATTCCTTTTAATTCAAAAAGAAAAATTATTTGGCTTGGATATCTTGTTTAATATCTATATTTCTTACCTAACATTTCAAAGAACTTTAAATCTTTCGATTTTGTTGTGCTTGTTGAATTTCTCAATTCTTAAAAGCTTCATTTAATTTTAGAACAATTTGTTTCTTTCGAAACGGGGTGCAAACATACGAAGATGTTTTACATTTCCAAATTTTATTCAAAATTATTTTTGATTTTTTTATTTGACGTTTCGCAACGTGAATCCCTACAGCTAATGAGTTATGAACGTTTTCTCTTAGGGGATGCAAAAGTAATTAAGCTTTTTGCATTTCCAAATTTTTGCTGTATTTTTTTTCAGTATCTCACCGAACCTTCGTGTTTAGAAAAGAACGCTTTTTTCTCGAAGGGGATGCAAATGTAGTACTACTTTTGATATTGACAAATTATTGTTGAAATAAATTTTACTGTACAGTGTGTAATGCCCTATTAGTAGGTATTTGGGCTTCAATATTTTTTTGGAGACCATTGTCCCTATCCATGCTAAACGGTGTAAGTCATTCTATATTGACCCTACTATAATATATATTGTAAAGGAAAGAGCATTTATATACTCTGAAATACAACACCCACTAATGCATACTCACTGCATATATATAGCGTTTCGGTTGTCATAGACATCTAGCATTTCCACTTTATCTCTTTTATAACCCATTTGTGAGGCTTGTACTATTATTATTGTAAGTCAAATATTTACTTCAGAAATTTTATGTAGGTTTGGACGTTAAAACTTAAGATAAAAAATGGGGTTATTTAATTTCATGACGCAAGAGATTGCGATTGACCTGGGCACGGCTAATACGTTAATCATACACGAGGATAAGGTAGTGGTGGATCAGCCATCGATTGTGGCTATAGATAGAAGAACAGACAAAGTGATTGCTGTAGGACAGCGCGCGATGCTCATGCACGAGAAAACGCACGAGAACATTAAAACGATCAGACCGCTTAAAGATGGCGTTATTGCTGACTTCTATGCAGCGGAAAATATGATTCGCGAGATGATTAAGATGATTTTTGAGAAGAAACGATTCTTATTACCTCCGCGATTTAAAATGGTTATCTGTATTCCTTCAGGTATTACTGAAGTAGAAAAACGTGCGGTAAAAGATTCGGCTGAGCAAGCAGGAGGGCAAGAAGTGAAGATGATTTATGAACCAATGGCCGCTGCGATTGGTATCGGTATTGATGTAGAGGAGCCAAATGGCAATATGATTATTGATATTGGTGGTGGAACCACTGAAATTGCGGTTATCGCCTTATCGGGTATAGTATGTGATCAATCGATTCGCGTTGCAGGTGATGAGTTTACATTAGATATAGTAGACTATATGCGCAGACAACACAATATGTTAATTGGTGAGCGTACCGCTGAAGCCATTAAAATCAATGTTGGCTCAGCACTAACAGATATAGAGAATGCTCCGGATGACTATCCTGTTAATGGTAGAGATTTGATGACCGGTATTCCAAAACAAATCATTGTATCGTATTCAGAAATTGCGCATGCTTTAGATAAATCGATTGCAAAAATTGAAGAGGCCATTTTAAAGGCATTGGAGACAACTCCACCGGAATTGGCTGCCGATATTTTCAAAACCGGATTGTACCTAACAGGTGGAGGTGCGTTGCTTAGAGGCTTAGATAAACGTGTAAGTCAGAAGACCAAACTTCCTGTACATGTGGCTGAAGACCCATTGAGAGCAGTAGTTCGAGGAACAGGTATAGCCCTGAAAAATATGGATAAGTTCACTTTCTTGATGGATTAATAAACTCCGCAACGAATGTATAATCTCGTTCGCTTCCTACTTAGGTTCTGGCTATTGATATTATTTCTTTCGTTGGAAGGTTTTTGCTTTTATCTGATTTACCAAAACAGTAAATTCCATCAGGTTTTTCTTTATAATAAAGCCAATGAAATCAGTGGCAATGTATATACACAATATGCAGCATCGAAGGGCTATTTGTCGCTTGGAAGAGTAAATGATTCTTTGGCACATGAAAATGCTTATTTGCGACAAAAAGCGATGGAGTCGTTTCTTTATTTAAAGAAAGAGGAGCACACGGTGAATGATAGTACAGCTTCTAAGCTTCAGGTTTTTACCTATATGGATGCAAAAGTGATTAGAAACAGTGTGAACCAATCAGCCAACTATATCTACTTAGATAAAGGCGCTAGCATGGGTATTAAAGAGCAAATGGGCGTAATTTCAGCAAAAGGTATCGTTGGTCAGGTCGTGAAGGTAACAGACCATTATTCTGCTGTAATGTCGATATTGAACAGAAATTTCCGAGTAAGCGCAAAGTTGAAAAAATCGAACTTTTTCGGTCAACTTTTTTGGAACGGAAAAAGTATTGATGAGGTGCGTTTAGAAGAAATCCCGAAACACGTTAACGTTCATGTTGGCGATACTATTGTTACAAGTGGTTATTCAGTTCTCTTTCCTGAAAATATTATGATTGGGCGGGTTCGTAAGATATATGCTCAACCAGAGAAGAATTTTTTGGAGATTGATGTTCAGCTATCTGCAGATATGAATAGCCTTTCACATGTGTATGTGGTTAATCACCTTCAAAAGAAGGAAATAGAGATTTTAGATTCTGCAGTAATAAATCAGGCAAAGAAATGAGTGGAGTTTTTCCTATAAATATCATCCGCTTTATCTTGTTGCTTTTGGCACAGGTAATGTTTTTCAGCAATATCTACGCACATCCATTATTGGATGTATATATCTACCCCATTTTCATTCTATCGTTGCCGTTCAACACACCAAGATGGTTGTTGATGATTTTGAGTTTGATTATGGGATTAAGCGTAGACTTTTTCCTAGGTTCATTAGGCATGCATGGTGCAGCAGCTTTGCTTCTTGGCTTCCTCCGTCCAAATTTGGTTAGTATAATAACGCCCAAGGGTGCTGATTTTGAGATTAACCCAAACATCTATGTTCAGGGCTTTATGTGGTTTACAACCTACTATTCAGTAGCCTATCTGGTTCTGTTGGGTAGTTATTTCTGTATTGAGTCGTGGGGTTTTTACAACTTGTTTTGGTTAATCATAAAAATCTTGTTGAGCACTACAACATCAATTCTTTTATCGATTTTCATTTTGTATTTATTTACAACCGATAAACGTAGAAGGCACACCTAAAGGAACAATTTCATTCCCTTTCAAATGCAACAATTTTTGTTGCATTTTTACCCTTACTCGGATATATCCTTTTATTTTAGCGCATTAAAATCTTTTTCTTGAAAGACCTTTTTAAAAATCGATACGACATTATCAGACTTATCATTGCTGTCTTTGCAATGCTATTTTTGATTCGATTAGGGTATATTCAATTAATCGATAAGAAATACTCCATTCTTGCCAGAAACAACGCCATTAAAGAGATTGAGGTGTATCCTACACGTGGAATGATCTATGATCGAAATGGAGAGCTCATTGTATTTAATGAAGCGATTTACGACATTATGGTTATTCCAAGAATGGCTAAGAATGTTGATTCTACTAAGTTGTGTGAGTTGTTACAAATATCTGATACGGATTATACCGACCGAATGCAAAAGGCTAAAAAGTATTCTACTTTTAAGTCATCATTTTTTATGAAACAAGTCTCGATGGAGACCTACTCACGGTTTCAAGAGTTCCTATATTTGTTTCCGGGCTTTTTCGGACAGGTGAGAACAATTAGAACCTACCCTAATAAGTGTGGTGCATTAGTTATGGGTGATATTGGTGAGGTAGATGACCGATTGATTGCATCATCGAACGGATATTACAAACCCGGTGATTATGTAGGCAAAGGAGGGATTGAAAAGACGTATGAAAAAGAGTTAGGAGGCACTCAGGGAAAGAAGTTCATATTTGTTGATGTACACAACCGAGATCAAGGAAGTTTTGCAGATGGGAAGTATGATACCATGGCAAAATCGGGGGATAATATCTATACCACTTTGGATATTAAGCTGCAAGCCTACGGTGAAAAATTGATGCAGAATAAGAAAGGGAGTATTGTAGCTATTGACCCGAAAACCGGAGAAATATTATGCTTAGTCTCATCGCCAAGTTACGATCCGAATTTATTGTGTGGAGCCATTAGAGGAGAGAATTTTTCAAAGTTGAATAGAGATTCGTTGAAGCCTTTATTCAATCGAGCAACAATGGCCACTTACCCACCGGGCTCAACGTTTAAGCCTATTGTAGGACTAATTGCTTTGAACGAAGGTGTACAAGGGGAAGTTTATACTGTTCCTTGTAACGGCACTTATTTCTTTGCGGGCTTATCTTTGCATTGTTCACACCATCACCCGTGGGCGACAGATATAGAATATGCATTGGCTCAATCTTGTAATCCTTATTTCTGGCAAACATTTAGAAATGTAATTGAAAACAGATCATACGCAAAGATTCAAGACAGCTATGGTAAATGGGCGAACTACTGCAATAGCTTTGGTTTAGGCAATCGCTTAGGTATTGATTTACCTTCAGAAGCCAAGGGAAATATTCCGAGCGTGAAGTACTTCAACAAAATATATGGTGAAGGGGGATGGCATTCCTCGACTATTATTTCGCTTGGTATTGGGCAAGGGGAAATCTTAGTAACACCTTTACAGTTAGCTAATGTTTTTGCTGCTATAGCTAACAATGGCTGGTATTATACACCACACGTGGTTAAGAAAATCATTGATCCTACTACCCAAAAAGACGTTCGCAAAAAAGATGAAAAGCATTATACAAAGGTTAGTCCGGAATGGTTTATTCCGGTAAGAGAAGGCTTGTTCCAGGTGGTACAAGCCGGAACAGCTGTAGAATCAAAAGTAGATGGCATTGCCATTTGCGGGAAAACTGGAACTGTGCAGAATCCGCATGGTGATAACCACTCGCTCTTTGCAGGTTATGCAACGAAGGACGAACCCAAGATTGCCATTGCTGTATGTGTTGAAAATGCGGGTTTCGGAGCTAGATATGCCGGACCTATTGCTTCGTTGATGATTGAAAAATATTTGAATGATACCATTTCAACCAAACGTTTACCAAAGGAGAAATTGATGATAGAATCGAATTTGATTTACAAATATTTCCCTGCACCAAAACCTAAACCAGAAGCAACGGATGAGTAAGTATAAAAAAGAGGAACAGCTTTCTGCTCACATCGACTGGGTTATAGTGATGCTATACCTTGGTCTGATTCTCTTTGGCTGGGTGACAATATATTCTGCCGTTTATCAGGAAGAAAATCAAAACATATTCAATTCATTAACTAATAGTGGCAAGCAATTCCAATGGATGATTGTAAGTTGCATAATTGGGTTTGTTTTACTCATCGTAGACAGTAAGTTCTTCTCTACCTTTGCTTATGTTATCTATACAATAATGTGTATAGCATTGGTTGCTGTTATTTTTCTGGGTGTTGAAGTAAAAGGACAACGGAACTGGATTCGTTTTGGAGGATTTCAAATGCAGCCTTCTGAATTGGCTAAAGTAGCTGCATGTTTAGCTGTTGCAAAATACCTAGGAACACTAAATGTAGACATTCGGAAATGGAAAGATAAATGGAGAACCTTTGCCCTAGCGGGTTTGCCTATGCTTATCATTTTAGTTCAAGGGGATGCAGGTTCTGCGATTGTATTTGTTGCACTTGTTCTCGCTTTTTTCAGAGAAGGCTTAGAGCCGTATTTCTTGATTGTGGGTACATCAGTGGCTGTTATTTCTGTTTTAGCGCTTCTTATTCCAAACTATGTATTCATAGGCATTTTGTTTGGGGTAGCCTTGTTGTTTGTATATCTGTTTTGGAGAAATAAGTCTACGGTAAAAATCATTCTAGGGCTTTGGGTGATTGCTTCTGCGTATGTTTTTACGGTAGATTATACATTTAGTAAATTGAAGTCGCACCAAAAAGACCGGATAAATGTATTGCTCGGAAAAGGAGGAAATGACTGGAATATCCGTCAATCGATTATTGCCATAGGCTCCGGTGGACCAATTGGAAAGGGCTATTTGCAGGGCACACAGACAAAACTTAAATTCGTACCGGAACAAAGTACAGACTTTATTTTCAGTTCTATTGGAGAAGAATTCGGATTTGTAGGCTGCACCATTTTGATTGGTGTATTCCTCGCATTATTCTATCGTATTCTATTTTTAGCCGAACGACAACGCTCTAAATTCAGTCGTGTGTATGGTTACTGCGTTGCATCCATACTCTTTTTCCACTTTTTGATTAATGTAGGAATGGCGATTGGTGTTGCTCCGGTAATTGGAATTCCATTGCCGTTTATAAGCTATGGAGGTTCATCGCTACTATCGTTTACGGTTTTGTTATTCTTATTTATTAGAATGGATTCTCAGCGTATGGAGGCCTTCCGATAAAGAATTATTCTTTCTCTTCTTCGCCCTCCGGAACATACTCGCCTTCGCTACCATAGTCTTTTACTTTGTCGATAGTTTCATTTTCAAATGCACCACAATCAAGCTCTGTGGCCATTTTGTCGGGACGTTCAAAGACATGTGAACGGGAGAATTCTTTGAAGTGTGTACTATCGCTGTATACTTTTTGCATAAACTTCGCCCAAATAGGGAGGGCTGTACTTGCACCTTGTCCATAGGCCATACTGCGGAAACGAATAAATCGATCTTCGCAACCTACCCATGAACCGGCCAAAATATCGGGCGTTGCGCCAATAAACCAACCATCGGAGTTATTTTGTGTTGTACCCGTTTTACCGATAATATCACTTTGCAATCCATACTTAAATCGCAAACGCATACCAGTTCCAATCTTTACTACACCACGCATTAACTCTACCATTGTATAGGCTGTTTGTTCATCCAAGACTTCGTTTTGTTTTGCTACAAAATCTTGAATAACGTTACCTGATTTATCTTCGATTCGTGTTACAAAAATGGGTTCAATGTGCGTGCCTTTATTCACAAATGTGGTATAGGCACTTACCAATTCAAACAAAGAAGCATCTACCGCACCCAAGCAAATAGAAGGTTTGGAAGGAATATCGTTTTTAATTCCCATTTCGTGTGCGAGGCGAACTACTTCATCGGGCGACATTTCATGCATTAAATAGGCCGTTACAGAGTTCACAGAGTTTGCTAAAGCATGGCGAAGTGTCATCATTCCTCCGTATTTAGCATCAGAGTTTTTAGGTGTCCAATCGGCAGATAAGCCAAATCTTGGATCGCCTTTTTCAAAAGTTACAGGTAAATTCGGTACTTGATAGCAAGGTGAATAGCCTTTATCGCGAATAGCTGCACAATACACGAATGGCTTAAAGGTAGAACCTACTTGACGTTTAACACTTTCGTTCACATGATCGAACTGGAAATGCTTGAAATTAATTCCACCTACCCATGCACGAATATGTCCAACATAAGGATCGACAGCTAAAAATCCATTTTGTAAGAATAAACGATAATAAATAAGAGAATCCTTTGGACTCATCACCGTATCTTTTTCGCCTTCATAGGTAAAGATGGTCATCGGAATTGCAGTACTCATCAATTTATCGATTTCCTCACGCGATTTCCCTTCGGCTTTATATCCTCTGTAGCGATCATTTTGAGTATAGGTTCGCTCCCACTCTTTCGGATAATCTTTCCATGGATCTGAGCCCTCTTTAAACTTGAAAAATATTTTTTGCCATTCCGTTAAGTGTTCACGCTGCGCTTCTTCGGCATATTGTTGCATTTTTGAATCAATGGTGGTGTACACCTTCAACCCATCTCGATAGATATCATAATTACTACCATCTGCTTTCTTATTCTTCTTACACCATTCTTTCAGCCAAGAGCGTAAATATTCTCGGAAATAAGGAGCTTCTCCTTGTTCGTGCGATTCCGGATGAAAATCGATATGCAACGGCAATTTAAATAATGAATCGCGCTGTTGTTGATTGATAAAATTGTAGTGAAACATTTGATCGATCACCACGTTTCTTCGCTTCTTCGAATTTTCGGGATGCACTCTAGGATTATAGGTATACGGGGCTTTCAGCATTCCAACTAACACCGCAGCTTCTTCCACTTTTAACGAATCAACCGTTTTCCCAAAATAAACTTTTGCTGCATTCTTTACGCCAAAGGCATTATCACTGAATTCAACTGTGCTTAGATACAGGGCCATAATTTCTTCCTTTGTATAGGCTCGTTCTAATTTTGCAGCTATCACCCACTCTTTTAATTTTCGAATCACTACAAATATTTTCCACGAATTACCTCGCGGGAAAAGGTTCTTCGCTAACTGTTGTGTGATTGTACTTCCGCCCCCTTTGCCTCCGGCAAAAACTCCGGAAACTGCACGAGCTATGGCTTTCAAATCTACACCAGTATGCTCGTGAAAGCGAATATCTTCCGTAGCCATCAATGCATCTACCAAACATTTTGGCAAATCGGCATAGGTTACATTCGACCTATTTTGGCTGTAATATTTACCAATTACCTTTCCGTCAACAGAAATAACTTCTGTTGCCAATGCAGAATTAGGATCTTGTAAATCTTCGACAGAAGGCATGTAGCCAAAGAGGCCAACCGACATCAAAAGAAAAAAAGCAACCGTTCCTGCAAAACTAAAAAGAAAATATTTCCAAAACTTAGGCATCTATTATTCGTTGTATTTGTAGCTATTAAAAGGTTAATCCTCCGTCAACATTAATCACTGTTCCGGAAATATATTCCGCATCGTCTGAAGCTAAAAAGGCATAAGCTTTTGCTACATCAGAAGGTTTTCCGGCACGACCAAGCGGCACTCTGAAAATGATCATTTGCAACACATGATCGGGGATTGTTTTGATGATATCGGTTTCTACAAAGCCAGGAGCTACAGCATTTACGGTAATATTATATTTCCCCAGTTCTTTAGCTAAAGATTTTGAAAAGCTAATAACTCCCCCTTTTGTGGCCGCATAATTGGTTTGCCCGAAATTACCGTTGTGTGCTACCACTGAAGAAGTACTGATAATTCGTCCATACTTCTGCTTAATCATATAATCGCAAACTGATTTTGTGGCATTGAAAACTCCGGTGAGATTCACATCCATTACCTGCTGCCATTGTTGTGCATCCATTTTTGTGAGCGATGCATCGCGCGTGATTCCGGCATTGTTGATCAACACATCAATGCGTCCGAACTTTGCAACCGTAGCACTTGCCGCACTTACACAATCTTCCATTGAAGCGACATTCACTTTGCAAAAAAGGGTTCGCTCAGCAACACCAAATTCAGACACTGTTTGTTTGCCCACTTCTTCATTAAAATCCCAAATGGACACATTTGCACCACGTTCTAAAAATAAGCTCGCTGCAGCTTTTCCGATGCCATTGGCACCCCCAGTTATAACAACAGTTTTTCCTTTAAACATAACTTCTATTTTTCTTCTGCTTCAAATCGTTCAACCGATAAAATACCATCAAGCTCTAAAAGCTTCTCACATAGATCGTCTAGCTCAGTGGTATCATGCACATAAATCATAATCTTTCCTTCAAAAATACCTTCTTCACTTTCAAACGAAATAGATCGCATATTTAAATTCATTTGCCCGGTAATAACATTTGTGATTTTATTCACCAAGCCCACATCATCAATTCCGCTCACTTTGATACCGGTTAAGAAGGCGATGTTATGCTGCTTTGTCCATTTTGTTTTTACGATTCGGTAACTGTACTTCGCCATTAATTGCACAGCATTCGGGCAATTGGTTCTATGGATTTTAATTCCTTCGTTGATGGTAATAAAACCGAACACATCATCGCCAGGCACAGGATTACAGCAGGATGCAAACTTATAATCGATTTTATCGCTGCTCTCGCCCATGATAAGTAGCTCAGCATTTTTCTTTAATGCTTCCTTAACTGCTAAATCAAAACTTTGTGCCTCAGCTTTATTCTCCAATTCTTTCGGACGAGGCAGTTTTATTTTTCCGGCAACGGTATCGAGCTTACTTAAGTCGGCAAGATTAATACGTTTCGATGCTACTTCGAAATATAAATCCATTGGCGAAATCACCTTAAAGTGATTACACAACAACAAGATATTCGCTTCAGAATCCTCAATTTTAAGCGCTTTCAGCTTTTTTTCCAATTCAAGTTTTCCTTCTTGCGAAATTCTACGCTTATCATCTTTCAACGATTGTTTGATAGCACTTCGCGCCTTTGTTGTGGTTACAAAATTCAACCAATCCTCATTTGGTAATTGCTTATTGGAGGTAAGAATTTCTACTTGGTCGCCATTGCGTAATTTGTGGCTTAGTGGCACGAGCTTCGTATTCACTTTTGCTCCAATACATTTTCTACCGATGGCCGAGTGTACCTCAAACGCGAAATCCAGTGCTGTTGCACCTTTGCGGATTTTTTTCAAATCTCCCTTCGGAGTGAACACAAAAATTTCTTCGTTCAATAATTCAGTACGAAAATCGTTCACCAATTCGATAGCATTATCTTCGGTGTTACTTAGTACATTCTGCACTTTTTCTAACCAAACATCTAATGCATTATCGCTGGAGTTTTCTTTGTACTTCCAATGTGCTGCGAATCCCTTCTCGGCAATTTCGTGCATACGCTCCGTACGAATTTGGATTTCCACCCACTTTCCTACGTTACTCATCACCGTGGTGTGCAAGGCTTCGTAACCGTTGGTTTTAGGGTTCGAAAGCCAATCGCGCAATCGATCGGGACTTGGTTTGTAGATATCGGTAATGGTAGAATACACGCTCCAACAATCCGATTTTTCCATATCGGGTTTAGAGCGAAGAATGATTCGAATCGCAAACAAATCGAAAATCTCCTCGAAAGGAACATGTTTGTTTTTGATTTTATTGTAGATAGAATAAATAGATTTCGGACGACCGTATATATCGCAATCGAATCCACGTCTGTCGAGTTCCTCTTTTAATGGACGAATAAAATCATTGATAAATTTACTTCGCTCTTTCTTGGTTTCGTTGAGTTTTCGGGCAATCTCTTTATATAAATCGGGTTCAGTAAACTTCAACGATAAATCTTCCATCTCGGTTTTGATGGCATATAAACCCATTCGGTGAGCTAGTGGAGCATAGAGATAGAGTGTTTCCGAAGCAATTTTTAATTGTTTATCTCTTCGCAACGAATCAAGCGTTCGCATGTTGTGTAAACGATCGGCCAGTTTTACTAGGATTACGCGTATATCATCGTTAAGGGTAAGTAATAATTTCCTAAAATTTTCAGCCTGCATGGAGCTGTTCATGTCAAACACTCCGGCTATTTTCGTCAATCCGTCTACAATTTTTGCAATCTCTTTATTGAAACGGTGTTCAATCTCTTCTAGTGTTACTTCAGTGTCTTCCACTACGTCATGCAATAGGGCACAAATTACTGAGGTAACATCTAAACCCATTTCGCCAGCAGCGATTTGAGCTACAGAAAGCGGATGGAGAATATAGGGCTCACCCGATTTTCTTCGCATACTGGAGTGACTTTCCATAGCCAACTCAAAAGCTTCACGGATATTTTTTTTGTCGTGTTTCGAAATATTGTTTTTCAACAAACGCAACAAAGCACGATACTCCTTTAATATGAGCTTATTTTCTTGTTCAATATCAAATGACGGTGTAGTTTCCATGTGTTACAATGTAGAAAAAAAGTAGAAATGATAAAAATATAATCAGGGATTATCGTTTAATGAATTGTCTTTGACGAGTTCATAGGCCCGTTTAACTGCGTAAAACTTCTGGTTAATGGCTTCCTTACTCAACGGGAGTTTGCATTTATCGGGGTGATACTTTAACACCATTTTTCGGTATGCTGCTTGAACTTCCTTTGCAGATGCACCTTCTTCAATCTCGAGCAGCACATAAGGACTTGAACTATCTTTAGCCATATTCAAGTACGATTCCATGATTGCATTGGGTACGCCTAAATATTTTCCGATTTGCTGCAACACCTTTATCTCCTTGGCATTGATGAAATCATCACTCACGGCTACGTCAATCAAAAAGCGAATCATTTCATCGATTGAATCTTCAGTGGCTAAGGATTTTAATTGCGTGCAACTTATTTTTGTGTAGGATGACGTATTCACCGAAAGATGATTTTGCAACTGCTCCATCCGTTTTTTTGAGTAAATAAAACCGAAATGTTGATTGAAATAGTTCACAACAAATTGCTCCGTTGGCGAAGGAAAATCTTTACTCGCTTTAATCACATCAGCTGTTAAAACAATGAGCGAATTTTGAATTTCGAGTAATTGCGACTCGCGTAATTGTTTCTGAAAAGGCTTTTCCTGCTTAGGCTGCTCCCCCTCTGCCACTTCGCGAAGCGATTGTTTGATGCGATCAAAAAACGATTTTTTTGGCATATATCATTTCCGATTATCCTTTACTAAGGAATACAATAATGGCAATAAGAAAACAACAACAGTTCCAATAGAGAAATACATATCGGCATGTTCGGATTCCAATAAATGACTCAACAGATTCGGATAATAATGCCCAATAGATTCAAGCATCAATTTGAAGCCCAACAAAAGAATTACCATAAATGCAGAATGACTTAACAGCGGATGACGTTCCATTAATTTCACAAAATAAACAGCGACTGTACGCATGGCTATAATCCCTATGAACACACCAATGCATATCAAGATAATATTATCGGTGAAGGCCACAGCAGCGAAAACGTTATCGAGCGAGAACATTAAATCCATTGTTTCCACCATCAACACAGTGCTCCAAAACGGAGATAAAAACTTAAATCGATTTTTTCCTACATGTCCTTCCGGGTCTTCAACCGTGCTTGTGTGTGAAAAAAAATAATCTAGACCCAAGTAAACCAAATAAGCTCCTCCCAATAGCTTGAGCCATTTGATTTGAATGAGATAACTAGCTAGAAACAGGCAAGTTCCTCTAAAAATATAGGCCAATATTAAACCAATGCGCAATGCACGCTTACGGTCTTTTTCAGGTAATGGCATCACCAAAGTGGCTAATACAGCGGCATTATCTACGCTCAATAAACTTTCAATCACAATCAAATTGAAAATGATAAGCATAGCAGTATGCCAATCGGTGCCAACAACATGTTCAATGGTAGAAATTATTTCCATTACGGTTCTTTAGATTAATAAGCCTTACCTTTTAACATCGGCACAAAAGCACAGTCGATAAATTGTTCCTCCTCGTATTCATTTTCCTCGATGCGGGTAATTCTGCGCATCACCGTTTTTGTTTCATCGTTAAGAGGGATAACCATTTGTCCGCCTATCATCATTTGTTCCAATAGCTTACGCGGAATTTCATCTGCTGCAGCAGTGATAATTACTTTATCAAATGGTGCGAAACCGGGAACGCCTACAAATCCGTCACCAAAAAATGTTTTAATAGAAGTGTATCCCAATTCACGAAGGAAAGGAGCCGTTTTGTCGAACAATGATTTTTGGCGTTCGATGGAGAACACTTTCGCCCCCATCTCTGCTAATACGGCAGCTTGGTAACCGCTACCTGTACCAACCTCTAATACCTTATCGCCTAATGCTATTTCTAAAAGCTGAGATTGATACGCCACAGTATGCGGCATAGAAATGGTTTGTCCGCTCCCAATTTGAAACGCTTTGTTTTCATAAGCCATTTCATCGAAAACCGATTCTGCCCCCATAAATAAATGTCGCGGCACACGTTCCATGGCCGTTAGCACGCGTTCATCGGTAATACCCAAATCGCGCATTTTCTCCACCATCGCTTTTCGCAAACCTTTATGTCGAAACGTATCGTTAATCATGCCTAAATTTAGTTAGAATTTGTTTTGGCAGAGTTTTTGATTTCAACACACTAAGTAAGATGATTAATAGATTGTACGATATTATGGCTGCAACTATTTTTAAAGTCTTATATTTAGCATTACATAAACAAAAAACAAACGCATGAAAAAACTTTTTATAGTAGCGCTAGCATTCACTGCCTACAGTTCATTCGCACTGAAACCTTCGAAAGAATACGCCTTTTACCCTGAAGATTTAGGCTTAAATTTTAAAGAATGGCATGTTAAAACGGAAGACGGTATTGATATTTTAGCTTGGAAAATTTCTCCGGCCAAATCGATGTCGGATAAAACTGTAGTTATCTGTGACGATGGAGATGGCAACATGGCCGACAACTTTGATATTGCTGGATTATTTCTTGGAGCAAACTATAATGTAGTGATGTTCGACTACCGCGGTTACGGTAAATCGGAAGATGCACGAGTAAATCCGAACATGTATATTATGCCTAACTTTGCGAAAGATTTAGATGCTGTTATTACTGAAGTTAAAAAACAAGATGCAAAGCAAATTATCACTGTATATGGCATTGGAATGGGAGGTGGATTGGCTATTGGGGTTAGCTGTAATAACGTAAAAGTAAAACGTGTTATTGCTGACGCGCCCTATACTGACTTGGAGACCATTAAAACGCGATTGAAAGAAGTAAAATCATTAGATGTTATTGTGCCTCCAGGTGCTGAAAAAACATTGTATGAGCCTAAATTTGCATTAGAATCTAAAGGACAACATTTAGAGTCGTTAATGTTAATTGTAGGAGGAGCAGATAAAGTGGTAACACAAGCCGATATGCAGACGTTAACTGTTTTGCGAAAGAAAAACTCAGATCTATATGTTGTACCTGGGGTTGAAAACGATAAGAATTTTACTTCAAACAAGAATGAATACTTCAATAGAATCAAGGCTTTCTTAGCGAAACAGTACTAAGAAAATAATATGTTTTAAACAAAAAAGTCTCGGAGTTGCTCCGGGACTTTTTTTATGTAATCCCCCTAATACTAGTGCTATAGATAGAAAAAAATGTGAAAATATTTTTATTAATCAATCGATTGATTAATATTGCACCCATTAATTGAAATCACATGAAAGAGTTACAGCCTGAGAAGCGAGAACACATCATGGACGTAGCAGAAAAACTGTTTGCGGAAAACGGTTATGATGCTGCATCGACAAGAAAAATAGCCTCTGAAGCGAATGTAAATTCGGCTATGATTGCGTATTACTTTGGTTCGAAAGAAGAACTATACAAATCAATTATACTTAGAAGAATCATTTCGCTTAAAAGCGATAAAAACATAACTGAAAACAAAGAAACATCAGTACTTGACAAAATTCTTTACATCGCAGATTTATACGTTGAGATTTTCTTTAACAATAGAACGTTTCACAAAATCATGTTTCGCGAAATGGGTATGACTAGAAAAAGCGAGGTGATGAGCATCGTAAAAGACCGATGGAGAAACAATTTTGGATTAATTATCGATTTAATTGAAAAAGGAATCAAGAAGAAAGAAATAAAAAAAGTTGACCCCGAATTGTTTGTAATGACATTAATGGCTATCCCTAGAACTTATGTATTGTCTGAAGTTTTGGTAGCCGATATCATGAAAACAAAAAGTATAGATGCTGTATATAGTAAGGATATGAGAGAAAGACTTAAGACCTATATGAACAATTTGATCAAAGCCATGTTAGAGAAATAATTTTTTTGCCCATACATTAATCAATCGCTTAATTAATATGATACATCAGAGACTATCGCTTGTCGCTCTTCTACTTTATGGAGCCAGCGTATTTGCACAAAACGAAATCAAACGTCCGTTAACCATTCAAGAAGCCATCACTTTGGGCACACAGAACAGCAAAAGCATCCAAGTATCGAAACTAAAGATTGAAAGCGCTGAAGCTAAACAAGACAATGCCATCAATCCATTTCTTCCAAACCTATCGGTAACTGCAGCATATACACGAATAAGTACAAATATCGACCCCTACAAAATCAGTATACCGGGTGTATTTACCACAGAATTAAACCCTGTGATTCCAAATCAATTTTATAATCGTGCATCAGTACAACAAACTTTATTTGCCGGACTTCGCAACATCTACAACCTAAAAGCCGCTAAAGAAATGTTGGAGGCCAGTAAAATTGATACGAAGAAGGAAGAGGATGAATTGAAACTGATCGTTATTCAACAATACTATAACTATTGTAAAAGCATATCATCACAAAAAATAATAGATGAAAACACGAAAACAATGGATAGTCGATTGAAAGACATTCAGAATTTCAACTCGGTAGGTATGGCGTTGCAAAACGATGTATTGAAGGCTCAATTGGCCAAATCAAGCCTAGATGTAACGAAGTTAGAAATGGAAAACGTAACGGCAATCGTAAACTACAACTTAAATATTTTGTTAGGTATAGATGAAAAAACAATCCTAGCTCCGAATCTTTCAGAATTAGAGAAATCAAACGCCACTCCAAATCCTAGAGATATCGAGTCGGCAACTGCAAGCAGAGCTGAGTATAAAAGCGCCTTATTGAAAATTAATGCAGGCAATTATTTAGTGAAAAGTGCAAAGAGTGCCTATTATCCGACATTAGCGGGCGGCTTCAACTTCTATTATAACAATCCAAATCAGCGAGTTTTCCCGCAACAAGCCAAATTCAAAGATACATGGGATGCCGGATTAACCTTGAACTGGAACCTTTCTTCTTTATACACAGCGCGTGCAGGAATAAAAGATGCAAAAATCAACACTAAGTTAAACGAGATGATGACCGCTCAACTGCAAGACGGCATCAAAACAGAGGCCTTTACTGCATTGAAAAACTATCAATTGAACATCAAAAAAATTGAGTTAGCTGATAAAACAGTACAACAGGCCAAGGAAAATCAACGCATTATGAAAAATAGATTTACAGGTGAAGTGAGTGTATTCTCTGACCTTTTGGATGCAGACGCACAAGTATTTCAGGCGGAACTCAATCTTATTAATGCAAAATGCGATGCACAAGTCGCATATTACAAATATTTAAAAGCTATCGGACAATTAAACTAATCAATCAAGTATAACACATCATGGAAACAACAGCAGAAGCAACAAACAAAAAAAACAAAGTCGCACCCATTATTGCAGGGGTTCTATTCCTTATTATTATTGGCTTTGTGGCGAGTAAAGTCATTCACGGAATGAACTACGAAGAAACAGATAACGCACAACTAGAAGCGAACATTGTTCCGGTATCATCGCGTATCAGCTCATTTGTAGAAAAGATCTATGTTCAAGACAATCAGTTTGTAAAAAAGGGTGACACCTTAGTAGTGTTGAACCCATCCGACTTTGCCATTCGTGTGAAACAAGCAGAATTAGCATTTGCGAACGCTCAAGCGCAATTGGGTGTAATTGGGAGTAACACAAAAACAGCATCGGTTAACGCTAGTGCTGTGGGCAGCAATATTCTAACGGCAAAAGCAAATGCCGAAGCCGCTAAAGTTCGCTTGTGGAAAGCCAATCAGGAATATGAGCGGTATGGAAAACTACTTCAATTACAAAGTGTAACTCAACAACAATTCGATGCAGTAAAAGCTGAAAAAGAAACTGCAGAGAAATTATTAACGGTAGCTGAATCGCAATTGAGTGCTGCACGTGAGCAGTCATCGGCTTCACAATCGCAGGCATCTTCAGTAGGATCACAAATGAAACCCGCTGAAATTCTTGCACAGCAACGTGCCGAGGAAGTTAATTTCGCGAAACTCAATTTGTCTTACACGGTAATTCTTGCACCTGAAGATGGTTATGTAAGCAAGAAAAACATTCAAATCGGGCAGTTGTTAAGTCCTGGACAAACATTGATGTACATCGTAAACAGCGATGATATTTGGACTGTAGCCAATTTCAAAGAAACGCAATTAGAGAAAATGAAAGTGGGGCAAGAAGTAGAAGTGGAAGTAGATGCATACAGCGGATTGAAATTGAAAGGAAAAGTAGAAAGTATCCAATCGGCTACCGGCAATAAATTTTCTTTAATTCCTGCTGATAATGCTTCCGGTAATTTTGTGAAAGTAGTACAACGAGTTCCTGTGAAAATTACTTTTGATAGCAAAGATTTGAAAAACAAAGCACTTAAATCGGGCATGAATTGTACGGTGAGTGTTCACGTAAAATAAATGGCAACCATGTCTGCTCCACAACAAGATAGCAACGCACTCGTTGAATACGGCTTGCGTAGAGTGATTATCACTATTACAGTAGTGATGTGCTCCTTATTGGAAATCATCGACACTACAATTGTGAATGTAGCCAGTAACACATTGATGGGAAACCTTGGGGCAACCATTGGTGAAATTAGCTGGGTAATTGCCTCCTACGCCATCGCCAATATTATCATTGTACCCATGGCTGGTTGGCTATCGAGTCAATTTGGCCGTAAACGTTACTTTGCTTTTTCCATTGCACTATTCACATTCTCCTCATTTATGTGCGGAAATTCGTCCGGCATTTGGGAATTGGTTTTCTGGCGATTCATTCAAGGATTAGGTGGAGGTGCGTTAATTACTACTTCGCAAACAATTCTTACAGAAATTTACCCAAAAGAAAAACTAGGAATGGCGAGTGCGTTTTTTGGAATGGGTATTATTCTTGGACCAACATTGGGACCATTCATGGGAGGTTATATTATCGACCATTTCGAATGGCCGATGTTATTCTATGTTAACGTACCGGTAGGTATTTTGGCTACTTTCTTAACCGTTATTTTCATTAAGAATAATCCGTTCCAAGTAAAACAGAGCGGTGTAGATTGGCTGGGCATTATACTTTTGATTATTGGAATTGGTTCATTGCAATTTGTATTGGAGCAAGGCGAACGCAACGATTGGTTTGAAAGTCGCACGATTGTGATTGGCTTTATTGTAGCCACTTTCGGCCTCATTGGTTTTGTTTGGCGCGAATTAACCACCGAAAATCCGGTTGTAGATTTACGCGTATTTGCTAAAGGGAATGTGGCAACTGGCGTATTTTTCAATTTTATTCTTGGCGCAGTGCTTTTCACTACAGTATTTATTATTCCAATCTTTGTACAACGTTGGCTAGGCTTCACGGCAACTGCCACCGGACTGCTTTTTATACCCGGTGCGCTTTTCACAGGATTCTTAATGCCAATGATTGGGAAATTATTACAAAAAGGTATTCCTCCTAAATACTTAATTGCCTTTGGCTTTTTCGCAACAATGCTATTTGTATGGTGGTGTTCCTTCTTAATGTCACCAACTACAAGTCAGGCGAGCTTCTTTTGGCCGTTGATGGTACGTGGATTAGGTTTCGGGTTCTTGTTTGTACCGCTTACTAACCTTACCCTTGCAGGACTTCAGGGCAAAGACATTCAACAAGCATCGGGACTTTCAAACATGATTCGTCAGTTAGGAGGTTCTATTGGAGTAGCAGTTGTAGGTGTAGTGTTGGAAAAATTCACCATGCAGCATTACAACGATTTGTTGATTCATGCCACAGCTAACAATCCTAATTTTACCGATCGAATTAATGCATTCACGATGTCGTTTAGCCGATACACATCCGATTTAGGTATAGCGAAAACACAGGCTTACATGGCAGTCACGAATCAGTTTGTGAAACAGGCATCCATTCTCACCTACATCAATATATTTCAATACTTAGCTACAATTATTGCCATTATTATTCCAATCGTGATTTTCACAAAAACAATAAAAGTAACGGGCGGAGTTATTAAAGATGCTGGGCATTGAGAAGATTATAGTTCAATCGAAAAACAAAAAAAGCACACCATTAATGATGTGCTTTTTTTTGTGAGACAAAGTTAACCCTACTTATCTCCAACATTTATAGGAGTATCAAATTTCAAACTGTATGCGTATTCTAACACTCTAAAATCGGTGAAAGCGTTATTCACTGAAACCTTCATCCAACCATATTGATACTTTGTTCCTGTGCTAAAACGAAATGCGACATAGCCTTCGCCATTTAATACACCATATCGATAACCTGAAGTTTTTGTTGAAATATATCCCATAGGATAATAAACAGGATTGCTTGTTGGAATAGCATCACCTTTACTAAACAATCTAGGATTAGGTACTGGAGATAAGCTTTCCAAAACAATTTGAAACGCTTGACTTTTTTGTGCAAACATAACTATTCCAGTATCCGCCCCCATATTGATAAATTGCATTTGGAGCTCTGCCAATCCATCATTATTGAAGTCAATACTATCCATACTTGGAGGTCCACCCGACACCACCGAATACAATCTATTGTAACTCACATCTGTAATATTTGGGTCGTTGACCTCTTCACTTTTCTTACAAGCAGAAAAAGTCATTAGCACAATCAACATGAACAAAGGTGCCACCTTAAAAAATCGATTTTTCATATTTTTAGTTTTTATAATACAAAGTTACCGAAAGCAGAAGCAAATCTTCTGAACTCTGTCATTGAATACGTTCAAAATAAGTGATTATTGTCAGCGAAATAACGTCTCAGCATTAGCTGTAGTAATATTTGCCACTTCTGAAACGCTTTTACCCAATATGTGTGCTATTTCATCGGCCACAAAACGTACATAAGCGGATTCATTTCGCTTCCCACGATGCGGAACCGGTGTGAGATAAGGCGAATCTGTTTCCAATACTAAATGCTCCAGACCAATTTCGGGTAAAACCTCTTTCAATCCTGAATTTTTGTAGGTCACAACACCTCCTATGCCCAATAATAATCCAAGCTTAGTGATTTCTTTTGCTTCTTCCAACGATCCACTAAAACAGTGAAAAATGCCTTTCACTTTTCCCTTATAAGGTTTCAACAGTTCCACACAATCGTAGGTTGATTTTCGACTGTGAATCACCACAGGTAAATCCATTTGAATCGCCCAGTTTACTTGTGTATCAAATGCTTCCTTTTGTTGTTCTTTAAAAGAAAGATCCCAATGATAGTCCAATCCAATTTCACCAACGGCACTCCAATCGGAACGACTATCGAGTAATTTTCGAGCAATCGCTAACTCTTCCAAATAATTTTCTTTGATGCTGCAGGGATGTACACCCATCATAGGACGAAAAAAATCGGGATTGGAATCCACTAAATTCAATAAATCCTGATGCGTTTCGTTGTCAATGGCCGGTAAATAAACCTTTTCAATACCATTTTGCTTGGCTTTCTGCACTACGGCAGACATATCCTCTTTGAAATCGTTTAAATAAAGATGAGCGTGTGTATCTACTAATCGCATAATGGCGCAAATGTAAATCCTTTCTCAGAATAATATTGCAAAACCTTTGG
>ENA-UOYA01001829-UOYA01001829.1-activated-sludge-metagenome-genome-assembly--contig:-NODE-1829-length-21516-cov-8.288710_pt1 | contig 21516 bp, 14 predicted proteins | sample MGYA00238163_ERZ764804 | MGnify/ENA primary metagenome ERZ764804 (study PRJEB28919, sample SAMN05720223) | activated sludge metagenome | isolation source: Anaerobic digester | place: Hong Kong... | reverse complement strand
GCGCGACAACGAGACAGCGCCCCGCGTGACGTTGATTAATGAGACACTAGCCCGGACTCTATGGCCGGGAGAGGACCCCATCGGCCGGCGGGTTCGCTTCGGCAGCGGCACTTGGGTGCCTGTGGTGGGCGTGGTGGGGGATATTCATCAGTCCGGACTGGACGTGCCGTCCAAACCGGAGTTCTATGTCTCTTCCCTGCAAGAAGTGCCCTGGTCGCTTGCTATCCACACCAGTGTCGAACCAACCAGCCTCGCGCCGGCGGTTCGGCGCGCGATTTGGTCGGTGAATCCCGATCTCGCCATCACGGATCTGGCGAGCATGGAGCAGATCCTCGATGAAGAACTGTCCGGACGCCGTGTGCAAACCGACCTGCTATCGGCCTTTGCGGCGTTGGGCCTGCTGCTGGCGGCCGTGGGCCTTTACGGCGTGCTGGCCTACCTGGTGGGCCAGCAGATCCCCGAAATCGGCATCCGCATGGCGCTAGGCGCCGAACCGTCGACGATTCTCCGGCGGGTGGTTACGCGCGGCTTGCAGTTGACAGCGATCGGCCTCGCTTTGGGAGCGGTCGGAGCATTGTTCCTGTCACGTCTTCTCACCAGCGTGCTGTATGGCGTGAAACCTACCGATCCGCTGACCTACGTCGCGGTAGCCGTGGCGCTGCTGATCGTAGCCGCGCTGGCCTGCTACATCCCCGCGCGGCGCGCCTCGAAGGTGGACCCGGTGGTGGCGCTGAGGTGCGAATAGGACATGATTCGACTGCGGAATGTGGAGAAGTTTTTTGAGGCCGGATTCGGTAGAACCTATGTGTTGCGCCGCATCAACCTGGAGGTGCGGGAGGGGGAGTTCGTCAGCATCATGGGGCCGTCGGGCGCAGGGAAGTCGACGCTGCTCGCGATCCTGGGCATGCTGGACGGGACCTGGAGCGGCGAATTTGAGTTTCTCGGTAACGCCGTTCACGACATGAAGCCGAAGCAGCGCGTCGAGCTGAATAAGAAGTACATCGGCTTCGTCTTTCAGAGCTACCACCTGATCGACGACCTGACGGTTTACGAGAACCTCGACCTGCCTCTCTCTTATCGCAACTTGAAATCGAGCGAACGCGCCAGCCTGGTGTGTGACGCGCTGGACCGTTTCCACATCGTCGGCAAGAAGGACCTCTTTCCGAGCCAGCTTTCCGGAGGCCAGCAGCAGCTTGTGGCCGTGGCGCGCGCCGTGGTGGCGAACCCGAAACTGATCCTGGCCGACGAGCCCACCGGCAACCTGCATTCCAGCCAAGGCAAGGAAATCATGGAGCTGTTCAAGCGGCTCAACGAAGAAGGTACGACCATCATTCAGGTGACGCACTCGGAGACGAACGCTGCTTACGGCAAGCGGGTTGTTCAGCTTCAGGACGGGTGGATAGTATGATGGGCTCATCCGCCAAATAGGTGCGAACTGACGCGTGTCACCCACAATCCTCATCGCCGATGACCAGCCCGACGTTGTTGAGGCGCTGCGCCTTCTTTTGAAGGGCGAAGGGTATGCGACCGAGTCCGTGTCTTCGCCCGCGGCGATTCTGGCCGCCATCGAGGCGCGCGATTTCGACGCCGCGCTGATCGATCTTAACTACACGCGAGACACCACGTCGGGCGAAGAGGGGCTCGATCTGCTTAAGAAGATCCAGGCGGCCGACAACATGCTGCCCGTGGTGGTGATGACCGCGTGGGGCAGTATCGAACTGGCCGTCGAGGCCATGCGGCGCGGCGCGCGCGACTTCATCCAGAAGCCGTGGGACAACGTGCGGCTGCTGGCTACCGTGCGAACCCAGGTCGAACTGAGCCGGGCGCTGCGCGCCGGACGCCGTCTGGAAGCGGAGAACCTGCTGCTGCGCCGCGATGGCAGTTCGGACATGATTGCCGAATCTCCCGCCATGCAGCCCGTCCTGCAGGTGATCGCGCGTGTGGGACCGTCGGACGCCAACGTGCTCATCACCGGCGAGAACGGCACGGGCAAGGGCGTGGTTGCCCAGGCGCTGCATGCTGTGTCCGCCCGCGCGGGCAAGCCTATGCTCACGGTCAACACGGGCGGATTGTCGGAAGGTGTTTTCGAAAGCGAACTCTTCGGCCACGTGAAAGGGGCGTTCACCGACGCGCGCAGCGACCGCGTGGGGCGTTTCGAACTGGCCGACGGCGGGACGCTGTTTCTCGACGAAATCGCCAACGTGCCGCTGGCACAGCAGGCGAAGCTCCTGCGGGTGTTGGAGACCGGGCAGTTTGAGCCGGTGGGAGCATCGCGCACGCGCACGGTGAGCGTGCGGGTCCTCTCGGCCACGAACGCGGACCTGGCCTCGGAAACGGCCGCCGGGCGTTTCCGCGAAGACCTGCTGTTCCGCTTGAACACGGTCGAAATCCACGTGCCTCCTCTGCGCGAGCGCCGCGAGGATATCCCGTTGCTCGCGGCACACTTCCTGCGACGCCATGCGGCGCGCTATCGCAAGCACCTGGCGTCGTTTGACGCGGAAGCGATGCGCTCGCTGCTCGATCACTCCTGGCCCGGCAACGTGCGCGAACTCGACCATGCCATCGAACGCGCGGCGCTGATGGGCGAGGGCGAACAGGTCCACGCGCGCGATCTGGCGTTGAAAGCCTCCCGCGATAATGCGTCGCGTATCGACGAGATGACGCTCGAAGATGTCGAACAGTTGTTGATCCGCAAGGCGCTGGCGCGCTTCGGGGGAAACGTCAGCCAGGCCGCCTCTGCATTGGGGCTAAGCCGGGGCGCGCTCTACCGCCGGCTCGAGCGCTACCACATATGAGTGGTCCACGTCTCTACCCCAGGCTGAAGTACGAAACCCGTCTCAGCCTGTTGACACTGGCGGGAGGGTTGCCCGCGGTGGCGCTGGCGGTGGTGCTGCTGTGGACCAGCGGCCTCGATCCGAAACTCCGCGGGCTGCTCGCCGTCCTGGTGCTTGCCCTGTGGTGGGGATTTGCACTGGCCGTGCGCGTGCGTGTTGTGCATCCGCTGAGAACGCTGTCCAACCTCCTTGCGACGCTGCGGGAGGAGGATTTCTCTTTCCGCGCGCGGGGAGGACGGCCCGACGACGCGCTGGGGGAGGCGATGCGCGAGGCCAACGCACTGTCGGAAACGCTGCGCGAGCAGCGGCTGGGTGCGTTGGAAGCTACGGCGCTATTGCGGACGGTCATGGCCGAAATAGACGTCGCCATCTTCACATTCGATTCCGACGACCGGCTGCGCCTGATCAACCGCGCGGGCGAGCGGCTTCTGGGGCGTCCGGCGGAGCGTCTGCTCGGCTGCCACGCCGGTGAAATCGGACTGGCCGAATGCCTGGAAGAAGGCCCGCCGCGCACCATCTCCAAGGCCTTTGCAGGCGGGGTGGGCCGGTGGAGTATAAGATCCAGCGCATTCCGCGAGCGCGGGCTGCGGCATCGTCTGCTGGTGGTGCAGGATCTCACGCGCACGCTGCGGGAAGAGGAGCTCGAAGCCTGGAAGCGGCTGGTGCGCGTGCTGGGGCACGAGTTGAACAACTCGCTGGCGCCCATCAAGTCCATTGCTGGCAGCCTGAAAGCGTTGCTGGGTCGTGAAGTGCTCCCGCCCGATTGGAAAGAGGACGCCGGGCGCGGTCTGACCGTGATCGCGGGACGCGCCGAGGCTCTCAGCCGGTTCCTGGAAGCCTATTCAAGGCTCGCCAAGCTTCCACCGCCGAAGCGGCGGCCGGTGGACGTGGCCGAATGGATCCGTCGCGTCGCAGCGCTCGAGACGCGGCTGCCGGTGCGCGTGACTCCGGGAGCCAGCCTCGGCATCGAGGGCGACGGGGATCAACTCGATCAACTGCTCATCAACCTAGTACGCAATGCCGTGGACGCGGCGCTTACCACCGGCGGCGCGGTCGAGATCGTCTGGCGCAAAGACGGTTCATTCGTCGAGGTGGCTGTGCGCGACGAGGGTCCGGGGCTTGCCAACACCACCAATCTTTTCGTACCGTTCTTTACTACCAAGCCGGGCGGATCGGGCATCGGACTGGTGCTGAGCCGTCAGATCGCCGAAGCGCACGGGGGCACACTCACGCTGGAGAACCGGCAACCGGGCCCCGGTTGCGTGGCGTTGCTGCGGTTACCCGCGTGAAGGGTGCGCGTCCGGCTGCTCAGGCGCTGGCCGCGCATTTGGCGTTCAATCTCATCTTGCGCTGCTCGACCGCAGCCCCGATGAAGGCGCGGAACAGCGGGTGCGGCTCGAGAGGCTTGGACTTGAACTCGGGATGGAACTGGCAGCCCAGGAACCACGGGTGGTCCGGGATCTCGCAGATTTCCACGTAGACGCCGTCGGGCGTGCGTCCGGCGATGCGCATGCCGGCGCTGGTGAGGATATCTTCGTATTCGCGGTTGAATTCGTAGCGGTGACGGTGCCGTTCGCTTATCTCCGGGCTTCCATACGCGGTGCGCGCGAAGGAACCCTCGGCGAGCACGCACGGATACGCTCCCAGGCGCATGGTGCCGCCCAACTCGTCCACGCCCTTCAACTCGCGCAATTTATAAATGACGCGATGCGGGGTGGCGGGTTCGAATTCGGTCGAATCGGCGTCGGGGAGGCCGCAGACGTTGCGCGCATATTCGATGACCGCAGCCTGCATGCCCAGGCAAATGCCGAAGTACGGCACCTTATACTCGCGGGCGTAACGGATAGCATGAATCATGCCCTCGACTCCGCGTTTACCAAAGCCGCCCGGCACCAGGATGGCATCGTATTGCCGCAAGCGGTCCACGCAGGACGGCCAGCTCAACTCCTCGGCTTCGACCCAATTGATGTTGACGCGCACATCGTGGGCCAATCCGCCGTGCAGCAGCGCTTCGTTCAGGCTTTTGTAAGAATCCGCGTACTCGACGTACTTGCCGACCAAGCCGATGTCGACCGTGCCGGAAGGATTCTTGAGCCGGTCCACCATGGCGCTCCAGCGTGTGAGGTCGCGCGGCCCAGCCTGCAGCTTGAGCAGGCGCAGGACGATCTCGTCGACGCCCTGGGCGGCCAACGTGAGCGGAATCTCGTAGACGCTCTTGACGTCGCAGGCGGTCACCACCGCGTCGACGTCCACGTCGCAAAACAGCGCGATCTTCTCGCGCACTTCCTTCGCCAGGTAGCGCTCGGAGCGGCACACCAGGATGTCGGGCTGGATACCGATGGCGCGCAGTTCCTTTACGCTGTGCTGCGTGGGCTTGGTCTTCAACTCGTGCGCCGCGGCGATCCAGGGCACCAGGGTGACGTGGATGAAAATGGCGTTCTCACGCCCGACCTCGTGGCGCATCTGCCGGATGGCTTCCAGAAACGGCAGCGACTCGATGTCGCCCACCGTGCCGCCAACCTCGACAAAGACGACGTCGACGTCGCCCGCCACTTTGCGGATGGCGGCCTTGATCTCGTTGGTGACGTGCGGGATCACCTGCACGGTCTTGCCCAGATAGTCGCCGCGCCGCTCGCGGGTGATGATCTGTTCGTAAATGCGCCCGCTGGTGACGTTGTTGGCCTGTGTGAGACGGGCGTGCGCGAAGCGCTCATAGTGCCCGAGATCGAGGTCGGTTTCGGCCCCGTCGTCGGTCACGAAGACTTCGCCGTGCTGGAACGGGCTCATGGTGCCCGGATCCACGTTCAAGTAGGGATCGAATTTTTGCAGCGTCACGCGCAGGCCGCGGCTTTCGAGCATGCAGGCGATGGAAGCCGCCGAAATGCCTTTGCCCAATGAACTGACTACGCCGCCCGTTACGAAAATAAACTTGGCCATTCTCGGTTATGATTGCTCCGCTCGCTTGGCGCCCCAGAACTGCAGCAACCGCTCCAGGTCCTCCGGGGTATCCACGCCAAGAGATTCGTATTCGGTTTCGACCACCCGGATGGAGTGGCCGTTTTCCAAGGCCCGCAGTTGCTCTAGCTTCTCGGCCCGCTCGAGGGGGCCGACCGGCATCTGCGAGTAGCCCAGCAGAAACTCCCGCCGGTATGCGTACAAGCCGATGTGCTTGAAGTAAGGCGGCTTTTCGCCGCGCACGAACGGAATCGGACAGCGGGAGAAGTAAAGCGCGTAGCCGCGCAGGTCCATCACCACCTTGACCGTGTTGGGATCGTCGATCTCGCGCGGATCTTCGATGCGCTTAGCCAACGTGCTCATGGGCGCGTCCTCTTCTTTTGTGAGGCCGAGAACCGCGGCGTCGATCGCCGCCGGGTCGATCGACGGTTCGTCGCCCTGAATGTTGACGATGATGGATGCCTGGTCGCTCGAGGCGACCTCGGCGGCGCGATCCGAGCCTGAGAGATGGTCGGAACGGGTCATGCGGACTTTGGAGCCGTAATCCCGTGCGGCGGCGAAGATGCGTGCATCGTCGGTGGCGATGATCACTTCGGAGAGATACTGCGCCTGGCACGCTCGCTCATAAACATGCTGGACCATCGGCTTTCCAGCAATCATGGCGAGAGCTTTTCCGGGGAAACGGCTGGAAGAGAACCGGGCGGGTATGACGCCCAGAATTCGGCGCGGCACAATCGATCTTACCACAAAAACCGGGTGCTATAATTTGAGTGAAAGAAGCGAGGGGAAATGGGGATGGGCGCTATTCTGATGCGACGGTTCATTCTCTACGCCTGCGCGGCCCTGCTGCTGGCGGCTGCGGACAAAGGGCAGCTCCAGCCCCAACCCAAAGTGGCTATCGAACCGCGCACCAAGGCGGCCGACCCAGGCGAAACTCGTTTATCCCGGCCCAACATCCGGGTCGATACCACCCTGGTGCTGATCCCGGTAACCGTCACCGATCCGCTGAACCGTTTCGTCACGGGGCTTGAGCGCGAGCACTTCCGGTTGTTCGAGGATAAGATCGAACAGGAACTGACGCACTTTGCCAGCGAAGATGCCCCGCTCTCCATCGGCCTGGTCTTCGATTGTAGCGGTAGTATGGGCGCCAAGCTGCAGAAATCCAGGCAAGCCGCCGCCCAGTTCTTCAAGCTTGCCAATCCGGAAGACGAGTTCTTCCTGGTGCAGTTCAACGACCGGCCCGCGCTCGCTGCCGGCTTTACGCACGGCACCGAAGAAATCCAGAACCGGCTTACCTTTACCCAATCGAAGGGCCGCACGGCGCTGCTGGATGCGATCTACCTCTCGATGAACGAGATGAAGAAGGCCCACAACCCGCGCAAGGCCATCCTTGTCATCAGCGACGGCGGAGACAACAGCAGCCGGTATACGCAGAGCGAGATCAAGAATCTGGTGCGCGAGGCGGACGTTCAGATTTACGCTATCGGGATCTTCGAGAGCATGGGAGGCCGGAGCCGCACCGCCGAAGAACTCTCCGGTCCTGGGCTGATGACGGAACTGGCGGAGCAGACCGGCGGCCGCCACTTCCCGGTAGAGAACATCAACGAGCTGCCGGATATTGCGGCCAAGGTCGGCATCGAGCTGCGGAATCAGTACGTGCTCGGCTACACGCCGACCAACGCGCAGCGCGACGGCAAGTACCGTCGCGTTACAGTGAAGGTAGTGCAGCCGAGGGGACTGCCTCCGCTGCGCGCCTTTTGGCGGTTAGGATACTATGCTCCCTTACACTAGACTGCTTGCCGCGGCCGCGCTGTTGGTTCTGGCTCTCCCCGCTGCTTCTCAAAATCCTCCTCCCGCTTCCGACGACGTGCCGATTTTCCGGTCTGAGACCCGCCTGGTGGTTCTGCACGCGACGGTGGTCGATAAGAGCGGAAACCTGGTGACCACGCTGTCCCGGGAGGCCTTCAGGGTTTTCGAGAATGGCACGCAGCAGACTCTCCGGCTGTTCCGCCGTGAAGACATCCCGGTGTCAATGGGCATCATTGTGGATAACAGCGGTAGCATGCGCCCGAAGCGGCAGAAGGTGGAGGCCGCCGCACTAGGACTGGTAAAGGCCTCCAATCCGCAGGACGAAGTGTTCATCGTCAACTTCAACGACGACGCTTACCTGGACGTGCCGTTCACCAATGACATCAAGAAGATGGAGGAAGGTCTCACGCGTATCGACTCGCGCGGGGGCACCGCCATGCGCGACGCCATCAGCATGTCGATCGATGAGATGAAGGCCAAGGCCAAGAAGGACAAGAAGATCATCTTTCTGGTCACCGATGGCAACGACAACACGTCGGCCATCACCATCGAGCGTCTGATCGAGAAGGTCCGGGAGAGCGAAATCCTGGTGTATAGCATCGCACTGCTGAACGAAGAGGACCGCGGCGAGGCCAAGAAAGCCAGGCGCGCCCTGTCAGCTTTGGCTGGGGCGTCGGGCGGGATGGTTTACTATCCAAAGGACTTGGTCGACGTCGAAAAGCTAGCGTTGGGCGTGGCGCATGAGATTCGCAATCAGTACGTGCTGGCATACTCGCCGACGAACGCGGTGCTGGACGGCTCCTTCCGCCAGATTCACGTGACGGTGGACGGCCCCGGCCGCCCCATTGCGCGCACCCGGAACGGCTATTACGCCACCCCGGAAGCCCGGCCCGCGCCGGCCTCGCGTGCCCCGGCCCAGGTCAAAAAGGGGTCTTGATCGCGATTGCAAATGGAGGAGAGGAACCCCGCGGCTCCGATGTGCATCAAAAATAACGGGAAGTGCCGTTCATATTTCGGCGGCGCGCGCCAGACAATGGGCTGTATACTATTAGGCAGAAAGGCTTTGGACGGGAGTTCCGGGTTCCGCGAAGCAAAGCAGGTTTCATGACGCCCTTTCGTTCGATCAGGTTTCGCCATGTTATGGCAGCGGTTCCGCTGTCGCTGGCGCTGTGTTCAAGTCCCAGCGCCCAGGCTGAGCCCGCCGCCTCCACCGACTCACGCGCCGACGCGTACTATAACTACGCCATGGGCCATCTCTACGCGGAGTTGGCCGGCGCGTTCGGTAACCGCAGCGAGTACGTCAACAAGGCTATCGACTACTTAAAGCAAGCCATCAAGGCGGACCCCGGCACCCGGTTTCTTAGCGACGAACTTTCCGACCTCTATCTGCAGTCGGGCAAGATCCAGCTTGCAGTCACCGAAGCGCAGGACCGGCTCAAGCGCGACCCGGACGACCTGGACGCGCGCCGTTTGCTGGGCCGCATCTACACGCGCATGATCGGCGACGTGCGGGCCAAGAGCATCAACCAGAACATGCTCCAGCAGGCCATCGAGCAGTTTGAGAAGATCGGCGAAAAGGACCCCAAGGATCTGGATTGCTGGCTGATGTTGGGCCGTCTCCACAAGATCGGCCAGAATTCGCTGGCCAGCGAGAAAGCTTATAAGAAGGTTCTGGAACTGGAGCCGGAGAATGAGGACGCCCTGACCGGGCTGGCCATGGTGTATTCGGACCTCGGCGACGCCAAGTCGGCCAGCGAGATGTTGCGCCGGGTGACAGACAAGAACCCCACGCTGCGCACTCTCACGGCACTGGCCACCACTTACGAGCAGATGCGCGAATACCCGCTGGCGGCCGAGACGCTGAGGCGCGCGCTCAAGATGGCCCCCGGCAATTTCGAGATTCGCCGCGCCCTGGCGCAAAACCTGATGTTGTCCGAGCAGATGGACGAGTCGCTGAAGATCTACCAGGAGCTGGCCAAGGCCGATCCGCAGGACGTCCAGGTACAGTTGCGCCTTTCACAGCTTTACCGCCAGCAGAGGGCTTTCGACAAGGCGAGAGAGGCATCACAGAGGGCACGCAAGCTTGAACCCGACAATCTGGAGATCCGCTACAACGATGTAAACCTGCTGGATGCGGAAGGCAAGACGGCCGAGGCCATTGCGGAGCTGAAGAGCATTCTCGATGCGACGGCCAGGAAAGACTACGAACCGCCCGAGCGCAGCAACCGCGTGATCTTCCTCGAACGCCTGGGGCTGCTCTACCGATCGGCTGACCAACCCGACAAGGCGGCCGAGAGTTTCCGCGCCATCGCGCAGTTGGATCCGGATCAGGGCGCCCGCTCCGCCGCCCAGGTGATTGAAACTTACCGCCTCGCCAAGTTGTATGCCAAGGCCGAGCAGGAAGCCGAAGCCGCGCACAGCAAGTATCCGCAGGACCGCATGGTGACGCTCATCCGCGCCTCGGTGCTGGCCGAATCGGGCAAGGCAGAGAAGGCCGCCGCCGAACTCAAGACTCTGCTCACGGGCAAGGACGACCGGGATACCTACATGGCGCTGGCGCAGGTCTGGGACAAGGCTAAGAACTACGGTGAAATGGCCAAGGCTTTGGACTCAGCCGAGAAGTTCTGCAAGACGAACGAAGAGAAGGAAAGCGTGACTTTCATGCGCGGCGCGATGCTCGAGCGCATGAAGAAGTTCGCCGAGAGCGAGGCCGAGTTCAAGAAGGTCATCGGCCTCAATCCCAAGAACGCCTCGGCGTTGAACTACCTGGGCTACATGCTGGCGGACCGGAACGTGAGGCTGCAGGAAGCCTACGACCTGATCGCCAAGGCTCTCGACCTGGAGCCGCAGAACGGCGCTTTTCTGGACAGCATGGGGTGGGTCTACTTCCGCATGGGTAAACTGGCGGACGCGGAAACCTACCTGCTCCGCGCTCTGGAGAAAGTGGTTCACGATCCCGCGATTCACGACCACCTGGGTGACGTTTATGCCAAGCAGGGCAAGCTGAAGGAAGCCATTGCCCAGTGGCAGAGTTCCATCAAGGCCTGGGAGTCGAGCGCGCCGAGCGACGTGGACCATAACGAGATCGCCAAGGTGACCAAGAAGCTTGAAGGCGCCAAGGTCCGACTGGCTAAAGAGGCCCGCGAGTCCGGCATCAAGCAGCGTTAAGCCTTCCGGGCGTTTGGCGGCCCATTCCTGATATCGTGTTCTTCTGCGAGGAGACATGTCCCTATGAAGAACACGCACATTACCCTTCTACTCGTGGCCTCCGCCGTTGCGGCCTGGGCGCAACCAGCCCCCGGCGGCTTCTTCAACGTGAGCGGGTTGGCCACCATCAGGAATTCGGAGACACGCTCGATTTCCGCCGAGAATCCGCGAGGAGAGCGTGGAGCGGGCGCCACGGAAGTTCCCGCGCCTGGCAACGCCGGTTCGGATCTCGGCACCGGCTGGAAGATCCGGCCTTGCATTACGCTCCAAAAGGGCGAGACGGCGACACTTGCCGATATAGACGGGCCCGGCGTGATTCAGCACATCTGGATTACGGTGCATCCGAGGGCGTATCGCGATGTGCTTCTGCGTTTCTATTGGGACAACGAAACCAGCCCGTCCGTCGAAGCGCCGCTCGGCGATTTCTTCGCTTCCGGCCACGGCATGCGCTATAAAGTGAACTCGCTGATGGTGGCGGTGAATCCCTCCGGCGGTTTCAACTCTTACTGGCCGATGCCGTTCCGCAAGCACGCGCGCATCACGGTTGAGAACCAGCGGCCCGAGAAGATCGACGGCTTTTTCTACCAGATCACTTACGCGCTCGAGCCGGTGGCGGCCGACGCAGGTTACTTCCACGCTTACTGGCGCCGCACGATGACAACGCGGAAATATCCCGAGCACGTGATTCTGGAGAACGTCGAGGGGCAGGGCCATTACGTGGGCACTTTCCTAGCCTGGGAGCAGCTTTCCAACGGATGGTGGGGCGAGGGAGAGATGAAGTTTTACATCGACGGCGACGGGAAGAATCCGACCATCTGCGGCACCGGAACCGAGGATTACTTCGGCGGGGCCTGGGGGTTCGGCGATACGTTCTCCACGCCGTTCCTGGGCTATCCGCTGCATGAAACAAAGAGCGGCGACATACCCAAACATGCCTTATACCGCTGGCACGTGCCCGACCCGATACGATTCAAGAAGAACCTGCGGGTGACCATACAGGCACTCGGCTGGTGGCCGAACGGCAAGTTTCAACCACTTACCGACGACATCGCTTCGGTGGGCTACTGGTACCAAGCCGAGCCGCACAGGCCGCAGCCGCCCATGCCCGCGCGCGAGGACCGCTTTCCGCGTTGATCGCCCTCAGGCGTGCACCTGGGCGAAGTGGTGCGCGACCTTGCCGACGCCGAGCGCGATCTCGTCGATGTCGCGCTCGGTGTAGTGCTCGTAAACGTGCATGGTGATCCAGCGGTCGAAGGCTGCTTCGGCGACCGGGCAGTCTCCCTTGCAGTAGAGACGGTCCGGGGAGAAAGGCCAATCGGTGCCGGGGAAGGCGGAGCGCTTCTGGAAGATGTCATACAGGTAGACGGGACGCCCGCCGGTGATCAGGTGCGCGCTATTGGGGACTCCCTCGGCCGCGAGCGCTTCGGAAAACTGGCTGGCCGTGCAGCCGAGCCGGTCCAGGTCCAGCCGGAATAGGTAGAGGAAGTAGGCATGCTTCGATCCGGCCGGTACCGCCTGCGGAATGATGCCGGGCAGGTCCTCCAGCAGCGCGCTCAACCGCGTGCCGAGCTGATTGCGGCGATTGACGATGGCCTGCACCTTGCGCAGTTGGGCGAGGGCCACGGCTCCCTGCAGTTCGGTCATCTGGTAGTTTGGCGCCAGGAAAAACGGATTGCGGATCTTCTCTTCCCGTTGATAGCACTTGTCCAGGAAGAGTGAAGCGCGGTAGCGCAGATCCGGGTCGTTGGTGATCACCATGCCGCCGGAACCGCAGGTGATGTGCTTGAAATGGTTGAGCGAAAAAGCCCCGATTTCGCCCATGGTGCCGGCCAGCCGCCCTTTGTACTCGCAACAGTAAGCCTGGGCGCAGTCCTCAATCACCCTGAGGTTGTACTCGCGGCCGATTTCGAGCATGGCGTCCATGTCCGCGGCCAGGCCGCTGTGATGCACCACGAGGATGGCGCGGGTCTTGTCGGTGATGAGGCGGATCACCGAGGCCGGGTCCATGTTAAGGGTGTCGGGATCGACGTCGGCGAAGACCGGCACAAGGCCCTGGTAGAGGATGCCGGTGAGTGAGCCCATGTCGGTGATCGAAGAAGTGATCACTTCGCTTCCGGCGGGAAGTTCCAGCGCGCCCAGCGCGATGTGCACCGCGGCGGTACCGCTGGAACAGGCCACGCAGTGTTCGGCACCGCACATGGCGGCAAACTCCCGCTGGAACTCGAACACCTTGGTGCCCAGGAAATAGAACAGCATGTCGGAGTCGATCACCTCGGCGAGGAGTTGCTTCTCGAGTTCGCCGTGGCGCTTACCAGTGCTGAAGGGGGTGGTCTTGGCTTTCTCACCGCCGATGATGGCGGGCTTACTGTAGAAGTCCTGGGTCATCAACTCGACAATACGCCACTTGTGGAAACAGTGTCAACTCAAGTCGTAACCGGTTACATGCACCTTCACGTTGCAAGAATGGTCATGTTCGAGATTGGCCTGTCATCCGCGAAACCAGTTACATGGAGGCTGCGAGCTTGCTCCGGTTCTCGTAGATCTTCGTGACCGCGGCGCAGATGTCGTCCATGTCCTGCCGGGGACCGAGCAGCATGCTCTGGTGAAAACCAACGGTCTCCTGGACAAGCAGGTCGGATTCGGGGCATTCGTTTTCGGCGGCGTAGGCGGCCAGTTTCGCCTGGGGATAGATCCGCTGATAGGCTTTGGACTTGAGGGCGTCCTCGACGCACCCCTCCCTATTGATGGGTTTGCCTTCGATGACGCCGAGGCCGTGACTCGCGCGGATGCCCTCGGCAGCCAGCGCCTTTATGAACTTCGCCCGGGAGAGGCCGTCGAACCGCTCTTTCTTGTACCGGAACCCGTAATAGTAGAACGCGGTCCGGGTGACCTGCGGATAATCCTTGCGAGGAACAATGCCGGGGATTTGTTTCAACTTCTCCGTGAGGTAGGCTGCGTTTTCGCTCCGGCGCGCGCACTCGGCATTGAAATTCTCCATCTGCGTGATCAGGATGGACGCTTGGTACTCCGCCATCCGGCACTTGGTCGCGACCATGACGTGGCCTTCCTTGTTTCGGGGGACTATGCTGCCGTACGGACGGCCCATGTTATGGAATGAGTAGCAGCGATCCATCAACGCCCTATCGTTTCCGAGGACCGCGCCACCCTCGCCGCAGGTCAGGGCTTTGCCATTCTGGAAGCTGAAACAACCCAGGTCGCCTAGCGTTCCGACCTTCTTGTTCCGCCACTCTCCGCCATGCGCTTCGCAGGCGTCCTCGATGACCTTAAGCTTGTGCTTTGACGCGAGCGCGTTGATACGGTCCATGTCGCAGATGCCGCCGATGATGTGGACCGGCAGGATGGCTGCCGTGTTCCCGTTGATCTTACCCGCAATCTTGGCGGGGTCGATCTGCCACGTCTCCGGATCGACATCCGCGAAAACGGGCAGGGCATTGGCCAGCAGGATTGGAAGGACGGAGGCGACGAAAGTGTATGGCGTAGTAACGACTTCGTCCCCCGCAGCAATGCCGATGGAACGGACGGCGGTTATGATGGCGTTGGTTCCATTACAGGTCGCCAGACAATATTTCGCGCCCATCAGTCTTGCGAACTGGATCTCGGCCTCGTCCACGATCTTGTCCCTGGACCAGACCCCACTACGGACAACTGGCAGGACGGCCTTTTCGTCGGCCTCGCGGACAAGCGGCCAGCGTGGGAATTTCGCGGTGCGGACAGGTTGCCCGCCCAGAATGGCGGGGGTGGCCGCGCTGCCGGAGCTGATTCCGGCGTGAGTACGGCGGGCTGTGGATGGGACGGCGGCAACGGCGGACGCGGCTGCCAGCAACTCTCGACGGGTAACCTTCCTGCGGAGCATCTCCTGCGCCTCCATGTCCGAGTGCTGATTGCGAGTACCAGATTATGCCAAGATGCCCGGTGTGTCAAACAAATTCGTAACCGGTTACAGACTGATTACGCCGCTGGGGTGAGCCTCGCGCACGAATCGCGGATCACCAGTTCGGTGGGGAGCGGCGGCGCCAGTTTGGCGGGCTTGCCGGCCACCATGCCGGCCAGGGCTTCAGCCATCTTCCAGCCAATGGTGGCCTTGGGGACGCGCACAGTGGTAAGGGCGGGCCGGAGGTAACGGATCTCGGAAATATCGTCGTATCCCATCAGGCTCATGTCGGCCGGCACACGGATCCCAAGCTTTTCCAAGTTCTCCAGCACGCCGCAGGCGGTCTCGTCGTCCTGCGCGAGGATGGCGGTAGTCTCGGGATGCTGGCGCAGCAGAAGCGGTACCGAGCGGCGGCCGAGTTCGGCGCAGTCGGCCTCGCCGCGAATGTCGATCGTTGCGACAGGCAACCCGCGACCCTCCATCGCCTCGCGATAGCCTTGCTGGCGGCGCATGTACCAGGGCTGAGAGAGGTCGCCGACAAACGCGATGTGCCGGTGGCCCAGCTCGACCAGAAATTCAGCCGCCTCGCGCGCGCCGGCCCGCTCGTCGAAACAAACAGCGTTCTTGCGCGGCAGTGCCAGCGCGCCGGTCACCAGGTTGTTACCGAACATCACGTAAGGCAGTTCCACTTCAGTGAAGTAGCGCAACAGGTTTGGGTAGTTGGTGCCGGCGACCAGGACGCCGTCGATAGCCCGGTACTCGCGCACCATGCGCGGCAAGGCCTCTGTGGGCATGGCGTCATCAGGTCCGTAATCGAAGGTCGTGAAGATGACCTGGCGGTGCTGCTGCCGGCAGTAGTCCTCAACGCCCTTGAGCACCCGGGAGTGGAACGAATGAATGATGTCGCGATTCGACAGCAGGAAACAGAGCGACCCGGTGCGCCCGTTCGCCAGCCTGCGCGCAATGGCATTGGGGCGGAAACCGGATTGCTGGATGAGGGCCAGCACGCGCTCGCGTGTCTTGGCACTGACGTTCGGATGCTGATTCAGTACACGGGAGATGGTGGCCACGCTCACACCGGCCGCCCGCGCCACGTCGTGCACCGTCTTGAAAACCTTTTGTGCCAAGTCCCGATTCTACCTCAAGAAGAGTCTTGCAATCCCATCTGGAAGCGGTTACAATTCCGCCGAGTGGTTCTTTCGTCTTTCGAGGAGGCGCGAGGATGACTTCGTTCGCCTGGGCTTGTGGATTGCCGGCTCTTTCTTTTCTGGCCGTTCTACAAGCGGCCACGTTCAATGTCCGCGATTATGGGGCCAAGGGTGACGGCTCCTCCAAGGATACGGCCGCGGTGCAGAAAGCCATCGACGCCGCCGCCGGCCAGGGCGGCGGGACAGTCTGGGTGCCCGCCGGTAAGTACCTCTGCGGCACAATTCACCTGAAGAGCAACGTCACTCTGCACCTGGACAACGGCTCGGCGATTCTGGCCAGCACCGACAACGGCGATTTCGACCCATACGAAACGCTGCCGTTCAAGTCGGTATCGGATAACGAGACCACCTTCTTCCACCACGGGCTGCTGGTCGCGGAGAACGCTCACCACATCGCGATCACCGGCCAGGGTGTGGTGGATGGAAACCGGCCACGGCGCCGCGGGCCCAAGACCATTTCCATCAAGAATTGCCAGTACGTCACAATCCGCGGCATCACGGTACAGAACTCGCCCAACTATTCGATCAGCTTCTGGGGCACCGACTACATCGATATCGACGGCGTGACGATTCTGAACGGCTATGCCGACGGGATCGACCCAGACGCCTCGCGTTACGTCCGCATCTCGAACTGTTACATCGACTGTTGGGATGATGCCATTTGTCCGAAGGCGAGCCCCTCGATGGGGATGGACCAGCGGCGCAACGTTGAGCACCTGGTGGTCACGAATTGCGTGACCCGCACCAACTGCAGCAACTTCAAGTTCGGGACGGAATCCAGTTGGGATCTGAAGGACGTCGCGGTGAGCAATATCACGATGATGCCACGCGACAAGGGCCGCCCGCCGCTTTCGGGGATTTCGCTGGAGGCCGTGGACGGCGCGAACATCAATGGCGTGGTTTTCTCCAACATCTCGATGGTGGGCATCACCACGCCGATCTTCGTCCGGCTGGGCAATCGCGGCCGCGGCATGGATCCGCCCACGCCGGGGTCTGTGGAGAACGTTTCGTTCAACAACATCGTGGCGCGCGGAGCCACGATGACCTCTTCGGTGACAGGCATCCCGGGCTATCTGGCGCGCCGCGTGGCCTTGTCGAACATACTCATCACGATGGAGGGCGGAAACCAGGATCCCAAAGGCCTGGATGTGCCCGAGCACATCGCCAAATACCCCGAGGGAACGATGTTTGGCATCCTGCCGGCCTTCGGTTTCTACGCGCGCCACGCCGAAGGACTCACACTCAGCAACGTGCAACTGCGCTGGGACAAAGAGGATCTGCGTCCGGCGATGATTTTCGACGATGTGAAGGACCTCACGATCGACGGTTTCCACACGGATACCGTGGCCGTCGCCTCGCCGGTGGTTTGGCTCAATAATGCCGTTGACGCATTTATCCGCGGCTCGCGAACGGCAGCCGCACGAACGTTCCTGCGCGTGAGCGGAGCCGGCAGCCAACGGGTTCTGCTTGCGGGGAACGACCTGACGCGGGTTGAGCGGCGCGTGGAGATTCAAGACGCCTCGAAGTCCGCTGTGCAGGAGGCAGGAAACGCGGTCAGTGCGGCCCCCAACCGGGCTGCGAAAAAGGGTTCCTTGGGAGGCAAGAAACAATGAGGGGAAGCAAGCTCGGTCTCGCAATTGTTTTTGTCCTGGCCATGTTCCTGGCAGGACCCGTTCTCAGCACCTCCTGCTTCGCGCAGCAGGCTGGCACGGCCGGCATTTACGGCAGCGTAGTGGATGCGCAGGGCGGAGCCATCCCCGGAGCGAGGGTTACGCTCACCCACATCGAGCGCAACCAAGTTCGGGAGGCCACCACCAACGAAGTGGGGGTGTACACGTTCCCGCTGATTCCCATCGGCACTTACAAGATCGGGATTCAGCACCCTGGGTTCAAGGCTTTCGAGCAGACCCGCATCGAGCTTCAGGTCAACGACAACGCGAAGATTGACGTCACGCTCGAGGTGGGCGACGTAAACACTCGCGTACAGGTGGAGGCCGTTGGCATGACGGTGGAAACCAGCAGCGCCACCATCAAGAACGTCGTGGATGGCAAGCGGGTTTTGGAACTGCCGTTGAACGGCCGCAATGTGCTGCAACTCGGACTGCTGGTCCCCGGTGCGGTCAACGCGGGCGGCAGCGTGACAGGGGGCGCCAAGAGCCCCGCGGACAACCAGCAGTTTTCGATCAACGGCTCGCGGCAGAACACCACAAGGTTTACGTTGGACGGCGGGGACAACCAGGACAACCTGACCAACGTAAACGGGCCGTATCCTTTCCCGGACGCGGTAGACGAGTTCTCGGTGCAGACAAGCAACATGAGCGCGGAGGTCGGCAAGAGTTCGGCCGCGGCCGTGAACGTGGTCACCAAGAGTGGAACGAACGAATTCCACGGGGGCGGCTTCTGGTTCCTGCGGAATTACAGTGTGAACGCCGGCAGCTACTTCCTGCATCAGTCCGATGATCTCAAGCGAAATCAGGCCGGTTTCACGCTCGGCGGACCGGTTGTGAAGGATAAGTTGTTTTTCTTTGGGGGGATTCAAAGAACGTGGTACCGGCGTTCGCCGACGGAGCAGAAGGCTTTGACCATGCCCGCCGCCCATCGCACCGGAAATTTCGCGGACCTGCTCTCCAGATCGAAACCGGTCACGCTTCTTGATCCGACCACGGGCCAGCCTTTCTCAGGCAACCTGATTCCTTCAAGCCGCTTTTCGCCGGCGGGGCAAAACCTGATAAAGCTGTCGCCCGTTCCAGGCTCAGACGGCTATACCCGCTGGAGGAGCGTGACGACGGAAGATCCCCGAGAGTACATTTTCCGAACTGATTGGCGGCCCAGCGCCAAACACAATCTGCTTGCACGGTATCTGCAGAACACGGACCCCACCATCGTCGCCTTCGATCCGACCAACATCCATTCCGTAGCCCAATCGCAGTGGTCATTCAGCAAGAATGCCACGATGGGTTACACCTTGGTTCTCTCTCCGACGGTCATCGCGGACACCCATGCCACCATGTCTCGAACCACCGGTACTCGCGGCTACAACTTCCCGTACACCATTGCGGACTTTGGTGTGAAGGTGAGCCCAACCTCAAACCAGATTTCGGTCGGCTTTAGCGGGACGAGCGGAACCAGCGCGCCGTCGACGCCAAACCCGCCCGCGGTTTTCGCCCGAACGAATATCGAATTGACACACGCATGGCGCTGGATCAAGGGGCGTCACAGCATGGCGGTGGGCGCGGACATCATGTTCTCCCGGTACAACGAGTACAACACGTTCCACGGGTCCGGGGTCTACAGCTTCAATGGACGGTACACCAACTATGACGAGGCCGACTACATCCTGGGTCTGATGAGTGCGTTCGACCAGAGCAACGGTGAAAACGAAGCTCGCCGTTACCACTACCAGGGCTTCTACTTCAACGATGCGATGCGCATCTCCCGGCGCGTCACGCTGAATTACGGAGTCCGTTGGGAACCGTACACGCCGATGACGGACCTGCAGGACCGGCAGGTTCAATTCCGGATCGACGACTACAAAAAGAATTTGGAGTCGCAGCGTTACGTGAACGCGCCTCGCGGTCTCTTCTACCCGGGAGACAGCGTGTCGGGATACACGATTCCGAAGTGCGGCGTCGAGGCCAGCAAGAAGCAGTTCGCGCCGCGGATCGGGATCGCGTGGGACGTGAAAGGCGATGGGAAAACCAGTCTGCGCGCCGGTTATGGCATTTTCTATGACGTCCCTATGATGTATGCCCTCAACAACATGAACCTGCAAACGCCGTTCAGTTTCACGGTCGCCTTCCAGGACGGGCTCTTTGACGATCCGTACCGCGGGCGCCAGAACTACAATTTGTTCCCGTTCTCCGGCGATTTCGACAAGAACACGCCGTTCCAGCTTCCGACCTCGGCGGTCGTCTACCAGCCTACGCTGAAGTTGCCCTATACGCAGAACTGGAACGTGACCTTGGAGCGGGGCATCGCCGATTGGACCTTCCAGGCAAGCTACGTGGGCAGCAAAGCATCGCAATTGACGTCGGACATCCAGCTGAATCCTCCCACCTATGACTACAATCTGGATCCCGATCCAACCAAGAACCTGGCCAAGAACCGGAGCACTGTGAACCAGCGCCGGCCTTTCCAGGAATTCTCGGGGATCTCCGGTATCTTCAATGGACCCAACTCGATCTATAACGGGCTGCAAACTTCTGCCAGGAAACGATTCAGCCAGGGCTTCAGCGTTCAGGCGTCTTACACGTTCTCCAAGGCGCTCGACTACCGCTCCACAAACAATGAAGCGTCCACCGGCAGCGTCTGGAATCCGTACAACTGGAAGATGCAACGCGGTCCATCCAATTACGACCTGACTCACTTGTTCGTGAGTTCTTTCGTGTGGAACCTGCCGAAGCTGGGGAAGGCGCTGAATTCCGCATACCTCGGGATCATCACCGACGACTGGCAATTCAGCGGCATCCACAGCAGGAATACCGGTGCGCCGCTCACGTTTACGAGCACCAACGACGCCATGGCCAGCGCTGGCACCGCACTGGCCGTGATTTCCGGCAACCTGTTCCTTCCAAACGATCGTCCTCGGGGACAACGCATTGCCCAGTACTTCAATACTGCAGCGGTGCAACAGGCGCAGCCCGGTACGTGGGGCAGCGCGGGGCGCGGCATCCTACGTGGGCCCGGCGGCTCCGGCACGGATGTCAGCATGTCGAAGGCCTTCCCGATGAGATTCATCAAGGAGAGCATGAGCACAACGTTCCGCGCGGAGTTCTTCAGCCTGTTCAATCACCCGCAGATCGGCAGTCCGGAAGTTCGTCTCGGCCGCGCCACCTTCGGCCAGATCACCGCCGTCGGCGGGACGCGGGTGCTCCAGTTCAGCCTGAAAGTCGGATTCTGACCTGTGCGGGGGACTTGGGACGAGGCCGGAGTGATAGACTTCGGCCTATGAATTCGACACGGCGCGACTGGTTTGCGATGCAGGCAGCGGCGGCACTGGGGCCGGTGATCAATGTCCGGGATCACGGCGCGGCCGGCGACGGAAGCCGTTTGGATTCGACCGCCATCCAGCACGCCATCGACGCGGCGGCGCGGCAGGAAGGCGGCACGGTTTATGTTCCGGCGGGCCGGTACCGTTGCGGCACGCTGCGCCTGGCCAGCCATGTGACGCTTTGGATTGAAGCGGGCGCCGTGTTGCGCATGAGCGAGCGCGACGACGACTTCGAGCCGCCGGAGACACTGCCGTATCAACCCAACGCCGATCGGGCGACTTCTCGTTTCCGCCACGCGCTCTTGTACGGCGAAGGGCTCGAGCACATAACCATTCGCGGGGAAGGGCGCATCGATTGCGGCCCCAAGCGCAGTGGCGGCCCCAAGCCGATCTCGTTGAAGCGATGCCGGGATGTCGCCATTCTCGGCATCACTTCGGAGAACGCCTCCAGTTACAACATCAGCATGCTGGGCTGTGAAAGGGTGGTGATCGACGGGGTCACCATCCTCAACGGATACTCCGATGGCATCGACCCTGACTGCTGCCGGTCGGTGCGCATCGCCAACTGCTTCGTCGAGTCGGTGGACGACGCGATCGTTCTGAAAGCCAGCCCGGCGCTGG
>ENA-UOYA01001827-UOYA01001827.1-activated-sludge-metagenome-genome-assembly--contig:-NODE-1827-length-21550-cov-4.607164_pt1 | contig 21550 bp, 27 predicted proteins | sample MGYA00238163_ERZ764804 | MGnify/ENA primary metagenome ERZ764804 (study PRJEB28919, sample SAMN05720223) | activated sludge metagenome | isolation source: Anaerobic digester | place: Hong Kong... | reverse complement strand
GGCGGCGTCCCCTCCTGGCTGAACGCGGGCGGGCAGTAAGAAGCAATCAGGCGGCCCCCACAAGCCGCCCGATCAACCCCGGCAAGGCTATCCCCCCAGCCGGCCTTGCCGGGGCCATTCCTTCAGATAGGGCGCAAAGCTGATGCCATCGTTCATCATCTGCGCCGATAGCCAAAAGGCGGCCGAAGTCGTCGCCCATAAGCTCGCGCGCAATCCGCACCTCGTGAAGCCCCGGCACGGAAGCAAGGAAAAGTCGGCGGAATTCTGCCACTTCCTGAACGCGCCCGGCATTCCGCGAAAATATAAGCCTTTCGAAATCACAGTCGAATTGCGGCCGAAGAAGAAAAAGGACGACGATGCCTAAGGTCCCCGCCCTAATTGAGCTCATCGACAGCGTGATCGAGCTTAAGGGCATGCCCCGGCATCCGCAGGAAGGCCCGCGCCGCCATCTAGGCGCATCTGTGATCGGCCGCGAATGCCTGCGCGAGATTTGGTATAGCTGGCGATGGGCCGGCTTCACGCGCTTCGAGGGCCGCATGCTGCGCCTATTCGAGCGCGGGCATGACGAAGAGCCGCGCCTGGCTGAATTGCTGCGGATCGTCGGCGCCAATGTGCAAGAGCTTGATCCGGCGACAGGCAAGCAATTTCGCTTCATCGGCTATCTAGGCCACTTCGGCGGTGGCTGCGATGGCATTGCCACCGGGGTGCCCTGCTTGGAGCCTTTCGGCTTCAGCCTATCCGCGCGCATCCTCTGCGAGTTCAAGACCCACAGCTATGATCGCTACAAGGATGTCAGCGAGCAGGCGATCAAGGCCGGCAAGGTTGACCATTGGGCGCAGACTGTCATTTATATGGACGAGCTGAAAACTGACGCGGCACTTTATATGCCGGTCTGCAAAGATGACGACCGCATCTTGCCGGAGCTTTTGCTGCCCGATCCGGGCGCGGCAAACGTGCTTCGCGACAAGGCGCGCCGCATCATCGATCATAAGGGCATCCCGCCGCGCATGGCGCATGCTTCGCCTTCCAATTTCAAGTGCAAGTTCTGCGATCATCGTCGCGCCTGCCATTATGGCGCCCCGCTTGAAAGGAACTGCCGCACTTGCAAAGCATCGCAGCCGGTTGACGGTGGCAGATGGAAATGCAATAAATTCAACGCCTTGATCCCTGAAGACAAAGAGATCGAAGGCTGTCCGCAGCACGAAGTCATTGAAGGCTGAAGCCATGGTCCAGGCAGTCGTTATCCCCGGCGCGAATATCACCATTGCCAAAGATCAGGACGAGTATCTGACGCTGCGCGGCCGATCGGAAATGGTGCCGCTTGGGCCGAATAGCCCTATCATGGTGCGCGCAATCAGCGTCGCCTATCAACTCGAGCTTGCCGAAATCGACATGCTTCTGAAGGGCGGGACGCTGATCTATCAACAGCTTGTCTTTGACGGCAAATATGCCCCGATGCGACTGCATGTGGAACCGGCATCCGATCCGGTTGATATGGTCAATAACGCGCTCAAAGATATCAAGTAACATGCGAATTCCGCGCTATTACCAGCGCGAAGCCGTGGACGCAGTTCGCCACGATCTTCAGGCGCACCCGGATGATAATTTGCTTGTCGGCATGCCGACCGGCAGCGGCAAGGCCCTATGCCTAGCCATGCTCTGCAAGGAGCTGCTCGAAGAAATTCCGATGCTTCGCATTACTATGGCGACGCATTCGCAGCACCTTGTCGAGCAGAATGCGCAAACGCTTCTGAAGCAATGGGCCGATGCGCCCGTCGGCATCTATAGCGCCGGGCTTGGCCTGAAGCAGACCGGGGCGCCGATCACCTTTTGCGGCATTCAATCCGCATCGAAGGTCCCCCATCTTTTCGGCCGGCAGCACATCCTTCTCGTCGATGAAGCGCACGCCATCGCGCCCGGCGATGAAACTTATTATCAGCGATTTATCAACGGACTGAAGCTGACCAATCGGCAGCTTCGCACGGTCGGCTTCACCGCGACAATGTTCCGCATGAAGGGCGGCATGCTCACCAACCCCGGTGGCATGTTCCAGCGCATCAGCTATGACATGACCGGGCGCGAAGCTTTCGTGCGCTTGATCCGCGAAGGCTATCTTGTCCCGCTGCTTAGCAAGCCGACCGGTTTTATCTACGATGATAGCAAGCTGCGGCGCACGGGCGGCGATTTCAATAAGAAAGATATTGAAGACCTTGTCGACGATCACGACAAGACTTATCAGGCGCTCGACGAGTGCATGCAAGTCCTTCGCGATCGCCATCATTGGATGATCTTTTGCGCGGGCGTCAAGCACGTCGAAGATGTGGTCGCCCTGCTTGCTTCATGGGGGCAGTCGGTCGTCGGCGTTCATTCGAAGATGAAGGCGGATCAAATTGACGCCAATATCAAGGCTTTCCGCAGCGGCGAAGCCCGGATGATCGTCAATAATGGCATCCTGACGACGGGCTTCGACAGCCCGCACGTGGATGCTATCGTGCTGCTTCGGCTGACCGATAGCAGCGGCCTTAATGTGCAGATTTTGGGCCGGGGCACGCGCCCGGATTATGCGCCGGGCTTCGATTTGGATACGCTAGGCGGCAGGCTTGCGGCCATCGCGGCAAGCAATAAGCGCAATTGCCGCGTCATGGACTATGCGGACAATATTCGCCGCAATGGCCCGATCAACGATCCGCGCATTCCGGGGCAGCGGCGAAAGGGCGCAGGCGAAATGCCGGTCAAGATTTGCCCGAAATGCGGATGCTATAATCACACGTCTGCGCGCTTCTGCGAAAACGTCACAGAAGACCCGCCTTGCGATCATGAATTTGTCTTTGAAGATAAAAAGTCTTCAACAGCCTCTGACGAGTCGCCGATCGCTTGGGAAGAGCCGAAGGTCGAAATTCCCTGCGACTGGTATCAAGTCATGCAGGTTGATTATGATCCTTATCTTAAAGAAAATAAGCCTGACATGCTTAAAGTCAGCTATACATGCTTCGGCGGGCGCAGGGTGAACCAATTCATTTGCCTAGACCATGACGGGCCGGCGCAACGGGTCGCTCGCCGCTTCTGGGAGCAGCGGCGCCCCTATCAGGAGCCGCCCGCATCGACGCTTGAAAGCCTTGCGCATACGCATGAGCTTATGACCCCGACTTGGATTTTCTGCGATAAGCAGGGCAAATACCCAAGCGTCCGGAAAGTCGCATTCACAGAAGAGCGCCCGCCGCATCCCGGCAACCCTATTCAGAAAGGCTAAGCCATGCGTCGCCGAAATAATACATCAGCCTTCGTTCCGATGGATACGCTTTGCGCAATGACGCACGCTTGGATCGATGATCTAGACATCACGACCTTGACGCCGACTTGCTGCACTTGCGCGCACCTGCCGAAGAATGGCGTCGGCTGCCTGAAATATAATCTGCCCGCTGTGCCGGCTAAGGTGGTCTGCGGCCAGGTGCCCTGCGAAGGATATCTCGATATTGTGGATGCAATCCCGTACTAGAAATCGCCTGCGGCGATTTTACGACATGCCCTTGACTCCACGTTTTCGTCATGCCATAAAGAGGCATCGAACGGGAGCATTCGCTATGGACGACTTCTTCGCCAATCTCGACGACGATCTTGCCACCGGGGGCCGGAAGGCTGCCGATCCTGCGAACCTTGCCAAGCTTCAGGTCGCCAACGGCGGCGAGAAGGACGGCATCACCTGCCTATCGTGCAAAGGCCGGGGCAATTTCTACAGCTATACCGGCCGCCTTGTCGGGCGCTGCTTCAAATGCAGCGGATCGGGCAAGATGACGGCCGGCAAGGCTGCGGCTTTCAAGGGCGCGCAGACGAAGAAGGCCAATGATGCGGCCTGGCATCATGCGCACCATGCGGAAATTGCCCATATGGGCCACCGCGCGCAGCATTCTTCTTTCTATGCCTCGCTTGCTTCGCAATTTGCGGCGAAAGGCCGGCTTTCGGACAATCAAATCGCCATCATCCGCAAGGACATGGAGGAAGCCCCGGCCCGCATCGCTGCCGCCAAGGCGAAGCGCGACGAAGCTCGCGCCGCTTCGGCGAAGGAAGTCGATATTTCGAAGATCGAGGCGCTTTTCGACCAAGCCCGCGCATCGGGCCTGAAGAAGCTGAAATTCCGCACGGAAGCCTGCGACATCAGCCCGGCGCCGGAGCATGGCCGCAATGCCGGATCGCTTTATGTCACCAAGGCCGGCGAATATTTCGGCAAGATCAGCGGCGGCAAATTCTTCGCGACCCGCGAAGCTCCCCCTGAGATTGGCAAGCATCTTGAAGAGCTTGCGGCCGATCCCCTGGCGGTCGGAATTGCCTATGGCAAACAGACCGGCAAGTGCTGCGCCTGCGGCCGGGAGCTTACCGATCCCGAAAGCGTCAAGCGCGGCATCGGCCCGATTTGCGAGGGGAATTGGGGGCTATGATCGGCCGCATATATCATACCCGATCGCTTGCAGGCCGCGCCGGGCTTACAAGCGGAATGCCTTTTGAGACAATTTGCGTCGATCCGGCTAAGTCGCTTTATCGCTATGAAGCGCGCGACGAGGGGCCGGGCATCAAATATGCCCGCCTCTATGCGCAGGGAAAGGATTGGATCGCATGGCCGGAAATCAGCCTGAAGCGAAAGCCGATCCTGATTGTCCATGTGACGAAAGCGGAGCTGCCGAAGGATATCCCGGCGCTATTCGAAATCCGTCCGATCACGCCTAGCCTTTGGGACAAGCAGGCCCCGTGGAAGCCGCCGCCGCAATATGCCCATGATGCAGGCTTCCGGCCGGACCTGAAATATGTCCCCATCGATCGCCTGATAATTATTTTCGGAAAAGGGGGTTGCATCTAACTTCGCAGACCCTAGTATTCAATCGCACTTCTGATTTCACAAGCCCCGAGCAACTTTCAAGGAGAATTTCATGACCGAAGCCACCGCCGATACCAGCGTCGCCGCCCTGGCCGCTGCCGAAGCCGCCAAGACCCCGAAGGCCCCGGCCCGCGAGAAGATCAACGGTTTCGTGCGCCCCGAGCCCGGCAGCAAGACCGGCATCATCTGGGACTTCTGCGACATCCTCTATCGCCTGCGCGGCGAGGCCGGCGAGGCCCACCCGGTGCCCCTGATCGCGGAAGTCCGCGAGCTCTATCGCGGCAGCGGCGGCACTTCCGACTCGAGCTGCTATTCGCAGTACCTGAACTGGCTCGACTATCACGCCCGCAAGGACGAGCTGAAGGCGCGCCGCGAAGCCGAGAAGGCGGGCAATGCCGGTCTGACGGCGGAGGAGATCGCCGCGAAGGCGGAGGCCAAGGCTGCCAAGGCCAAGGCCCGCGAGGAGAAGGCCGCCGCCAAGGCCGAAGCCGATCGGATCGCCAAGGAGGCGCGCGAAGCCGCCCTGGCCAATGCCGAGCAGGCCGCCGCCGCCCTGATCGCCAAGCTCAAGGCCGCCAAGGATGCCCCGCCCGCCCCCAAGGCGCCGAAGGCCCCCAAGGCCGGGAAGAAGGGCAAGGGCGCCGACGCCGCGCCCCCGCCGCCCCCGGCCCCTGCGCCGGCTGCGGAAGCGGGCGAGGAAGACCTCCTGGCCGCTGCGGCTGCCGCTGCCGCTGCGGCGGAATAAGCGATCGTCACTGCGGAAGACCGCAGCGATTGCCTTCGATCGCCCCGGCAGCAATGCCGGGGCTTTTGAGGTGCCACAGCACATTCTAGGAGCCCCCGACAATGGTCGATCTAATCGCGCCGCTGCGCTTTGCCGCAGGCGGCGTTTCGTCGAAAACGACCAATCCAGAGCTTTGCCATTTTCTTATCAGGGACGGCCGCGTCACCGGCTATGACGGCGTCCTGACGATGAGCGCCCCGATCGAAGTCGGTCTCAACATGATGCCCCGCGCCGCGAAGCTGGTCGAAGCGATCAAGGCAGCCCCGGACAATGCGGAAATCGCGCTTGCGAAGACCCCGGCCGGCAAGCTCAGCATCAAAGCCGGCAAGTTCAAGGTCTTCGTCGACTGCTTGCCGGATGACTATTCGCTGCTTGTGCCGATGCCGGAAGGCGCAATCTGCCCCGGATCATCGGAGCTTCTGCCGGCCATCCAGGCGGCAATCCCTTTCTGCGCCGACGGCAAAGGCCCGACTTGGTCGCAGGGCCTCCGCTTCCATGGCGCATCGGTCTATGCGACTAATTCGCTTGTCCTGCTCGAGAAGTATCATGGCTGCAATATCCCGCATGAATTCATCATCCCGGTGGCAGCGGCAAAGGAGCTGCTGAAGATCAAGGACCCGATCAGCCATCTTCAGGTTGGCGAGAATTCCGTCACCTTCCACTTTGGCGACAAATGGCTGCGCACTGCGCTGGTCAGCGGCAAGTGGCCCGATAACGTCGAGCCCATGTTCGGCATGCCCGGCAATCGCGAGCCGCTGCCGGAGGGCTTCTTCGATGCCTGCAAGACCTTGGCGGCAGTGCCGCTCGATGAAGAAGCGACGCAGAAGCTTCATTTCCGCGACGGCTTGGTTTCAAATTCGCCCTCTGATGACATGGGCAGCTCGATTGAAATGCATGTGGCTTCGGCCGGCATCTTTCCGCTAGAGCAGCTTTTGCTTCTCGAAGGCGTCGCCGCGAATATCGCGTGGGGCACATATCCGAAGCCCTGCCCCTTCATGGGGGAAAAGCTTCGCGGCATTCTGCTAGGGTTCCAGCGCTGATGGCGGATGTTATCGAAGGCCTCTTTTGGAACATTGACCCTTCGCAAAGCCGCAAGGCTGCGGCCTATATGCCTGACATTCCGGAGACGGGATGGCGTCCGCCGATCGAGCTTCCGAATATTCAGCATGCGCCCTGGATCGGGATCGATTGCGAAACTTTCGACCCCGATCTTCTGACGCATGGCCCCGGATGGGCGCGCAATAAGGGGCATATTGTCGGCATCAGCGTCGCCGTGCCCGGCAATAAATGGTACTTCCCGATCCGGCATGAAGTGCAGCCGGAATTGAACATGGACCCGCAAATGGTCCTGCGCTGGGCGAAATGGGCCTTCAGCGGCAAAGGCGTCAAGGTTGGCGCCAATCTGCTTTATGACATTGGATGGCTTGCGCAGGAAGGCGTCCCCGTTCCCGGCCAGCTCTATGATTGCCAATATGCGGAAGCGCTGCTGAATGAAACGAGCCGCGTCAATCTCGAAGCGCTAGGCCAGAAATATCTCGGGCGCGGCAAAGAAAGCGCCGTCATTAAGCAATGGGCAAAGCAGGCATATGGCCAGGCTGACGCCTTTTGGCGCAAGGACATATATCGCTGTCCTGTGACTTTGGCCGGCCCCTATGCCGAAGAAGACGCGCAACTTCCTTACGAAATTCTTCAGAAGCAGTGGCCCGAGCTTGTCAAATATGACTTGGTCGAGCTTTTCCACATGGAATGCGATCTAATCAATGTCCTTTGCGCGATGCGCTTTGCCGGCATTCGGGTAGACGTCAACTATGCTGCGCAGCTTCGCGAAGATTTCACGAAGCGAAGCGCCGCGATCATGAATGAAGCGCAGAAGCTTGTCGGCTTCCCGATAAACTTCGGCAGCGGCGAAAGCATGGCGAAGGCATTCAGGCATCTAGGGCTTGAATACCCGATGACGGAGCCGTCTGAAAAGCATCCGCAAGGGCAGCCATCATTTAAGAAAGCTTTCCTCGAGGAAGTCGATCATCCTTTCGCGAAGATGATCGTACAGGGGCGCGGGCTTGATAAGCTTGTCTCGACTTTCATCGACAGCTATATTTTGAACGGTCATGTCAATGGCAAAGTCCATACGACTTTCCATCCGCTCAGCGGCGAAGATGGCGGCACAAAGACCGGGCGCCTTTCTTCATCCGATCCGAATTTGCAGAACATCAGCGTCCGATCATCTGACGGGAAGCTCATTCGCGCCTGCTTCATCCCAGATGAAGGGCACCTTCAGCTTCGCGACCATGATTACAGCCAGATCGAATATCGGATGCTTGCGCACTATGCCACCGGGGCCGGCAGCGATGCCGTCCGGGCGGCCTATAATGCCGATCCTGATCTCGATTATCACAAGCTGATTGGCGGCATGGTGCTAGCGCAAACGGGGCGCGAGCTTCCGCGCGGCATCATTAAAAACATCAACTTTGGCTTGGTCTACGGATCGGGCGTTGCCAAGCTTTCCGAGCAGATGAAGGTCGCGCTGAAGGAAGGCCGCGAATTCGTCAAAGCTTTCCATGAGTCGGTGCCCTTCGCAAAGCCGACGCTCGAAAGCATCGCGGCGGAAACCGGGCAGACGGGAATTGTCACGACAATCCTCGGCCGGCGCAGCCACTTCGATGATTGGGAGCCGGAGGAGCGCAGCAAGGCGAAGGTGATCCCGCTGCCCTATGCCGAAGCCCTGGCCAAATGGGGGCCGGCGATCAAGCGCAGCGGGCTGTACAAGGCGGTCAATTATCGCTTGCAGGGATCGGCCGCCGAGCTGATGAAGAAGGGCCTTGTGCGCTGCTACAAAGATGGCATCTTCGCCGAGACATCGATCCCGCGCCTGACGGTGCACGACGAGCTGCTTTTCAGCGAGCCGCATGGCGTCCGGCCGGAAGCTTGGAAAGCGATGCAAAATGTCTTTGAAACTTGCGTGCCGCAGGTCAAGGTCCCGATCCGCTTCGACGGCAGCGTCGGAAAGAATTGGCTGGAAGCCCACTGACCTGTTGCGCTCCCGGTGGCATTATGCCATTACGAAAAGGCATCAGCAAAGGAGCTTCCCTAGATGCCTGTTTTTCGGGTTCATGTTATCTTCCCCGACCTGACTTCGCGGAAGATCGATAAAGAGACATCTTCGCCGAAGATGGCCGCTGCGATTGTCGCCAAGGAGCTTCGCGCTTCCGGCGAGGCCGCCTTCAAGATTGGCAAGACAAAGCTGGTGCGCCAATGATGTGGATCGCACCTTCCGTGTTTTTTATCGCCGGGGCGCTTCTGGTCTCAAATTGCCGCCGCTTTAGCGATGATGCGGCAGGCTGCTGGGCCGGCGCTTCCTGCATCTTCGTCGCCCTATGCATGGCGGCTATGCGCTTCGCCACGCCCGCCTGCTATGACGGATCGCTCATCGGCGAGGCGCTTATCCGGGCGTGCCACTAGGGCTTAGGCCCCGGCGCATCGATCGCGCCGCTCATTTCTTTTCGGAGCGCGTCGTTCCATGCGGCGCAATTCCGAATTGTGAGATTGGCGGCATTTGTAACCGCCCGCTCTCGGTCGATGGCAACAACGGCTTCGTCGCCGGGACGAACCTTTGCATGGGCATATTGCTTTCGGCACTCTCCTGGAATGTCCGGGATCGAAATGCCGGCGCGGGCCACGCCAATGGCAGCTCCGGCTGATCTGACTCTTTCTTCATTTCCGCAGCCTCCTAATATCGTCAACAGAAAGAGGGCAAGAGCGCTTGCTCGTCTTGATTTCATCTTCCCATGCTTTCAATCGCTGCTCTTCGGCCGCGCTGGTTGCTTCGAGGTCAGCCGATTGCTTGCGGAGCATTTCGTTGAAAGAAGCGGCTGCGGCGATAGCCGCATTTGCCTGCCGTTTCATTTCTTCGACCTGCGCCTTGCCGGCCGCCGCTTCCGCCTGATTGACAAGATCGGCGCGCGCCGCTGCCCGGATGCGGGGGTTCTCCCAAGCGAAATTCCAAAGCATCATTGCTGCCGCCACGATGGCCACGTAAGGCCATGATGCCAAAATTGCGGCAGGATTAAGCAGCGCTAGCATTTGCCCGCCAGGCAAAGCTTGGCGGGCTTGTACAGCCATCCGGCGCCATCATCGTGGCGGGCGGCGCAGGCCGCGAGCAGCAAGCAGGCGCCGACAATGATCACTTTTTGCATGGCGGCCCCCTTAGAGCCGGGCGAACTGGAAGTGCATCCAGTCATAATTGGCATGGCGGCCAAGGCTGACGGCGCCGGCAGCTTCGACGATATCCCAGAAATCGTCATATTCCGGCTTCGCGAATTGCGCCTTATCCCGCCCCCACTTAAGCTGATTTCGCGCCGGATCGAGATCGACTGCGATGCCCCAGGAATGCATCGAATAGCTCGATCCGCCGCGCATCAGGCGAAGATTGTAGCAGCCGCCGAAAAGATCAAGGCCAAGCTTGCGATATTGCGCTTCGCCATATTTGGCGACAGCCTTGGCGAAGATTTCCGTCAGCGGATCGGCGACAAGCTCATGGCAGCTAAACGAGCTGACCTTTTGATCCAAGTCCCAAGCGATGCGGAAGGGGATCGGGAGCCGCGCCTTGCCGGCGGTGCAGCGCGGATTGCCGGGCGCGCCGAAGACCTGCCTGACGCCCGACTGCGGCGGCCAGACGGGGATGCCATTCTTCGGCGGGGGGCTGCTTGCCACCGGGGGGCGCGATCCGGCCGGCATGAAAGGCTTCGCGGCGCCGCTTGTCAAGACAGCGGCCGATTTCGGGCCATAGTCGCCATCAGCGGTCAAGCCGTTATTAGCCTGAAATTGCTTGACGGCGCCGCGCGTCCTGCCGCCATAGTCGCCGTCAGGCGGCCCCGCATCATAGCCAAGCGCATTCAGGCGCGTTTGCAGGTCATAGATCTGGGGCTTGGTCATTTTCATCGCGGTTTCCTTATTTATTCCCCGAATGCGGAATGCCGGCGAGATCAAGCAGTTTCGCTGCGTCTTCATCGCTAAGGCTGCGCAAGATATTGCTCGGCCGTTGCGCTTCGGTCTGCGCCGCTTCCTCCTGGGCTGTATTCACCTTCTCGAGAAGGGTCTGAGCTTCTGCGCCCGAAACCTTGAGCTCGCCGTCCTGCCAATACTCGATAATATTGTCAGGACCCATCCGAAACTCACCTTTAGTGAAATCATATTGCTTCTTTACCATAGGTCACCTAATCTTTGTGATCATGATGCGCGGGCGCAGGTTCCACATGAACGAAGTCGTCCTTGCGATGACTCCGCTTGTTCCGTTATTTACCCAAACTTGGTATTTAATTGTATCGCCAATAGCGGCATCAAACATTAAATGTCCGGGATGCCCGTGTAGTTGTCCTGTTCCTGACGCAACACCACCTGGCGCGTTGAACGTAAGGGGCTCAGGGGTTGTTCCATTGAATAATAGACGAGTTGCAGCCAAAGGATTTCCCGATCCGTAGATATTCTGAACGGGAAGCATCGCTTGCAGGTTATACGTTCCTGCTTTCGTGAAGGTAAAAGTGGGCGTTGCGAACGTACCGAACGCAGCGCCCTTAAACGCACTTGTTGACATCGCGACATCGGTCCAGACGTTCTGAGTCAAGGCAACGTCGGTTGCCGTTGTCTGGTCCGATGCAATCCATGCATCGAATGACGGAACAATAAGCGCCTGTATTTCAGCGGCGGTTTCGTAGACTCGAAACCACGCCGACCAAATACCGGAGTCTCTTGTACGCCGCCAGCGTAAAGATGAGGCGCCGCCATCTGCAAGGACGTTGGTCGCATATTGAATGACGTCGTTTGACCCGGACTCAAATACCCAATTCTGAACTAAATAATATGCCGTCGGTTCAGGTGCATTAGCCCCGCCGGGAGGCATAGCCCAAAAGCCCATTTCGAGCACAGTATTGTAATCGATAGGGGCGCCATCAGGAACACGAAGCGGGAGCGGACCGCGCGGCCCGATCGTATTGGAAAGATCGCGCAGCGCAAAGTCGCCGCTCAAAGCAGCTTCCCAAGCCGTGAATGCCTGAGCAAGATTGCAGAGCCCCTCGCAGTCCCACGACCCGGTCGGGTCCATTGTCGAAGCAAGACAAAGAATTTCGGACACAATCGCATTGATCTGCGCCGCGCTGATGCGGGCAGTGCAATCCGATGGGAGCGCCGTAATCAGGCAGTTGGCGGTGAAGGTTTCGGGCGGGCAAAAAGCGCTGACGACACCAGCGGGCGAAAGGCAGTCGCCCTCGGCATTCCGGATGACAAGCGCACCGTTTACGATATCCGGGAAAATGCCGGGCATGTCTTAGCTCCTTAGCGGATTTTCCGAATGGTCAAGCTGGAAGGAATGGCGGGCGCGCCGATCCAAGACGCGCGCCAAATGAAGGCATTCTCGCCATTGGTCACCATCACTTGGAATTCGACCGTATCCCCGGTGGCAACTTCGATAATGGCAGGCTTTCCGGCAGTATAGTAGATGCCCTGGCCTTGCGTCGATCCGCCCGGCGCAATGGCATCATTCGGCGCAATCGCGCCATTCACCGAATAGCCGGAAGCAACCCATGGGTTATCCTGGATCGCAGGATTGACAGTGCTTGTTTTGCACTCGTTGAAGACCGGGGTCAAGCCTGCGATTTCATAGACCCCGCCTTCGCTGAAGGTGAAAACGGTGCCGGCCATCGATCCGAAAGGCGCGCCATATACAACAGGCGAGCCGAGCGGGGGCGGCGTCCAGACGTTCTGCGTCAGCGGAATATTCACCGCTGAATTATTGCTGAACCTATGAATTCGGGGAATGATCGCATTGCACAAATTCGTGAAGATGGTGCAATCGTAATCATTGCCAGTGCAGTTGATGAGGTTTAGAATTTCGCTCATCAACGCATTCATCGCAGCCGGATCGAAGCGCGGCGCGCAGCGGCTTCCGCTATAGAAGAGCGGGGTGCAGCCGACCGCAACATCGGGAATGATTGCATTCGGCGCCTGGGAGGGGGCAACGCCGCTTTCGGGAAAAATGCCGGCCATGATCTTTGATCCTTAGCAGCTTCGGTGGAGTCGCTTCGCGACTTTATAGGGAACAAGCGAGCGGATAATGCAGTCGGCCGCTAGAATGCCCGGCCAGATTTCTTCAGGCGCGCCGGCAGGCCGATCGCAGATGGAAAGCCGGATGACCGCAGGGACAGTCCCTTGCGGCTGATCGATCATCGCCGGGCAAAGATCAGTCGGGCAGGCCGGCAATGTATCGCTTAGCCGCGTCAGAATGAAGCTATGATCGATGCATTCCGGGTCGGCCGCAGGCTCGAAAGGCTCAATCTGCGCACCAAGCGGCTCGATCACCCAGTTAAGCCAGCAAAGGTTGCGAACGCCGCCCATATTCGCGCGGCTTAGGGCGTGAACAATAGCGCGCTTCACGGCGCATTCAAGCCCTGCCGGGGTTTCGGGCGGGCAGAAGATCGGGCCGCATTCGCCCATGATCTCATAAGGCCCCAAAGGGCCTAGCGAGGGCAGGCGGCACGCGGTCTTATAGCAATCTTCCCAGCCAAGCCGCGCGATCCAATCGTCCAAGGTTGTGACCGCCCTGAACGGATCGGCCTCGCGCAAAGCAGGCCAAAGCGCATTAAGCAGCATGTCCATAAGAAGATTGGAGATATAGACTGAAAACTGCACAAGCGAGACGCAGGAATTCTTTTGCTCAGTCGGAAGGCAGGGGCCGGGGATGCAAATGCCTTCCGCTTGCTGCTCTTGGTAGAACGCCATCGCTTCAGCTTTGGGCCGATCCCACATCGGCCCTGAAGGCAGAAGCGCAATGAAGGCGCAGGCCATCGCGCAATAGCTGATATCGCCAATGCCGGGCGGGCAGCATTCCCGATCCGGCAAGATCGCGGCAGCTTCTACGCAGCCATCAGCGCCCGCGCGAATAGCCATCAGCAAGCGCCCCCTGCTTCGCCACCGGGGCCGGTTAGAAGAAGCTGCCCCAGGCAGGGGACGAAATCGCAATTGACGATAAGATCGCCGCAGCTTGTCGGGCTTGCGGCGACGCCTTGCTGCGAAGGATCGACAAGCTCGAAGCGCGCCGAAACATCGATGGTAGGCCCGACGATATTCGAGGCGATAAGCTCGATCTGCCGGGCTTTCAGGTCGACCGAAGGCGAAACAGTTGTGAAGAAATCTTCGACTTGCGCCTGAATGACCGCAAGCTGCGAAGCCGAAGCGCATCCCACAATATCAAGGCGAACATTCACATAAAATGGATTAGGCCGAACAATTCTGCCGCAGACGCCGACTTCCGCTTGCCCCATGCCATAGCCGGGGGTCGCGCCGAAAAACCATTCTTGGATTTCATCGAGCATCGACTGCGGGGCAACGCCGCAAGGGAACGATCCGTCCATCATGACATAAAAATCAAGGCTGCTTCCGCAATCAAGGCAGCTATTTTCGTTGTCTTCGTCGCAATTGCAGCAATTGCCGCCGCGCGCAATGACGCGCGTGACGCAAGCCCATTCCATGATTTTCTGGATTGCCCAAGCCTGCGTAGCGCGCGGCTGATATTGCTTGCGGGCAAGATAGCGCGTGCGGAAGGGCTCGCAAAGCTCACCATCGCTGCCGCCGCAAAATGATCCGCCGCAGATAAAGACTTCAGGATCGGCGCCCGGCACTGCTGTGGTAAGCTGCCCTTCCGTCGAAATGGCAGAAGCGTTGCCTGCCGCCCCCGGCTCGATGTCTTGGACCCGAAAAGTAAGCGCTCCCGATGAAGGGATTTCGGAAGGCAAGGCGGAAACGCTGCTATAGCTGCGGCCATTCGCGGCAGTGATTTCGAGCACTGAAGGCAGCGCCGATCCTGCCACGCCGGTCATAGTGACATAGCCTTGCGCCGCTGAAGCCGGGCGCGGATAGACCCCGTCCTTTGCTGCGATAGCATAAAGATTGTCGCAGCAAGCATAGCGCGGGTCCTGCTCCTTCCATTGCTGCTCGCTGATCGCATAGAATTCTTCGGCCATCGCATAGTTAAGCGATACCACATACCATTCATTCGACTCCGGCACAACAGGCGCGCCGCCAAGCACATTCGTCGAGAATGCGTCTTTATAAAGGTCGAATAGCGCCTGGGCGCCGGGGCGGGCAAGGAGGCATACCATCTTAGGACCAGACCCATGAGTTTTGCAGGCGATCCCCGGTCATGCCGACTTTCGTCGTTTCCCCGGACTGCCCGATGATGACAATGTCGACGCGAACTCTATTGCTGCCGAGATAAGAAGCGTTCACTTCGACCTTAAGCGCAAGCTTCATGGCAACAAGTTTATTTAGGTCAGCAATCATTCGCGCTTTCACCAATGCGATTGCATCGCGGATCGATGATTGCGGGGCAATGCCCCGGATGAGCGTCCCTGTCTTCTGCCGATCGGTCCGGAAGCTCTCCGTCCAATGGCCGCCTTGCGTTCCCGGCGCATAGCCGCAGCGATCGGCGGGAAGCTTGCCGTCGGTATGCAGAATGTTGATGACCAGCCCGCGCAGCCAATCCCCGGTGGCAAAGCTGCTTCCTTCGAGCAGCAAGCCCGGACGGGCGCATTCGCCGGCCGGCCTGCAAGCGTCCGCATCTGCGCCGCATGCTTCAGGCTGCGTCGCCCAGAAAGCCCGCCTGCGCCCCTGCGGCGCTGTTTCGCAATAAGCGCTCATGCCGCGTCAAATTCCGGGACTTTATCGTCCGTTCCGGGTGAAACATCAGGCGTAATAACGCCGCCGTTAACAGTCAACTTTCCGGTGATTGTCATATCGCCGCGAAAGTAGATTTGCCCATCCCTTACTTCAAGCGTTCCATTCTCACCAACGGTAAAGATACCTTTAGTGAGCTTAAGCTTTCCGTCTTGAAACTCAAGCGCATGAGTCGGGTCGGAAGGATGCTGAATTCCGCCGCGCCCTTCCTTCCACTCGCGCTGCTTATCTGCCGGAATTTGAACAAGCGCGAATTTCAAATTCGGATCGCTACCAAGCGAAAGCGTTATGACTTCGGCATCTGCGCCCTTCGATGGGGTATGCCCGTAGCCAATATGAATGACCGGGGCTTCGACATCTTCTGTCCCGGTCCCTTTGACCTTGACATAAGAGCCGGAGCCTTTGACATATTCAACGCTTTCGAAGATATGGCGCTCGGCCCCATCTTGCATGTCGCGATTGCGCGAATTGAAATTGTTGAAAGATGTCATTCGCTGCCCCCAAAATCATCAGGCAGCTTCAGCGGAACAATATTTGAAGTCGCGACGTTCAGCGCAGTCATAAGCCCTGGGGTTGCTTTCACAGCCATCGCAGCGATATCCGGCACAAGAGTGAAAGCAATGTCAGGCCCCGACCATGGCGCGGGATACTGCCCGGCGACGAAGGAAACGGCAGCCGCAGCGCGGCGGGCCGCCCCGAATTGTTGCGCCCCGGCCGCAGCATTGTCAAGGGCCGATCCCGGCCCGGCAGATGCCCCGGAAGCCTTTTTCTTTGGCGGCGGCGACAGAGTAAGCTTAGTCGAAAGGGTCTTATCCCCATCGACAGAATAGGTGAGCTCTGTGACTTCGAAATCGTCGAAAATTCCTTCAGGCGGGACTTCGCAATAATGGACATCGCCGATATCCCAAGGCTCGCCGGAAGTCGACTGAACATGGAATACTTCAATAGAAAGCTTTTTGCTTTCGCTGCTTCGCTTATTCATCTCGAAGTTGGCGCGGCGCTCCAATGCTTCCGGCGATCCATCGCCATAATGCTGCACAACAAGATAGCTTTTGTTGTCGACCCATTTATCCTCGGCTTGCTTTTCGGTACTTGTCACGGCAGCCTTGCCGCGCATGCCTTTCTTCGATCGCTGGCCTTTTACCTTAACAGTTGCCCGCGCATCTTCTTCGGACTGCTCCGCGCTGAACTTAAGAATATTCTGCCCAAGGATTAGCGGCTCGCCCTGCGCCCCGCTTGTATCTTCGGTCATGCGAAGCTTGCCATCCCTTGTCTCGTACATGAAAAGGGCATGCTCGCTTCCGATCCGCTCAAGCTCATCAGAAACTTTCGATCCATCGCGCAAGCGCAGCATATCAATTGCGATAGCTTCCGCCTTGCGATCAAGCTCGATATCGTAAGCTTTAGTGATCGCTTCAACTGCTTTGACAGTTGAAGTATCTTTAAGATTAGTGGTCGGATGCTGATGTGAAGAGTCAACAAGTTTTTTTGTTTTACCCCGAGCAGTCAACTTGACAGTATATTCTTCGGCGCCGATGGATGAACTTGCGCTGAAGCCTTCGCCTTCAGCATCGCTTTCCTTCGATCCGGCATCGCCCTTGACTGTGCCGCTGCCTTCCCGCTTGTCAATGCTTCCGGTGAAAGCAAGATGGCCACCAATATAGACAGTGATTTCTTTGCCCTTCGCCGCGTTCACTGCCACCGGGGAGCCGGGCACATAGGTGAAAAACATGTCGACTGTCAGTGATCCGGTCAAGTTCTTTTTGGCGCGCTGAAGCTCCATGCCGGTCCAGCCGATCAGCTCTTGCCCGCCGACGAAGATGTGAACCGGCTTCATGGCCTGCTAACCCCGATGACAGTCGGCGCAAATCTGCCGGATGCGCTGATAATATTGGAAGCTTCAAGCTCCCGATGCCGCCGCGCATCATCGAATATTGCATAAGCAGCAACAAGCGGATGATAAGAGCCATGGAATTTATATTGGACAAGACTAGGCAGCGTATAAGCCCGCGCGAGAAGCATCGCCTGGAAAGAAGAGATAAAGCGGCGAAGCTCGATGAAAAGAATGTTGTTGCATTCGATATATGCGGTGCTTGCTTCGGAAAGCAAAACAACAGAAGCAACATCATAATATTCAAGCGCTTGCGAAACCGTCGTGAAGTTGGTTTCGAGCCCTGCCTGCGCAAGATATGCGCCGCTGACAATACGTGTTAAGACATAGACTGCATTTTCCATTTCGGCCGCGCCGGGCGGAAGCGCTGAAGCCTTCGCCGCAGAATTGGCAATGCGGCGCATAGCTGCAAACTTCGCAGCGCCCGACAAAGCAAGGCTAACAGCCGCGATCCCTTGCGCGATGGCTTTATTGACCAGCGATGGGTCCGAAAGAAGAATTTGGTCATTAGCGATGCGATCGAGATCGGCGATGACGCGCGGGGCGTTGCTATTCTTGCTTGAGGCTGTCGCTTTCCTGTATTCGGCGGAAATAGCGTTGATCTGCCCGGAAGCGGCGGAATAGATTGCGCCCCGGCGATGGAATGCCGCCGAAAGCGGGCGATAGACATTCAAGAAAAGATCGCTTGCCGCGCTGATAATGTCGACAAGATCGAGGACATTGAAGCTTTCGCCAAGGCTAAGGCCGGCAGGCCAATCATTGCCTTCGACCATTTCAAGGTCGGCATAGGTGACGCCCTGCTCTTCGATGAGATCGTCGCGGACCTTCAAAGTGACGCAGGCGGCTTGCACAAGGCCGCGCGTCGGGTGCACAAGCGGGCCGGGGCCGGGGCTTTCGCATGCTGCGATCAGCGCGTCGGAGTCGGCGACATGGCTGTTCTCGACAAAACGAACCTTCAGCGTATATTTGCGGATGCGGCGGCCCAGATCGGCATAGGCAGTATCTTCGCCGAAGGGAAATTCGCCCGTTGCGCCGCGCCTGCCATGCTCGCTCTCGGCTTCCATGCACTGCATGGGCACGCCTTTGTAGGAAGCAGGCAAATATGATGCGATATAGCATGCAGTGGCCATTGCCGCTCCTTTTAGGGGTCAGCCGGGGGCTGCGCCGCCCCCGGCTTCCCACTCGCCCTGCCGCAACCGCGACGTAACAGCAGGGGGTTCTTATTTCAATTTAGCCCCGGCGAAAGCCGCCTGAAGCTTGACGTCGTCAGTATGCGCCTTCATGAAGGAAGTCATGCGAAGGAAAAGCAAGCGCATAGGAAGGCCGCTCATATCTTGTTTCACATGGTACATCATGGTATGCACATTATTTACGACGTTTTTTGCTCGAACAAAAAACTCGGAACAACATTCTCCATGATCCAAGCGCCATCGGTCAAAGCGATTTGATCGAGCGCCCACGAAGGAAGCGCAAGCAAAGTCATGTCTTCACCGACGGGGCGCGCGACCTTCAGAAGCGCAGTCGTCTTTTCGAAATCAGTCCCTGCCGCGACAAAATCTTCGAGCTGCCCCAAGGTCTGCGCCTGGAATTCAAGCTCCGCGATCTCCTTGCCGGCGCCGCCCTTCAGCGGGAAGCCCAGCTTTATGTGGATCGGGGAAAGCATGCCGTCGCCTTTCGAAAGCATTTCGCAGCTTTTCATTTCGCCGACCGGATCGGCGTTGATGTCCTTTTTCAGCCGCATTGCATAGGGCAGCGGCATCGAAAGAATTGCGACGTCCGAAAGCGGGATTTCTTTGCCGGCCGCATCGAATGCTTTAACCTGCCGCTTGATCCGCTCGCGAAAAAGATTTTTTTGCACGTCGCTGTCATTTTTCGAAGCACTGCCGGCTTTCGCGCCGACCTCGCAGAAAGAAAGAAAGCCGATCGTTCCGACCTCAAGTCGAGCGACGTCTTGTCCGTCGATATTATATGCCGGATTTTTGGTTTCAATGGTGATCATGTCGCGGTTTCCTTTGGATATCAGTCGTTAGTCTTGGTTGTGCCTACATTTGGCCCCGCTTGCACATTAGCCTTCACGCTGACATTTGCAATCGCCGCCGCAATGGCTGCGCCGGCCGCCTGGCCTAGCTGCGATCCGAAGCCGGCGATTGTCTGGCCCGCTGTGGCGCCGAGCTCGGCCCCGGTGGCAGCGATCTTAGCCGCGCCATTGGCAAGCCCGCCGTCAAGCCCCGTAGCGATCTTCCCGGCCCCTTCCACAAGGCTGGCATTGATGCTTTCGCCGCCAAGCTTCCATGTCTCAGACCATTTTGCAATCATCGCGTCGCTATCGGCAAGCTTCAGGCGCTCTTCCGCGAGCCTTTGCTGCAATGGCTGATTGATGACATCCGAAGTGCCTGGAAGCTTCTCGCGCTCCTTATTGGTAGCGATTTGCTTCTCAAGCTTTTGAATGCTTGCAATCAGCTCATTTCGCTCATCCTGCGCAAGCTTCTGCCGATCGCCGGGCTTCGAAAGAAAGCGGTCTGATTTAAAGCCATTCTGATATTTGTCATAAGCAATCGATGCCGCAAGGGTTGCGACGCCCACCCATCCAGCAAAGCGCAAGGCGCCCCCAAGCATGCGCAGGCCCGCGCCGGCTGCCGCGCCTGCTCCGGCTGAAGCAGCGCCACCGGCCAAGCCGGAAGCCCCTTGCGCTACGGCGACGCGCGAAAGCGCCCCGGCTGCAAGGGTCAGGTTTGCCGCCGCAGTATTCAGCGCCGGCCCGGCAGTGACGAAAGCCGCAAGGCTGGTTGCGCCAAGCGCGCCAACGCCTGCGGTCGCACCAAGCCCCACCGCAGCAAGCAGCTTTTGCCCGCCTGACGCCTCGCCGCTGAAAAGTGCAGAAATGCTGGAAATGGTATTCGAGACGCCTTTAAGCGCAGGATTAAGAATGAAATTGAGCGACTTAGCCATTTCGCCAAGCATGCCCTCGAATTGGTTTGAAACCGCTTCGAAGCTAAGCGTAGTTGATCCCGAAAGTGCGGTGTCGATTTTCTTTTCGGAAACATCGCGCTTCAGCGCATTATCAACCTGAACCCGCAATTCGGCAGCGCGATTGATGAGCGTCGAAATAACGTCGACTGCGGTCCGATCCGACGAAATCTTATTCGCCATTTTTGTAGCGTCGACGGGATTATTAGGATTAAGACCTTCCTTCGTCATCTGCGGGATAACCCGCTCCATGATGAATTTCAACAAATCCTGGCGAAGCGTATCTTCATCGATCGGCTTGTCGACGACCGTTTCTGTGCGCTTTCGCTTCCCGACCGTCCCGGACTTGACTTCTTTCGTCGAGACAAAGCCGAATTGCTCAAGATTTGCGAGGACCTTTTTGGTCGTGCCTAAGCCGGCAAGCTGCTTGATCGCCTGATTGATGCCGACCGAAGCGGTCGATCCCATTTCTTCGTTCAAAAATAGCGCAGTCGCCAAGCCCTGCTTATCGACGGTCAGCTTTGAAGTCCGAAGATATTTGATCGCCTGCTGGACGAAGGAGCCGCTGAATTCGCGGCCGATATCCGGCGCGACTTTCTTCAGCGTATCGAAGAATGCAGTCGCTGCATTCGCATCGAATTTGCCGGAAGCATCCGTGAAGTTGCCGGATTGCTCGCCCGCCTTCGCGAATTTGAAGGCATTGTCGATCGCAGTGACGGTCTTTTCGCCCTGCGCAATCTGCATCGCCGCAAGCTGCGTCAGCATCGGCGTCAGCTTGGCGATTGCATCCGCATCGCCGCGAACGGTCGGGATGACTTCGGAAACGATCGAGGCAATCTGCCCGCGCGAAAAGACGGCGCCGGTCTGGCTCTTCTGCTGATCGGTGAAGACCTTATCAATGGTCTTGTTGATTGCCGATTGCGTCTTGCCGTCAAGCTGCTGAAGCCGCATGCGGGTATCGGCGACATCCGAAGTCTTCAATCCTTCCCGCGTGCCGCTGACGATGGCGCGCGTCACATGGCGGCCGATATCCGCAGCAAAGCCCGCAAGGATGCTGCGCATAGGCGTCCAGCTCGAGGGGCTGATCGCAACAACGCCGCCCCGGCCGCCTGCGCCGCCGCCTTGCGGGATGCCCGGCACAGGGCTTCTGCCCGGCCGCACGCGCTGATTGATGGCCGGCGCCCCGGCCGCTGCCCGCGCTGCCGCTGTATAGGCGCGCAGGCTGCGCGTAAGCGAATTCAGCGCGGCAAGCTGCCCGGAATTGACCTGGGGGGCAATCGCCCGGCCGGGGCCACCGACGCCCGCCCGGCGAAGGGCG